>ERZ1673742.381-NODE-381-length-60157-cov-32.991847_pt1 | contig 60157 bp, 50 predicted proteins | sample MGYA00580208_ERZ1673742 | MGnify/ENA primary metagenome ERZ1673742 (study PRJEB41218, sample SAMN15661774) | gut metagenome | host: Homo sapiens | place: Canada: London | collected 2015-08-20/2019-03-30 | study: EMG produced TPA metagenomics assembly of...
TACTGGCAGGGACGCTTCGCTGCCTGCGCCTTTGTTGAGTGCATTTAAGATGATGGTCGCCCGCGGAACAGTTGGGGCGTTGCCCCAAGCCCCACAAGGGAGCTTCGCCCCTTGACCCCACAAGGGGCATTGCCCCTTGACCCCACAAGGGGCATTGCCCCTTGACCCCTTTTCGCGATTGAGTTGGTCGCGCTTTCATGCTCCTTCCGCGTGTAGCTTTTTGGCGCTTCGCCTAAGCCCTTGTTTGCTCCCCCAACTTTCCGTGATGAGCTTATTTCTTGCTCATTTTCCCACGCAGAACCTGCCGAACACCTCATCGAGCAGCTTTTCCTCTACCTCATCGCCCGTGATTTCCGCCAGCGCCATCTGCGCCTGCTGCAAGTCCACGCCCGCCAAGTCCACCGAATAGCTGCGAAGCGTTTCCTCCGCCTGATGCAATGCGGCAACCGCCCGGCGTGCGGCTGCGATGTGGCGCGGCTGGGTCAGGGTGAGCTGGTCGCTGACAGCGGCTTGCGACGCAAGGTAGCTTTTCAGCGGCTGCAAACTGTCCGGAACGCTCGCGGAGACGGTCAGAATCGGCTTGCCATCCGCCGCGTCTTGCAGGTCGCTTTCCGTCAGCACCGGCGGCAGGTCGCTCTTGTTCAGCACAATGCAGCCGTTCCGCCCGTGCAGCGTGCGCAGGAGCGATTCGTCCTCGGCGGATAGCGGACGGCTCATGTCCAGCACCAGCAGCACCACGTCCGCGTCCGCCAAGGCGCGTCGCGCGCGGTCAACGCCAATGCGCTCCACCGGGTCGTCCGTGTCGTGCAGGCCGGCGGTGTCCGTCAGGTGGATGACGCTGCCGGAGAGCATCAGCGTGCCCTCCACCAAATCGCGCGTCGTGCCGGGAATCGCGGTCACAATCGCCTTTTCCTCGCCCAGCAGCGCGTTGAGCAGGCTCGATTTGCCCACATTCGGCTGCCCGCACAGGGCGACACGAAGCCCCGATTGCAGCAGCCGCGCGGCGCGCTCGTCGCAGGCGTCCGTCAGCGTTTTCGCCAGATGCGCAATGCGCGGCGCAAGGTCGCTCGCGGCTTCCTCTTCGCTGATTTCCTCCGGATAGTCAATGCACGCCGCCACGCCCGCCTGAATGGCGTACAATTCGTCCGCCGCCTTGCGGATGAATGACGACGCGCCCCCGGTCAGCTGGCGCATGGCGGCTTTGCGGCTCTGCTCGCCCTGCGCGGCGATTAAGTCCATCACGGCTTCGGCTTGGCTTAAGTCAATTCGTCCGTTCAGGAACGCCCGGCGGGTAAATTCGCCCGGCTGTGCCAAGCGTGCGCCGGAGGACAGGCACATCGCAAGCACCTTCTGCGCAACGCAGCCGCCGCCGTGCAGCTGGAACTCCACCACATCCTCGCGTGTGTACGATTTGGGTGCGCGCATGATGACCGCCATGCACTCGTCAATGCGCTCCTCATCCTCCACAATATACCCGTAGGTTAGCAGATGCGTCGGCAGCGGATGCTTCCCGCCGACCGGGCGGAAGATGCGGCGCAAAATGTCCTCCGCCATGTCGCCCGACACGCGGACAATCGCAATGCCGCCCTGTCCCGGCGCAGTTGCGATGGCTGCGATGGTATCGCTCATGCTTCTTTCTCCTTTCGCGCCCAGAAATCCGCGGTGGAAATGGGTTCGCGCCACGGGGCGGCCGCGTCCGCCGCCAGCCATGCTTCGCGGTCGGCAAGCGTCAGCCCCATGCCCTTTGCCACTTGGCTGACGTGCCGAATCAGCCGCAAAACGCCTTGATACTGCCCCGTTTCCATCTCTTGCAGGCACATCCGGCTCATTTCCGGCGCTTCCCGCGCAAATCCGCCGGAGAGGTACGCGCGGGCGTTTTCCGTTACGTCGTAGGGCGTGCTGCACGGCGTGAGCTCATCGCCATCCCAAACGGCGAACATCGCCCGCGCGCCCGTGCCCGTCTCATTCAGCCCGGCGCTGCCCGGATTGAACGCCCGCCGATGCCCGGAAGTGACATCCCAGCAGAGGTGATTATGCCCCGAAATCAGCAGCGACACGTCTTCAGGCAGCGCCTTCAGCACCTCCGGCAAATCCGGCGGATAAACCAAATGGTACGGGTCGCCGGGCGTGCCGTGCGTCAGCAGTGCCGAACCAATGCGGACATCCACCGGCAAATCAGCCAGTGAAATGCCCGATAACTGCCGCGCCGTCACGCGCAGCATCGCCCAGTTGTAGCCGGCAAAATCATCCGGATGCAGCAGACGCTCCTCGTGATTGCCCATGAGCATCGTCGCGCCGAGTGAACGCAGGGTTTCGACGACTTTGCGGCTTTCCGGGCCGAAATTCACCTGATCGCCAAGGGAAATGACGCGCCCGCAGGACTGCGCCTCCGGGGTCGAAAGAATCGCCCGAAGCGCGGCGAAATTGCCGTGAATATCCGCCATCAGCAGGGTACGCATGGGCGAAATCCTCCTTATACTATTTCCAGATAAGAATGCGCCAAGATGCGCCGCGAATTTTTCATTCTGGCTAACGTGAATGAAACGCAGCGTAGCAGCGCTACGCTAAGTGGAATGAGCGGACGCCAGAAGGGAAAAGGCGCAAGCAGATGGCGCAGGTGAATCTGGAAATCGTATTAACCCAGTATCTTTTTCGCGATTTCCACCGATGCGCGCGCGTCCTTGGCGTAAAACGCGCCCATCTTCTGCGCATACTCCGGCGTCACCACCGCGCCGCCCACCATGATGCTCGGCGGATTCGGCAGCGTGTGCAGCTGACGCACGGTTTCCTCCATGCTCGGCAGGGTCGTCGTCATCAGCGCGGACAGACCGACAAGGCGGATATTTTCCTTCACCACCGCGTCCACCACCGTTTCCGGCGGCACGTCGCGCCCTAAATCCAGCACGTCGTAGCCGTAGTTTTCCAGCACCGTGCGGACGATGTTCTTGCCAATGTCGTGGATATCGCCCTTGACCGTCGCAATCACGATGCGCCCCTTCTTGACGGGTTCGCCGCCCTTCGCCGCCAAGCTGTCGCGGATGACGGAGAACACCGCCTGCGCCGCCTGTGCCGCGCCCAGCAGCTGCGGCAGGAACGCCACGCCGCGCTCGTAGTCCGTGCCAACCTTGTCCAAGGCGGGAATCAGGTGCTTTTCAACCAGCGACAATTCGTTTTCGGTCGCCAGCGCTTCCTTCGCCAAGCGCGCCGCGTCTGCCTTGAGGCCGCGGATAATCGCATCATCGAGGTTGGTGACGGCGGCAGCTGCTTTCGCAGTTGGGGCAGACGAAACAGCGGCGGCGCGCTGCTTTTCAGCGGCAAGCGCGGCTTCCGAGCCGAAGCGCTCGACATACGCCGCGCACGCCTCGTCCTCGCCGCTGAGCACGCGGAACGCCGCGACCGCGTCCATGATTTCCTTCTGATTCGGGTTGATGATAGGCAGCGTCAAGCCCTCGTTCATCGCGCGAATCAGGAACGTCTGCGTCATCAGCAGGCGGTTCGGCAGGCCGAAAGAAATGTTCGACACGCCGAGCACGGTTTGCAGCCCCATTTCGCGGTGCACCGTGCGGACGGCGGCAAGCGTCTCCTCCGCCTGATCCTGCTGGGCGGAAACGGTCAGCGTCAGGCAGTCGATGAACACGTCCTCGCGGGGGATGCCGAAGCGTTCCGCCGCCTCCACAATGCGCTTCGCAATTTCGACGCGCTCCGCCGCCGTCTTGGGCAAGCCCTTCTCGTCCAGCGCCAGACCGACGACCGCCGCGCCGTATTTCTTCACCACCGGCAGCAGCGTTTGCAGCGCTTTCTCTTCGCCGTTGACGGAGTTGACCGCCGCTTTGCCATTATAGACGCGCAGGGCGGCTTCCAGTGCGGCGGCGTTGGTGGAATCCAGCTGGAGCGGCACATCCACCGCTTCCTGCAATTTCTTGACCACGCGCGGGAGCATGGCGACTTCATCCACGCCCGGATAGCCGACGTTGACGTCCAGAATCTGCGCGCCCGCGTCCACCTGCGCAATGGCGACATCGACGATGTAATCCAAATCGCCCGCCAATAACGCCTGCTGGAAGCGCTTTTTGCCCGTCGGATTGATGCGCTCGCCAATGACGCGCACGCCGGAGATTTCCAGCGGCATCGTCGGCGTGCAGAGGAAGCTGCCGTGATGAATGTCGCGCGCGCCGGGCGTCATGCCGTGGACGGCATCGTGCAGCGCGCGGATGTAGTCGGGGTTCGTGCCGCAGCAGCCGCCGACGATGCTCACGCCCGCGCCCACCACATCCACCATCGTGCGGGCGAACTCCTCCGGCGGCAGGTCATAATGCCCATCAACCGGGTCGGGCAGACCCGCGTTCGGTTTGGCAATCACGGGCAGGGTCGTCACGCGGCAAAGCTCCTGAAAGAGCGGCAGCAGCTGCTTCGGTCCCTGCGAGCAGTTCAGCCCGATGGCGTCCGCGCCCAAGCCTTCCAGCGTCCGCGCCATGGACGGAATTGTGCAGCCGGTGAAGGTGCGCCCGGTCGCGTCGAAGCTCATCGTCACCCACACGGGCAGCGTCGAATGCTCCTTTGCGGCAAGCAGGGCGGCTTTTGCCTCGTACAGGTCGGTCATCGTCTCGATGCAGATGAGGTCAGCGCCCGCGTTCACGCCTGCGTCCACAATCTCCGCGAACATGTCCACCGCCGTCTCGAACGGCAGTGTGCCCATCGGTTCGAGCAGTTCGCCCAAGGGGCCAATATCCAGCGCGACGCGGGCGGATGTGCCGATGCACGCCTTTTTCGCCGCTGCAATGGCGGCAGACACCACGTCCGCCACCGTGTAGGGCGTTTTCTGCATCTTCCGCCGATTCGCCCCGAACGTGTTCGCATAGACGATTTCCGTGCCCGCTTCGATATATTGCCGGTGGATATTCGTCAGCAAATCCGGGTTGGTGATAGCAAGCAGCTCAGGAATTTCACCGAGCTTTAGCCCGTGGCGCTGGAGCATCGTGCCCATTGCGCCATCCAGAAAGGTCAGCTTATGTTCCACAGGTTTTTCCTGCCTTTCGCAAATTGCAGCGCGTCCGCATCGCGCAAAAGTCACAGCCGCGAATCCGCGCCTGCTGCGGGGTATCCGACAGCCCAATCACGGCGGTGACGCTCTTGAGCGGGTTCATCAGGTTCGATTCGCTGAGGGTGACGCCCAGCCGCCGGGTCGCGTCGGTCAGCGCCAGCAGCGGGCTTTGCACGTCCAGCGGCAAATCGCCGTAGCCGGGGCTGAAGCGGTCGGTGAGGTACTTGCCGGGCAGCTTCGCGGCGATTTCGCGCTCCGCCGCGTTGCAGCCCGCTTCTACATACGCGCCGCCGAAGCCGTCCAGCAGCAGCGCATCCGCAAAATCCCGCGCCTGTACCTGCCGCGCCAGCGCATCGAACGTCGTGCCGAGGGTGCAGACAAGCAGCGCCGCGTGGGAACACGAGCGCAGCATAACCGCAGCGGTTCTGCCGGGCAAAACAAGCTGCCCGCCAAAGAGCGACGGCATCCCGTTTTCCCACGCGATTTCGGACACGCGGTAGGTGCAGCGCGGCGTGACGGTTTTCATGCACTGCGCGGCGATTTCCGCCATTTTGCGGTGCATGTCGCCGCTTTCGTCCGCGCGAACACCCACATAACGCAGGGCCTCGTCAAGGTCAGGGGTGATGGGAGAAGCGTCCATACGTCACCTCGTCAAAATAAGGATACAAACGCATTCCAAGCGTTGATGAGGTTCTCCGTGTGAATGGGCTGGGCAAGCGCCGCTTCCAGCGCAATCAGCACCACCAGATGCAGCGGATAGAGGGCATAGCCGACCCAGCGCGGCATTTTCACCTGCTGGCTGATGGGCAGCAGCATCAGCGGCAGCGCCCAAATTGCCATCGTTTGCAGCCGCAGCCACGGCGAAATCACCGCGCCGACGGCGGAGGAGGTCAGCGGCGTGACATCCTGCCCGAACAGGTGGGTCACGCCGACACTGCTGCCGCCCCAGTACAGGCAGAACGCAATCATCACGCACGCAATGCCCGCCCGGCTGCCGCGCACGCCGTAGAGCAGCATCACCAGCATCACGCCGCGCCAGCCGTAGTCGCACCCCAGCAGCTGCGCCGCGAAGAGCGCCAGAATCGGCGCCCAAATGTGGCTGAGCAGCTTTTTCGCCTTCAAGCCCCACACGCCGCACAGCGCGACGAGCAGCGTCAGAAAAATGTTCGGCTGATTCCAGCTGTGATTGAGCGCGACCATGTAAATCGGCTGCGACACCAGCCCAATCAGCATTAGCCGCCCCAGATATTTCGGCACGGAGCGCGTGTAGCTGATGCCCACGACCATGCACCAGCAGTACAGTGGAAAGGCAATGCGCCCCAGCATCCGCATTTCAGCAATCTGCGGGAAGAGCATTTTGCCCGCGTGGTCAATGAACATGAACACGAGCGCGAGGATTTTCAGCACGCCGGTGGCGGTGCAGCCCGCAATGGCGGGGTTTCGGCGCGCGGCGAAGTCTTTGGACGGCATAGGGGGAATCTCCTTTCGGCAAGGAATCTGATTCAGTATACCGCAAATTCAGGCAGGAATCAAGGGACTTTCACCTGACCATCACGCGCGGGATGTAGAATAAACGCTGAAAAGACAGAAAGGGGGGTATGCGGATGCAGCGGAAGCACATTATCAGCCTGTGCATTCTGCTCTGCGCGCTGGCGGTGCTTGTGGCGTTTCGTCCTTCGGCGGATGAAACCGTTCCGCTGACGGGCAGTGCGTCCGCCGGGCTGATTCTGCTTGACGGGCAGTCAGTGGGCTACTATGTGCTGGCGGTCATCGACCAGAGCCGCGCCGACCGTGCCGGCATCGAGGCAGGCGACACGCTGCTCACCCTAAACAGCCAGTCCCCCGCCGATCTCACCGCGCTGGATGCTTTCTTCTCCGCTCAGCAGCAGCCCTGCGTCATCACCATCCAGCGCAAAGGAAAAACACTCGACATCAACCTTCCTGCCCCATAACGGTTGCTTTTCGTCCCGGATTTGGCTATAATGAAGGCGTAGGAAACCCAATTCAGCACATCAAAACAGAGCAAGAGGTGCTAACCTATGACACTCTTAATCGTTGACGATGAAGCCCGCATCCGCGACCTCATCCGCAAGTACGCCGCCTTCGAGGGCTACAACGTCGAGGAAGCGTCAAACGGCATGGAAGCCATCGAAAAGTGCCGGCAAAAGAACTATGACCTCATCATCATGGACGTGATGATGCCCGAACTCGACGGCTTCTCCACCTGCCGCGAAATCCGCCGCAAATCCCAAGTTCCCGTGATTATGCTTTCCGCGCGCGGCGAGGAGTATGACCGCATCCACGGCTTCGAGCTGGGCATTGATGATTATGTCGTCAAGCCCTTTTCGCCGCGTGAACTGATGATGCGCGTGTCCGCCGTTTTGAAGCGCACCGCCGCCAATGCGCCCGCCGCGTCCGACGGCGAGCAGGTGACCATCGGCGATATGGTGGTGGACTTCGCCGCGCGCCAAGTGACCATCAAGGGCGAAAACCTGAATCTGTCCCCCAAGGAGTACGACCTGCTGTTCTACATGGTGCGCAACCGCGGCATTGCCCTGACGCGCGAGAAGCTCATCAGCGACGTATGGGGTTACGATTTCTTCGGCGACGACCGAACGCTGGACACGCACATCAAGCTGCTGCGCAAGAGTCTGGGCGACTATGCCGACAAGATTACCACACTGCGCGGTGTTGGGTACAGGTTCGAGAAGGACTAAGGGAGACCCCAGAGGCTCTGCCTCTGGACTCCGGCAGGGCGCTGCCCTGCACCTGCCAAAGGGTCTTCGACCCTCTGGACTCCCTTTTCGCGATTGAGTTGGTGACGCTTTCATACTGTTTCCGCGTGTTTATCCGAGGAGACGAAAAGGCTGCGCCTTTGTAAGCAAGAGGTGTTTCGCTATGCGCAAAAATCCGAAAGAAAAAAAGCATCCCCGCATTCGCCGCCGAGTTTTCGCTTACTTGGCGGCGTTTGTCGCGTTCGTCCTTGCGCTCCTGTGGCTGATGCAGATTGTCTGGCTGGACGACTTCTACCGCTGGGATAAAACGCGGCAAATCACCCAGGCCGCCGACGCGGTGGAGAGCAACATCGGCAATGCGCAGCTGTCCGCGCTGATGGACAGGCTCGCGCAGCAGAATGACGTCTGCATCCTCCTGCTGGACAGCGACAAACATGTCTTTTTGTCGTCGGATGACATTCATTACTGCCTCATCCACCGCATGAGCAGCCGGGATTTATCCTTCTGGTGCTCGATGATTCCCGAAAACGGCGATACGCTGACGGAGCTGTTCAACATCGCCCCATTCGGCGGCGACCAGTACAACAGCCATCAATTTCGCGGCAACGTGCCGAAGATGGAGGACGACAAGAAGCAGAGCCTGCTGTGCGCGCGCCGCGTCACCCTCCCCGACGGCACAGGCGGGTATCTGCTGCTCAACTCCATCATCACCCCGCTGGACAGCACCGTCGCGACATTGCGGACGCAGCTGATGCTTATCACCATCATCGTCCTCCTTGGCGCAACACTGCTGGCGGTGCTGATTTCCCGCAAGGTGACGCGCTCCATCGTCGAGACGAGCGAAGCGGCGCACTCCCTCTCGCGCGGGCAGTACGAAATTCCCCCGCATGGCTGCGAGTACCGCGAAATGGCGGAGCTGAACGGCACGCTGGTATACGCCGCGAAGGAGTTAAGTCAGGTGGAAAACCTGCAGCACGAGCTGATTGCCAACATCAGCCACGACCTGCGCACGCCGCTGACGATGATTGGCGGCTACGTCGAGATGATGCGCGACATTCCCGGCGAGGCGACGCCGGAAAACATGCAGGTAATCATCGACGAGACGCAGCGCCTGACGAGTTTGGTCAACGAGCTGCTGGATTTCAGCCGCCTCCAGACGGGCGCGCTGGCGCTCAATCCCGCGCCGTACCCGTTCACCGCGTCTGTGCAGGCGATTACCGACCGCGTGAGCCGCATGGTGCAGCAAAACGGCTATCAGGTGGTGTTCCATCCGGCAGCGCAGGTGAAGGCAATCGCGGATGAACAGCGGATTGCGCAGGTGGTATACAACTTAGTCGGCAATGCGCTGACGTACACGGGCGAGGACAAGACGGTCGAAATCCATCAGGAGGTCATCGGCAAGATGGTGCGCCTGACGATTCACGACAGTGGCAAGGGCATTGCGCCGGAGGAGCTGCCGCTGATATGGAATCGCTACTACCGCACGCAGGAGACGCATAAGCGGGCGATTATCGGCAGCGGCTTGGGTTTGTCGATTGTCAGGAGTATTTTGGAGAAGCACAATGTGCCGTTTGGGGTTGACAGCAAGGAGGGCGAAGGAACGTCGTTCTGGTTTGAGCTTCCGCTGGCGGAGGGTTAAGTTCACGGATAAACACGCGGAAGAATTATGGGAGTGAAACCAACTCAATCGCGCGGAGGGGTCAAGGGGGGATTCCCCCTTGCAGGGTCAAGGGACAGCGTCCCTTGCGGGGCTTGGGGCAGCGCCCCAACTGCTGCACCGTTCAGCCTATTCCAAAGGAAAAATCAAGCCGGGCAGCTTAGCCGCAGGCAGCGAAGCGTCCCTGCGCAGTAACTTTGCGCGTCCTCAGACGCGCCCCCAAGCTGCTCTTTCCTCCCCCCTTGCACATTGTCGCGCCAGATGGGCGCGACCACATAGCCGCGCCAACCGCCCTCGAACGCATGAACTCCCATGGAATTTTCGCCTACCCCCTTCCATTTCCGGGATGAATATGGTATAGTAGAAAGGTACGTCTGTATATAATGGAACGACCACGGAAATGTAAGGAGAAAACCCATGATCACGGTAAGCAATGTTTCCCTGACCTTCGGGGGTCAGAAGCTGTTTTCGGGTGCGGATTTGAAATTCATGCCGGGCAACTGCTATGGCGTTATCGGCGCGAACGGCGCGGGCAAATCAACGTTCCTGCGCATTTTGTCCGGCGAGCTGGAGCCCACGACCGGCACGGTGACGATTCCCGCGGGGCAGCGCCTGTCCACCTTGAAGCAGGATCAGTTCAAGTACGATGCCTATCCTGTGCTGGACACGGTAATCATGGGCAATCAGCGCCTGTATGACATCATGAAGGAAAAGGACGAGCTGTACGCGAAGCCTGATTTTTCTGACGCGGACGGCGAACGCGCTGCCGAGCTGGAGGGCGAATTTGCGGAGATGGACGGCTGGAACGCCGAGTCCGACGCCGCGACGCTGCTGACCGGTCTGGGGCTGCCCGTTGAAATGCACACGATGCTCATGGGCGACCTGAAGGGCGGCGAGAAGTTCAAGGTGCTGCTGGCGCAGGCGCTGTTCGGCAATCCGGACATCCTGCTGCTGGACGAACCGACGAACAACCTTGACAACCGCTCCGTCGCGTGGCTGGAGGATTTCCTGATGAATTTCCCCGGCACGCTGATCGTCGTGTCCCATGACCGCTGGTTCCTGAACAATATCTGCACACATATCGTCGATATCGACTTCAATCAGGTCAAGCTCTACGTCGGCAACTACGACTTCTGGTATGAATCCTCCAAGATGATGCAGAGCCTGATGAACGACCAGAAGAAGCGCCGCGAGGACAAAATCAAGGAACTGCAAGCCTTCATCCAGCGCTTCTCATCCAACAAGTCCAAGGCGAAGCAGGCGACCAGCCGCCGCAAGCTGCTTGACCAGCTGACCATCGAGCAGATGCCCGCTTCCTCCCGCCGCTATCCGTGGGTGTGCTTCACGCCTGAACGCGAGGCGGGCAAGGACATCCTGCAAGTGTCGAACCTCAACTACACGCAGGACGGCGTGCAGCTGCTCAAGGATGTGTCCTTCATCGTCACCAAGGGGCAGAAAATCGCCCTTGTCGGCTCGAACGAACAGGCGCAGACCGCCCTCTTCCGCATCCTCGCGGAGGAAATCAAGCCCGACAGCGGCAGCTTCAAGTGGGGCGTTACCATCTCCACCAACTACTTCCCCAAGGACAACAGCAAGTATTTCGACGGCTGCAACCTCAACATGATGCAGTGGTTCGCCCAGTATTCGCCCGAACAGCTGGAAACGTACATGCGCGGCTTCCTCGGCCGGATGCTCTTCTCCGGCGATGACGTGTACAAGCCCGTCAGCGTGCTTTCCGGCGGCGAGAAGGTGCGTGTCATGCTCTCCCGCATGATGCTCTCCGGCGCGAACTTCCTCATGCTCGACCAGCCCACCAACCACCTCGATTTGGAATCCATCACGGCGGTCAACAACGCGCTGATCAACTTCCCCGGCAACGTGATTTTCACGTCGCAGGACCACCAGTTTATCACGACCATCGCCGACCGCATCATTGAAATCAAGCCCGACGGCACGATTGCCGACTACTACTGCGGCTACGAAGATTATCTGGAGAAGATTCGCGCGCAGGAGGGGTAAATCAACAGCAAAAATCCGCCGCACTTCCGTTTGGTTGGAGGTGCGGCGGTTCTTTATTCGTGCTGTTCCTTGAAATCATCCATGACGACAATGCCGACGCGGTTCAAATCGTACGGCGTCGCCTGATAGACGAAGTAATTCAGCCAGTTGCAGTACAGCAGATTCGCCGACGAGCGCCACGAGCAGATGGGCGCGCGGGTATCGTCGTCATCGGGATAATAATTGCAGGGCACATCGGGGTGGAGCCCGGCGGCTTTATCGCGCAGGTACTCCTTCTCCAGCGTGTCCGCGTCGTATTCGCTGTGACCGGTGATGAAAATCTGCCGTCCGCCGTGGGTGGAAATGGCATACACGCCCGCTTCGTCGCTTTCGGCGAGGATTTTCATCTCCGGATGCGCCAATATATCCTCCCGGCGGACGGTCGTGTAGCGGCTGTGCGGCACCATGAACGTATCGTCAAAGCCGCGGAAGAGGATGCTGTTTTTATGCACAACGCGGTGACGGTACACACCGGACAGCTTCTTCTCCATCATGTACTTCGGCACGCCCCAGTGGTAGTACAGCCCCGCCTGCGCGCCCCAGCAGATATGGAACGTGGACGTAACGTGCGTTTTCGTCCACTCGAAGATGGCGCACAGCTCGTCCCAGTATTCCACGTCCTCAAACGCCATCCGCTCCACCGGCGCGCCGGTGATGACCATGCCGTCATACGTCTTGTCGCACACCTGATCGAACGTCTTGTAGAACGCGAGCATGTGCTCCTCGGACGTGTTTTTCGCGACGTGGGACTTCACCATCAGCAGCTCCATCTCCACCTGAATCGGCGTGTTGCCCAGCAGGCGCGCCAGCTGCGTTTCGGTGGCGATTTTGGTGGGCATCAGGTTCAGCAGGAGGATTTTCAGCGGGCGAATGTCCTGCGTTTTCGCGCGCGTGTCGGTCATGACGAATATGTTTTCGCTCCGCAGCGCGCTGGCGGCGGGCAGGTCGTTCGGAATGCGGATTGGCATGATGCTGTCCCTCGTTTTTGCGTGTTGATGGCGGGATTCGGCGCGATAGATGCGAATCTCTATTTTATTATACTGCTTTTGCGGGAAATGTCAAATAGGGGATGAAAAAGCACCGCCGATGGATGCTGGCGGCGCGGGGGATGATTGTGCGACTCCTGCATCCGCGGCGGGATTGTCTGCGGGTACTGTTTCTGGATGAATGCCGAAGCGGCGTCTCCCTCACGCTGAGAGAGACGCCGCAGCTTATCGAAAAAGTTCACCAGTCGGCGGTCTTTTCCGCCGACGAGCGCGTTTATAGAGATAATTCCCCACAAGCAGGAAATTGCTTTCGCACAGGATGCTGCCTGCGCCGCTTCGGCGATTACTTGCCGTCCGGCTTCATCAGCATGTCCTTGTCCAGCATCGCCGCGTCTCGGGCAAGCACCTCGTCAATCATGGTCTGCAGCGCCTTCATCTGCTTCTCGCTGTTGATGCCGCCCAGAATTGGCTCGCCCACCATGTTGCCGTTGCGGTCCACCACCACGGTGGTGGGGAACGCCGTGATGCTGTAGGTCAGCTTTCCTGCCTCGCTGTCCGCAGGGAAGTAAATGTTCTGATACATGGCGCCCTTCTTTTCCAGAATGTTCTTGGCTTCCATGATCATGCTTTCGTCGCCGCCGATGGTGTCCGCGTTGATGCCGATCACCGCGCCGCCCTTCAGCTTGAGTTCTTCGTTGAGTGCGTTCAGCTCGCCCAGTTCCCCGATGCAGGGAGCGCAGGCAGAGAACCAGAAGTTGATCACCGTGACGGAATTCTCCTTAAACAACTCATTGCTCACGGGATTGCCGTCTAAATCCATGCCCTGGAAAGCAGGGAACTTCTCGGACGAATCATCTTCCACACGCATGTCCTTGTCATCCATGCTGCCGTCCGTCATCATCATCCCTTCGCCGCCCATGACGATGCCGCCGCCCGCCGTCACCACGCCGCTCTCCAGCGCCACGTCCGAGCCCGCCGTCACGTCGTCTTTCGGCATGAGCCTTTCCATCTCTTCGTCCAGCCGACGGATGGTCTCAATGTCCTGCTGAAGTAGCTTGTACTCATCCTCCGTGAACTTTTCCTTCTTCAGTTCCAGCTGCGCCGTCAGGTAATCGGCGTAACTCATGCCCATGTCGGGTTGCTTGTCCATCATGCCGAAGAACCGGTTCCACAGGTCCATGTTTTTCTCGAACACGGCGTTCATTTCGGCAGTCAGCATTTCCAGCTTCTTTTCGGCACAGTCGCATTTCTCCCCGCAGCTGCACTTTTCATCGCACATGCCCGTCATGCAGGCGCAGTCAGCCATGGCCTTGCCATCGATGATGCAGGTGCAGGTTTCCTCCATGGTCTGTGCCTCGTCCGTTCCGGACGGCTTCGTGCAGCAGGCGGAAGTGCAGCAGGCGGAAGCCGCTCCTATGGTGGTCAGCATACACAGCGCCAGCAGCAGCGCAATCCAGGTCTTCTTCATTGAAAATGTCCTCCGTTTCTTTTCTGTGATTATTTCTCCACGGCTTGTTTGCCGGCTGGATTCTCTTTTTCCTTTGCCCCGCGGCTCAGCCCGCAGCGGAAGCTGACCGCGCCCGTGGGACACGCCTTGACGCACATGCCGCAACGGATGCATTCGGGATGATCCGGTGTCTTCGTCACGTCCACGTCCATCTTGCAGGCTTTCTCGCACCTGCCGCAGTGAACGCATTTGTGCGCGTCCACCTGCATTCCCGTCAGCGATACCCGGTTAAACAGCGCGTAGAACGCTCCCAGCGGGCATAGCCACTTGCAGAACGGGCGATAGAACAGCAGGCTCAAGACGACCACTGCGCCCAGCACGACGCTCTTCCATGTAAACAGGCTGCCCAGTGCGCTTCGGACGCTCTCACTGGCGAGGGACAGCGGAATCGCGCCTTCCAGTACGCCCTGCGGACACAGGTACTTGCAGAAGAAGGGATTGCCCATCCCCACCTCGTTGGTGAAAATCAGCGGCAGCGTCACCGTCAGCAGCAGAATCAGGTACTTGAGATACCGCAGCGGTCTGAGCTTCTTCGTGGACAGCTTCTTCTTGGGCAATGGAATCTTATGAATCAGCTCCTGAAACCACCCAAAAGGGCACAGAAAGCCGCACACAAACCGCCCCAGCAGTACCCCCAGCAGAATCAGCGTGCCTGTTACATAATAGGAAAACTTGAATTTGGACGAGCCGATTACCGACTGCACCGCCCCGATGGGGCACGCGCCTGTTGCGGCAGGGCAGGAGTAGCAGTTGAGCCCCGGCACGCAGACGGTCTTGCCCTTTCCCCGGTAAATCTGCCCCTTAAGCAGATTGGGCAGGTGCGGATTTGTCAGCAGCACGGCGCAGGCCTGCGCAAATCCCCGAAACCGGGCGAGAAATCCGGAAACGGGCGGAGCCTTCGAAGTTTTTTTCTTCTTATCCAATGCCCACACACTCCAGGCAGATTCGGACGGCCTTGGACAGCACCGTGGCGGCCTCGCCCCGCTGTGCGCCGTAAATCAGCATCGCCGCGCCCAGTATCAGCACGCCCAGCCTCACGACGCGCCTGCCCGCAGCCGATGAAATGAGATTCATGAAGCTTCCCTCCTTTTGTCTTCTCGCAGGCTCATTATACGATAGCGGGGGTAAAATCTACGTTAAAACAGAAAATTTTATGCGCATTTTATGCCGATATGCTATACTGGACATGATCACACGAGCGCAAAGGAGGCGCAGTATGCGGATTTTGATTGTGGAGGACGAGCGGGCACTGTGCGACACGCTGGTCAAAAGCCTGAAGCAAAAGGGCTACGAGGTGGATGCCTGCTATGACGGCGATTCCGCGCTGGACTGGCTGCTGACGGAGAAGTACGACCTGCTTCTGCTGGATTTGAACCTGCCTGGACGGGATGGCATGGATCTGCTGAAAACGCTGCGGGAGCAGGACCGGGAAACCCGTGTGCTGATTCTCTCCGCCCGCAGCCGAATCAGCGACAAGGTGGAAGGGCTGGACTGCGGCGCCAACGACTATCTGGTCAAGCCCTTTCATCTGGAGGAGCTGGAGGCGCGGGTGCGCAGTCTGACCCGGCGCAGCTTTGTGCAGCACGACGCGGTGCTGCGCTGCGGGGAGTTGTCCTTCGATACAGTAAAACGGACGGCACAGGTAAGGGGCGAGGTCGTCGCGCTGACCCGCAAGGAAAACGGCATATTGGAATACCTGCTCCTTAACCAGGGACGGCCGGTAAGCCAGGAGGAGCTGATGGAGCATGTGTGGGACGGCAGCGTGAACAGCTTCAGCAACTCCATCCGGGTGCACATCTCATCCCTGCGCAAAAAGCTGAAAGCGGCGCTGGGCTATGACCCGATTCTGAACCGCATCGGCGAGGGTTATCTGATGGGAGGCCGTGAGCCATGAAACGACTTTTGAAACGCCTTTCTCTGCAATGGCGAATCACACTGCTGACCATTCTGCTGCTGGCGACTGCCTGCGTGACCATGAAAACGCTTTTGTGCTCCTCTGGCCATGCCTATATGGACTCCATCGGCAATTATGTGATGCACTATGTGCAGGAGGATCCGCAGGCCATCCGCGTCGACATTCCTGACGAGCAGTGGAAGGATCTGTCGGAGCGCTTCAATGGAGAGTTCGTGTTGGAGCTGAGCGGCGCGAAGCACAGTTTCTGCATTCGCGGCTGGTACATCGCGCTGGCGGTGACGGCGCTGGGCGGCGCAGTGGCGTATTTCGTCAGCGGAAAGGCGCTGAAGCCGCTGAAGCGCTTTACCGCAAAGGCAGAACGCGTGCAGCTGCAGAGTTTGACGGAAATCACCCTCAGTGAGGATGAGGCCGTGGAGTTCAGCCGGCTGAGCCGTGCCATCAATCAGATGCTGCTGCGGTTGAATCAGGCGTTCGACGCACAACAGCAGTTTGTGGGCAACGCCGCCCATGAGCTGCGCACGCCCCTAGCGCTGATGCAGGCGCGGCTGGATCTGTACATGGCCACAGACCACGGAGATAATCGTCCGGAAACCGCAGAAACGATTTCCATGCTGCGGGAGCAGACCGAGCGGCTATCCAAAATGGTGCGGACGCTGCTGGATATGAGCGACTTGAAGGCTGTGCCGCGCACGGACAAAATCCAGCTTGCCCCCATGATTGAGGAGGTGCTGGCAGATCTGTCGCCGCTGGCGGAAAAGAGCGGCGTGGCGCTCTCTCAATCTGGCGAGGATCTTTGGATTACCGGCAGCGACGTGCTTGTATATCGATCGATTTTCAACCTGGTAGAGAACGGCGTAAAATACAATCATCCGGGCGGCAGCGTACGCGTCGCCGCGTCGCGCCGGGGCAGCAGCGCGGTGATCGAGGTCAGGGATACGGGCTGCGGCATCCCGGAAAACTTCAGAGAAAGCGTGTTTCAGCCTTTCTTCCGGGTGGACAAGTCCCGCAGCCGGGAAAAGGGCGGCGTGGGGCTGGGCTTATCGCTGGTCTGGGAAATCGCTCATCTCCACGGCGGCAGCGTGCGCATCACGGAGAGCGGCAAAGACGGAACCGTGATCGAGCTGACACTGCCCATCTCTGCGGAGGAACAAGGCATACCGTGCGGATAAACCAGTGCGGGACAGTCTACGAAAGACTCCTGCCCGTTCGTTTGTCTTGAAAGCACTGGTTTTTCAGTCGCTTGTATGGTACAATACTATTTCCAGATGAAAATTCGCAAGCAGATGGCGCAGGTGAATCTGGAAATAGTATAATATTCGTGCTTTCAACTATGGGCAGGAGGTGGATATATGGCTGCCGCGAAGCGAAAATCCATTGCGAAGCTCTGCCTTGCGCTGGGTCTGTTCGTTCTTGCCGGTTTTTTTCGCCAGGCGGATCGCGTGGGCGCTCCGCTGCCCTCTGCCGCTTTCTTTCTGCTGACCAACCTGATTTACATCGGTCTGGCGATGGGCTGGGGCTTTTCCATATCTCGTAGGATTCTGCACCGCTGTGATCGGCGCTGGCTGCTGCTTGGATGCGCCATGGCCGTGCTGTGGCTGTTCCTGCGTACGGTCAAATATCGCTTTTTCAACGACGATGCCGTTACACGCTATTTGTGGTATTTGTATTATGTGCCGCAGATTCTTGCGCCGCTGTTCAGCCTGTTCGCCGCGCTGCAGCTTGGGCGGCGCGAGGGCGACACGTTTTCGCTCCGGTGGTATCTGCTGTTTATTCCGGCGATATGCCTGATTGGCGGCGTGCTGACCAACGATCTGCACCAGATGGCCTTCCGTGCCGCGCCGGGCGCTGCAACGCTATCAGCCGACTATATTCACGGCTGGGTGTACTATCTCGCCATAGCGTGGATTGTCGTTCTGCTGCTGGCAACCGGGGCTGTTATCTATTGCAAGTGCCGCGTGTCTGAAAGCAGGCGATACGCATGGGTGCCGCTTTGTGTATTTCTGGGCGGATTTGCGTTGTGCGCGCTGAGTTTTGCTAACATCTACACGTTCCACAAGATACCGGAATGCTGCTGCCTGACGTTTGCGGCGTTCTGGGAGAGCTGCCTGCAGGTGGGGCTGCTGCCAACCAACGACCATTACCGCTATTTCTTTTCCGAATCCACCGTTGCCGCGCAGATTGTGGACGAGCAGGGCGTCCCCGTCTACCGCTCGAAAAATGCGCCGGAGCTCACCGCCTGTCAACTGAACGCAGCGGCGCGCGAGGCGATTCTGCTGAACGCGGACACGCGTCTGCAAAGCGCGCCGGTGCAGGACGGGCGCGTGTACTGGGTGGAGGATATTTCGAAAATCAATCGGATTCAGGCGCAGCTTGCCGAAATCAACACCCGGCTTTCGGAGGAAAACGAGCTGATTCAGGCGGAAAACGAGCTGAAGCGTCAGCGCGCGCAGATTGAAGAAAAAAATCGGCTCATGGACGAGATGATTGCGCTCGTGCAGCCTCAGCTGCTTCAAATCAACCAGCTTCTGGGCGAAGAAAGCGTTCAAAAGCTGGATATTCAAAAATTAAAGCAGATCTGTCTGCTGGGCGCGTATGTCAAGCGGCGGGTCAATCTTGCGCTGATTTGCGATAAGAAAGCGGTCGTCCGCGCGGACGAGCTGACCCACTGCCTCCGAGAATCGCTGACTTATCTGACGCAGTACGGCGCTGTCTGCGCGCTCCATCAGGAAGGAACAGCCAGCGTATGCAGCTGCCATGCGCAGAGCGCTTACGACTTCTTCGAAGATTGTCTGGAGGCCGCGCTGCCCTCGCTCAGCGCGCTGATGGTGCGCGTGGAATGCGGCAGGCGTTTTTCCATTCGCCTGATGATGGAAGACGCGGCAGGTTTTCCGAATGTGGACAAATACAAGGTTCTGGGGGAGCTGACCATCGACGATGCGGACGGCGCGCTGTGTGCAACGCTCGCTTTTGACCTGGGAGGTGAGCGCGCATGACTCCACTTTACGCCGGTTTGATGTGCACATTGCTGCTAATCGGAACGGTTGCCGGTCTGTTCGGCTGCATGAGCGCCGTGCGCTGCCATCGGCCCTTTGTGTTTGCAATTTGCCTGACCATCGTTTCGCTGGATTTTGCAGCACTGGCCATGTTGCTTTCCCGGCTGCCGGAAAGCGCGGTGCTCTCGCCTGCGCCGTGGACGGCTGCGGCGCTGCTCCTCACGGTGCTCAGCCTTTCTTCACTGCTTCTATTGCGGCGCAAAAGCAGGCGGCAGCTTTCGCCGGTTTCCATCAAGGAAAGCTGTGACCATTTGCCAAGCGCGCTGTGTTTTGCGTGGGAAAACGGGCTGCCCTGCCTGAAGAACCTCAAGATGGACGAACTGAGTCATCTGCTCACGGGAGAAGCGCTGCTCAACGCGAACGTTTTCTGGAAAGCGATTGAATCGCAGCCTATCGTCACGCTGGAGAATGGCCAGACATGGAGCTTTGAGCGCGTACAGATGGAGATGGCAGGAAAAAACATTTACCAAATCACCGGCACGAATATCACCGAGGAAGCGCGGCTCCAGCGGGAAGTGGAAAAGGACAATCTTCGCCTGAAAGGCATGAACCGGCGGCTTCGGCAATATGGGCAGGACGTACAGGAAGCGACGCGGGAAAAGGAGATTCTGCGCGCCAAGACCCGCGTTCACGACCAGATTGGCCGCGCGCTCCTGCAGACCCGGCAGTTTCTCTCCGGCGCGCAGGGCGATGCGGAAAGCGTCCGCGCCGCGTGGCGGCAGAACGTTCGGCTGCTGCTGGGAAAATATTCGGATGAACAGCCTGTCGACACATTTGATCAGCTTGCCCGCGCCGCGCGCGCCATCGGCGTGACCATCGAGCGCCGCGGCGTATTTCCGGCGGAGGACACGGAGAGCGCGCAGCTTGTTGAAATCGCCGCCCATGAATGCCTGACGAATCTGGTTCGCCACGCGGGCGGCACACGGCTGGAGATTATCGGCGGGAAAACCGCGTCCGGCTGGCGCGTTCGTTATCTCAACGACGGCAGCACGCCGGCAGGCCCCATCGTTGAAGGCAGCGGTCTGACCGCGCTGCGCGCACGGGTGGAAGCCGCTGGCGGCGCAATGGAGATTGCTCACGCCCCGCGTTTTGAACTGACGCTGACATTTTTCGAGGGGAGGCAGGGGATTCCATGAAATACAAAGTCATGATTGTTGAGGATCAGACCATGCCCCGCGAGCTGTTTGAACTGCGGATTCAGGCTTCGGAGCGCTTCGAGGTGGCGCGGTCCATCGACAACGCCGCGCTGGCGGACGTATACTGCCTGCGCTTTCCCGTGGATCTGATTCTCATGGATGTGGTCACGCGCGGCGGCGAGAGTGGGCTGGACGCAGCGGAGCGGATTAAGCGTACCTTCCCGCAGATGAAAATCATCATCGTGACCTCCATGCCGGAATGCTCCTACCTGAGCCGCGCGCGGGAGATTGGCGTGGAGAGTTTCTGGTACAAGGAGGAGCAGCGCGAAAGCCTGCTGGACGTGATGACGCGCACGATGGCGGGCGAATCCGTCTATCCGGACGCAACGCCGGAGCTGCAATTAGGGCTTGCCAGCAGCTATCAATTCACCAGCCGCGAGCTGGAGGTGCTGCGCGAGATGACCGGCGGCGACACCAATCAGGAGATTGCCGAGCGACTGCACATGTCCGTAGCAACCGTCAAGACGCACATCCTCAACATGCTGGAAAAGACCGGCTTCAGAAATCGTACCGAGCTGGCCGTGCGGGCGCGGGAAATCGGACTGGTAATCCTGAACCGGAAAAACTGAATAACATGGTAAAAGAGCTGCCTGCGGGCGGCTTTTTTGTTTTGCGGTGAGAAAAATAGCCATTTGGTTGATGTGCAGCACTTTCATTTCTGCTATTCTTAACGTATAAGGGGGGAGTTCTATGAGAAGCATCGTTGTCAGTATGCAAAACATGCTTTTATCAGAGGCCGTCGCACGGACGCTTGCGGAAACAGGCGAATTCCGCGTGGAGCAGGTTCTGCCCGGAAAAACCAGCGATACCTTCTCACTCTGCCGGGTCATGCAGGCGGATATCCTGCTGATGGAGGTCAGCCGTCTTCCCGCCTACACGCTGGAAAATCGACTGAATCTGATCGCGTGCGTACGCAAGGTAATGCCGAGCTGCAAATTCGTGCTGCTGTGTGATGAAAACGTCGATCCGGAATTGGCGCACCGGGTGATGATTGTCCGGCAGGATCGATTGATCGATGCTTTCCTCTATGCTTCCGTTACCCACGCCTATCTGACTGCCGCGCTGGATGCGCTGTGAGAAAGGAGCGACCGCCATGAAAAGACGATCCCAAGGGGTGCTGCGAAAAGGCTTCGGCAATCAAACATTTTTTGAGGGACTGATGGAGGAATACGGATTTAACACGTTTGTCCTCTAATATACTATTTCCAAATGAGAATGCGCCAAGATGCGCCGCGAATTTTTCGCTCTGGCTAACGGGAGTGGAATGCAGCGTAGCAGCGCTACGCTAAATGGAACGACCGGACGACAGAGCGGAAAAGGCGCAAGCAGATGGCGCAGGTGAATTGGGAAATAGTATTACTATGATGAAGAAATGGAGGAATCAATTCATGAAAAGAAGGCTATGCCTGGTTCTTTTCCTGCTGATGCTGGTGACCTGCGTCACAGCGTCGGGCGAAGCTGCCGACTGGAATTATGACGCGAACTACGGCATACTCCGTGGCTATAACGGCGCGGGCGGCGACGTGGTTGTGCCCAGCGAATTGGACGGTTTCACGGTGGATGTGATCGGCGTCAGCGTGTTCCGCGGGGAAACCATCACCTCGCTGACATTGCCCGAAACCGTGCTGGAGCTTCGAAGCAACGCCATCAGCACATGCGACAACCTGACCCGCGTTTCCCTGCCCCAGAGCCTTGTGGTCATCAACCGCATGAACTTCTTCAGCTGCAATGCGCTGACGGAAGTTACCATTCCCGCAGGCGTGCGCTATATCGGCGACGCTTCATTCAGATACTGCGAATCGCTGCGCAAGATTACCTTTGAGGGTGTATGCCCTGCAATCGACATTGACTGCTTCAGCCTTCTGCCCGAGGGCGCGACGGCTTACGTCCCGGACGACCAGCTGGATGCCTATATAGCGGCGTTTGAAAATGCCGGCAGTGAAGTAAGCGTCCAGCCCAGCGGCAAAAACGCCGTGATTGTGGAGAACAACGGCTATGTGGAATCGGAGTTCGATTTCGACGCTTCCACCGGCACGATTACCTCCTACAACGGCTACGCCACCTATCTGTCCATCCCCGAAACCATCGGCGGCGCGCCGGTAAAGGCCATCGGTCCCGAGGCGTTCGCGCAGCACACCTATCTGGCGCTGCTGGAACTGCCTGAAGGGCTGGAAACCATCGGCGATCGCGCGTTTTATAACTGCGAAACGCTGGCCCGCGTTCACTTCCCCTCCACGCTGAAGTTCATCGGCGACAGCGCGTTTTACAACGCCTACAAGAGCAGCGTTCTGGAACTGCCTGAGGGGCTGGAGCATATCGGCGCATACGCCTTCTATTTTGCCGGCATCAAAGGCTTTCTGACGCTGCCCGAGGGGCTTAAAACCATCGGCGAAAGCGCGTTTGAAGCCTGCAGCAACATGGGTGGCAATCTCTATCTGCCTTCGACGCTTGAGTCGATTGGCTCCCGCGCCTTCAAGGGCGACTACAACATTCAGTACATCGTTCTGGAAAGCCTGACCGCGCCCACGCTGGGCGAGGACGTCTTCGCGGGCTGCGATTATCTGTACGACATTGACCTGAACGCACACGGCACTCGTCAGGAGATGCAGCAGTGGCAGGCGTATGTGGACGCGCTGGGGCTTCCCTGCCGCGTGTGGCGCGCGCAGGACCCGACTGCCCAATCGCCTGAGAAGGGCGCGTATCGGTACGAAAACCGCGTGTTGACCGAATACACCGGCACAAGGACGCGCATTCACCCCCATCTCACCGTTTCAAAGGAGGCGGTGGTCGGTCTGGGCGACGGCGTGTTCAAGGGCAGTCAGACCATTGAATACTTCTCCGTCGCCCACAACGATGAATTCACCACCATCGGCGCGGAGGCCTTCATGAACAGTTCCCTCCGGAATGTGGATCTGTTCGACTCCGTGACCACCATCGGTGCGCGGGCGTTCGCGGGCTGCACGCAGCTGGAAGCCCTGACCCTGCCCAACTCGCTGACCACCATCGGCGAAGGCGCGCTCGACGGCCTGACAGGGCTGAAAAAGCTGGTGATTCAGTGCGATCCGGCAATCATCCCCGCAGGCGTGTTTGCAAATCTGCCCGCTTTGAGCGACGTGACCGTCGAATTCGGCGCAATCCCGGCGCATATGTTTGAGGGCAGCGGCGTGACCGTGCTCACGCTGGGCGCGGGCGTGACCGAAATCGGCGACAGCGCGTTTGCCAATACCGCGCTGACAAGTGCCGAAATGCAGAACGTGACCGCCATCGGCGCGGGCGCGTTTGCCAACACCGCGCTGACAAGTGCCGAAATACAGAACGTGACCGCCATTGGCGCAGGTGCGTTTGAAGGCTCCGCGCTGGAGCGTGTACAGCTGAACGCGGCCGCTTCCGTAGGCGAGAGAGCCTTCGCGAACACAAAGCTGACGAAGATGGTCATCCCCACCGCCGGCAGTTTCCCGCTTTCCGCCGTCGAGGGCACAAGCGCCGATCTGCGTCTGCCCGCCGACGCGACCGATGAGCAGCTTGCCGCGTGGAACGAGACGCTCCAGCGCCCGTGGTACGACCCCATGCTGCGCGAGGGCGAAGTAAGCAAATTCGTAAAGATGCCCTTCGAGCCAACTCCCGCCGAGAACTTTGAGTTTGATCCGGATACCGGTCTGATCTCTGCCTACATCGGAACCGACGTGGATGTGGTCGTGCCGCGCGAAATCAACGGCGTAACCGTGGTAGGCTTCAAAAACTACAACGCCTTTGACGCGTGCCATGACTATACAGATTCCTCTGTGACGAGTGACCGTACCGAATGGGTGCGCCTGCGCACGCTGGTGCTGCCCGAAACAATCAAAGAGCTGCCGGACATGATGCTCGCCTACTGCCAGCAGCTGGAAACCTTCGTCTGCTACGCGCCCTTGGAGAGCACCGGCGGCAATCAGTTTATGCTCTGCCGCAGCCTGAACAACGTAATCTTCGTCAACGGCGTGCGCGAAATCGACAATTACGCCTTCGACAGCGCGGGGCCGCTGGGCAACCTGTACTTTGGCGAGCATCTCATAAGGATCGGCCAGCAGGCGTTCAATTTTGCCGGCCTCAGTTCCTTCGTCGCCGACGCGGAGCGTGTGGAATACGGCGCGTTTACTGAATGCAAGAACCTGACCAGTCTGCACTTCACCAGCAAGATGAAGGACTTCGGCGAAAACTGCATCGTCAACTGCCCGAACCTTGCCGAAATCTGCTTCGACGGCTGCGATTTGACCGCGTCCCCCATGGGACTGATGATGAACGTCGCGCCCAAGCTGACCGTGCGCGTGCCCGAAGGCATGAGCGAAGAAAACCTCAGGCACGCTCAGAATTGCCAGAGCTGGAGCGAAAACCGCAGCGAGGTTACCGTAATCACCGAGCCATGCGCCCACGCGAAGCCCACGCTGCCCGATTTGCCTGCGCTGCTCCCCACCCTGAAGCTGGATGCAAGCGTGGAAACCGCCGCGCCCGCGCAGTCCGGCACGTTAGGCGCGGCTGAACCCGAAATTGCGCCTGAACCCAGCCCCATTCCCGAACCTGTTGCGCAGAACGCTGGCATTCCCGATGAATATCTGGGCGTGTGGTACGGCGTGCGCATGGAGATAGGGGGCACACCCTATCCGCTGGCCGACATGGGGCTGGATGTGACCTTCACCATCGGCGCGGATGGCGCGGCTGAAATGAACACGAACGGCGACGTGGACAGCATCCATTGCGCCATGCAGGACGGCGTGCTCATGGCGGACGGCATATCGTTCACGCTGCAGGACGCGCTCCTCACGGTTTCCATGGACGACGTGACCATGGCGTTCAGCCGCGAGAAGCCGGAAGCCTCAAGCGCGGCCGTCCCGAGCATCAACGAAAGCGCCATTATCGACGATTTCAGGGGCTTCTGGACGCTTGCGCGCGTCACAGCGGACGGCATCACGCTGCCCGCTGAAGCCGCTGAAATGGCGGGGGATACGCTGGTTATTTACGGCACTACCTGCGACCTGACCCTGCATGGTACGACGCTGGACGGTCTGTCCTGCCGCATGGACAATTTCACGCTGCTCATCTCCATCCTGAACGGCGAGGCTGCCGTCACGCTGCGCGAGGATGGAACGCTCAGCCTTGAAATGAGCGACCTCACGCTGTGGTACGAGCGTACCGGCGATGCCCCCGAAGCGCCCGCCGAACCAACTGCGGAATTCAATCCCGCCGTCACGCCCGAACCCGCCGTCGGCGCCGAGATTATGCTGGAAAAGAAGTACGTCATGACCGACGCAGATGTAAGCGGCTACAACATGACCGCCGCGCAGCTGGGCAATTATGAGTATTCCCTTCTCTTCCATGAGGACGGCACCGTCAAATTGGTCATAGCAGGCGCGGATATTCCCGGTCTCACATGGGTCTTTGGCAAGGCGCCCACGGAAGCGGGTGAGGTCGACGGCATTGTCATCAACTATTACACACAGGCGCTGTACATCGTGCCCACGGAAAAAGGCTGCGATATGGACTATTTCGGCTCTATGCTGATCCATTTTGCGCCGGAAGAATCCGCAAAATAATGCCGTTTCCGAATGAAGCACTGCGCTGTGCTACGCGGAACGAGCGACCGTCATTTCTTTTTCATTGTTCAGACAAAAAGAGGAGGATTTTCCCCCATGAAGAAAATAATCGTTTTCCTGTTGACCGCACTGCTGATGTTTTCCGTGGTCTTCGCCGATTCTGTTCCGATGAGCAAAGAGGATCAAATGGCCAGTCTGGTGAAGAATTTTCTGGAAGAAAATGAATTTCCCTATGAATATGACGACTATACCTTCACCGTGCCCTTTTCCGTCGATAACTCAATGGAATACGCCTTTATAACCGTTTATATCTACGATGATATGCTGTCCGTGTCCGTGGACGCGCCGCTTCACGGAACCCGGGAGGTCTTTGAAAAGATGGCCGTGTTCACCACGCTGGTCAACAACGAGATCTACTATGCACAGTTCCGCCTCGATCTGGATGGAGACGAATTCTATATCTCCTGCCGCTCCTGCAACCTGGTGGAGGACGTTCTCCCCGGTGAGAACGAGCTGTTCTACCTGTTCGCCATGCCGCACAGCTATATGGAAGATTACGGCGACGGCATCGTGGCGGTACTAAGCGGCGGCGATCCCTACGAAGCATTTGAAACCTGTCAGGCGGCGGTAGACGCGCAATGACAAACATCACCAATCCATACTTGAGCGCAAAGGCTGTCGCCAAGAAAAAAACGGATATTCCCGTTGTGCTGGTCTGTGCCATTTTTGCGGCGGCGACTGTCTCCGCGACGATAACGATGTTTTCGCAGGGGAAAACGCTGTCCGGCGTGATGGGTATTTTCCTATTTGCTGCGCTCATAACGCCTGTCTTTCGCATTCTTCGCCATGCATACCGCAGAGCCTGCGCGCGCCGTATCGCAGGCGCGCTCCTCCCGCTGACCGAAGAAAGCCTGACCTTTGACCAGCTGGGCACGGTTCTCTCCTCCAGCAAAGCCCTTGAGCAGCTCAGATCGCTCATCGGCACGGGATACCTGCAAAACCTGCAGATTAACGCTGCGACGCGCACGGTTGCGCTGTACACGCCGGAGGGCACATTCGTGCAGTGGATCTGCCCCGGCTGCGGCGCGAAGAACAGCGGCCGACGCGGCAGCGCGCCACGCTGCACATACTGCGGTCAGCCATACGCAAAATGACGGGTTCTTCACGGAAAGTTTGGGGAGCAACCAAGGGCTTAGGCGAAGTACCGAAAAGCTGCACGCGGAAGGAGCATGAAAGCGCGACCAACTCAATCGCGAAAAGGGGTCAAGGGGGGACTTCGTCCCTTTTCGTCTGCCCCTTGCAGGGTCAAGGGACAGCGTCCCTTGTGGGGTTTGGGGCAACGCCCCAACTGTTCCTCGTCCGACCAATCCCAAGGAAGTCGCCAACAAAGGCGCAGGCAGCGAAGCGTCCCTGCCAGTATCTTTGCGCGTCCGCAGACGCGCCCTCAAGCTGCTCTTCCCCCAAGATTCCGTGAAGAACCAAATGACAGCCAGCCCCCCGGCGTTCACGACAGCAAGAAAACGGCCGATTTCCGCGCCAAGCCGGGGATTATAGCACAATTTTCAAGCATCGTCAATTGTGCGCAAATGCAAACGCGCCCGCCAGCCTTTCCGCTGACGAGCGCGTTCTATTTTTATACTATTTTCAAATTCGCGGCGCAGGATTTCATACTATTTCCAGATAAGAATGCGCCAAGATGCGCCGCGAATTTTTCATTCTGGCTAACGTGAATGAAACGCAGCGTAGCAGCGCTACGCTAAGTGGAATGAGCGGACGCCAGAAGGGAAAAGGCGCAAGCAGATGGCGCAGGTGAATCTGGAAATCGTATCGCGCCTGCAGGGAATCTCACTGTCCCGCCGCCGGCGTCGGCAGCGGCTCCGGCGTGCGGTCATCCGCCGTGACCTCCGGCGTGGGCGTCGCCGACAGTTCCTCCGCATACAGCAGATTCAGCGTCTTGACATCCGCCGTCCCCGTTGCAGACAAACTGTTCGCCTTCTGGAACGCCTTCACCGCGTTCTGCGTGCCCGCCAGGAACGTGCCGGAGCATTTGCCCGAATAGTAGCCAAGATCCGTCAGCTTCCGCTGCATCCAATACACATCCTCGCCGGAGCTGTTCACTTTCAGTGTCCGGAAGGGCTGCGGCGGCATCGTCCCGGCGCGGTAATCCGGCTCGGCGGTCGGCTGCGGCGTGACGTAGGGCAGCATGTTCTTCGTATTCAGCGAGGGCAGCTTCAGCGCGGCGCGGAGTTCCGGGTCAGCGGGCATATCGTTGCGAATCGTGACGACCGTCCCTGCCCCGCAGTTGTTGTAAATCCACTTCGCATCCGCAACGGTCAGGCGAATGCACCCGTGCGACGCGCGCTTGCCGAGGTTCTTGTAGGACTTGACCGATAAATCCATGGTATTGACCGTGTTGTAAATGACGGAATGAAACGCAATGGACGAGTTGATGCGCGTCCAGTACTGCGCGTGGCTGCCCCACTCCGGGAAGTAGCACCAGCGCGCCGTACGCCCGTTGAGTGTGAATGTGCCGATATCCGACGGATTCTTGCGCGTGCCGGTGGAGCAGAGCATCTGCCGCACAACAACGGTGTAATCGCCGTTTTCGTCGCGCCCGTAGACGGTCGTCACCTGATTGTTGACGTCCACCGTGATGGCAAACGGCACAGGCGTCGGTTCGGGCGTAGGCTTCGGATCATCGGTCGCGGCACGCACATCCGGGTCGTTGAACAGCGCGTTCCATGTGTTTTCGCCCACGATGCCATCCACGCTCAGCGCGTTCTGCTGCTGGAATGCCTTCACCGCGTTGCGCGTATGCCCCAGAAAATTGCCGCTGATGTTGCCGGAATAGTACCCCAGTTCCGTCAGGCGGGTCTGCACGAGCTTGACTTCTTCGCCCTTGGACTTGTTGTATTGCAGTTTCTTGACGAACGCCACCGTCGGCGCGGGCGTCGGGGTGGTGGTTTCATCTGAGAGGTGCATTCCGGGCGTGGGCGACGGGGTGGGCGTCGCCGCGGCGGACGAATCCCGGCTGATGGCATCGCCGCTGAACAGGCGTTCCAGCGTCTGCACATCCGCTTCGCCCGTAATCGGCAGGGCGTTCGCCGTCTGGAACAGGCGGATGGCTTCCTGCGTCGCGGGCAGATAGCGCCCGGAAATCTTGCCCGTGTAGTAGCCCAGCGCCATCAGGCGAATCTGCGCCTGCCGCACGTCCTCGCCCACGCATCCCAGCCGCAGCGGGCGATACTCCGCCGCATAGATGGCTTCCTGCGTCGCTTTGTCCGCCACGCCCGTCACCGCAAGGGCAAAATCTCGCTGGAAATCCTCCACCGCGGTTCTGGTCGCCTCGCCGTAGCGCCCGGTTACGTCGCCGCTGTAATAGCACAAATCCGTCAGCGCGGTTTGCAGGGCGGACACGTCGTCGCCCTCATCATTCAGGGTTAAATCGCGCGTAATGTTCGCCGCGCCCTCCGTCCACTCCACGCTGTCATCCGGCACGGCCTCCCCCGCATCCTCCGCCGACGCGAAGGGCAGTATCATCATCACCGCCAGCAGGAGCGCCGCCAGCGTTCGTTTCCACAAAGGCATCAAAAGCACCTCGTTCATGCTGATATTCAGGGATACAATTCTATTGTACTGGTTTTTCGCGCAGTTTGCAAGCGGATTTTTCCCCACGCGAAAGGCTGCCAAACGTCCTGCGCCTGACAGCCCTGCGGTTATTGCCATTAGGAAGTTATTTTTTCAGCGACACCTTGTGTGTCTCCTGATTTTCGCCGTCCGCTTCCGGCTTGGGTGCTTCTGCCGGAACGCTCTGCGCTTGCAGCTTCTCCAGCTTTTCGGCGATGGCCTGCATATTCGCGGCGATGCTGCGGATGTTCTCGTCGCGCGTTTCCTCCACCCACGGCGAACCATCCGCCGGACGAAGCGAATCAACGCCGATTCGGATGAAGTCAATCAGCGCCCAAATACCAAGGCCGCCCGCGGTGAGCAGCTTCAACACGCCCAATGCCGTGTAGGCGAGGTAGAAGCGGTCAACACCGAAGAGCCCCGTGAATCAAGCCCAGCAGCCGAAGCACCACCGCCAGCACGATAAATGCCCGATTCAGCCCTTTTCTTTGAATTTCCATGCCATTTCCCTCCCTCGTGATTCCTTACTTTCATTCTACCCTCCCCTCAAAAAAACTCAAGCGTTCTCTTTTTGAATAATATAATTTTGGAATTCCTAACAAAAGCATCCCAAATTGTTGTGGAACCTCACAAGAGGATTCCGCTGCTTGCGCCGTCCGGGCAGCAAAAAAGACTGCCCGCACTCGGCAGGCAGCCTCGCTTCTGATAATTTCCTCATCAATATCGGTAGTTATACTGATAGCTGCTGAACCCATCCATGATCGACACGCCCATCACCATCCAGACAATCGACAGGATAACCACCACCAGCACCATGCACCAGTAACCGCGCGCAAAGTTGCGGCGGTTCAGGTTGTCGTCATTCAGCGCAAAGACGATGGCGAGAATCCAGCCAATGACCGGAAGCGTGAACAGGAGGCCATAGCCCACATACGCCCACGGCGACAGCAGTCGATACTGATTGTTTTCGTTCTCACTCATGCGAAAAACCTCCTTTTTCATCAGGCGGATTTGTCCGCCGTGATACCCCTTTCAGTTTTCCCTTACTCCTGATAGTCCTGCAGCGACACCGACACCATCCGGCTCACGCCCTGTTCCTCCATCGCCACCCCGAACAGGCTGTTGCAGCGCTCCATCGTCCCCTTGCGGTGTGTCACGACGATAAACTGCGTACCCTTCGAGTATTCCTTCAAATAATCCGCGTAATACCCGATATTTGCGTCATCCAGCGCAGCTTCAATCTCGTCCAGAATGCAGAACGGCGTGGGCTTCAATTTCAGCATCGCGAACAGAATCGCAATGGCCGTCAGCGCGCGTTCCCCGCCGGAGAGCAGCGACAGGAGCTGCAATTTCTTTCCCGGCGGCTGGGCGTTGACCTCGATGCCGCAGTTCAGCGGGTCGTCCGGATCCATCAACTTCAGTTCCGCATGGCCGCCGCCGAACAGCCGCGTGAACGTCTCGGCGAAGTACCCCTGCATCTTCGAGAAGTTCTCGACGAATGTAGAACGCATCTGAATCAGCAGCCGCTCGATGAGTTCGCGCAAGTCCATTTCCGCGCGCTTCAAGTCCTGCTGCTGGGTGGTCAGGTCGTCCACACGCGCCTTGGTTTCGGCGTATTCCTCCACCGCCCCAACGTTGACCGTCCCCAGTGCGCGAATCTGCCCTTGCAGCTCGGCGGCGCGGCAGTCGCTTTCCTTCTCGTCGAAGGGCGTGCGGCGGAACTCCTCTGCCCCGGCGTAGGTCAGCTTGTAGGTGTCCCAGATGCGGTTTTGCAGATTCTTCTGGTCGCCCTCGATGCGCGCCTTCGCCAGCTCGGTCTTGTGCAGCTTCTCGCTGTCACGGTTGTAGGCTTCGTGCAGGTTCTCCATGTCGCTGAGGATGTCGCGCAGGTCACTTTGCGCCTGTGAACGTCGCTGCTCGATGGCCTGCGCGGCGCTCTCCTGCCGCAGCTGCTCCTTCTGGCGGCGGGCGGATTCGGCTTCCTCGCGCTTCATGTCGTTCTCGTCAATGGCGTCCAGTTCGTCCATCTCGTGCAGCAGCTGTTCGCGGCGCTCCTGTTCGCGGAGGATTTGCGCCTGATCCTGCTGCGCGTGGGCTTCGTCGCGCTCCAAGTCGCTTAAGCCGTGGCGCAGGTCGGACAATTGCAGCGTGCGCACCATCAGGCGGTCGTTTTCCGCGCTGGCTTCCGCGCGCGCCTTGACCAGCGCATTCTGCATTTCAATGGTCTTTTGCTCCATCGCGCTCTGGTCGCCCTGCGCGCCCGTGCGCTGATGTTCAATGGTCTCCAGCTGCTGGCGAATGTCCTCCAGCGACTGATGCAGCTGCACGCGCGCCTGCTCAGTCTCCTGCATCCGCTGCAAATGGGTGTTCAGGTCGGCGGATACACTTTCGCGGCGCGCCTGTTCGCGGGCGACGGCAATCTCCTGCTGATGCAGGGCGTTCACCGCGTCGCTGACCTTCTGCCGCTTCTCCTGCGCCGTCTGCTGACGCTGCGTCAGTTCCTGACGGCACTTGTCCAGTTCCGCGCGCCCGGTTTGCAGCTTCGCGGTCAATTCCTTCAGTTCACGCTCACGGCTGAGCAGGTTGGACACCTTCGACTGCGCCGAACCGCCCGTCATCGAGCCGCCGGAGTGCATCACGTCGCCCTCCAGCGTCACCAAGCGGAACGCGTGATTGCCCGCGCGCATAATCGGAATGCCGTGGTCGAGGTTGTCGGCAATCACCGTGCGCCCCAGCAGATTTTCCACAATGCCGCGATATTCCGGCGCGCACTGCACCAGTTCACTCGCCACGCCGAGGCAGCCCGGCAGCTTCAACGCATTGCGCTCATTGCCATAGAGCGTTTTGCCGCGGATGGCGCTCATCGGCAGGAACGTCGCGCGCCCCAGCCGATTCTGGCGCAGGTAGTTAATCAGTTCCTTCGCCGTCTCTTCGGTGTCAGTGACGATGTTCTGCTGCGCCGCGCCCAGCGCCATGTCAATCGCCGTTTCGTACGCCTGCGGAACGGTCATCAGCTGCGCCAGTACGCCCTTGACGCCCGTCAAGCCGCGCTGCTTGGCGTAGGTCATCGCGCGGCGAACCGCCATGTTGTAGCCTTCCATGTCGCGCGTCATTTCGGTCAGGACGTTATGACGGCTTGACGCGGCCTGCATATCGGCGGATTGCTTTTCGACATCCGCGCGCAAATTGGCATACGCGGCATCCGCCTCATCCGACGCTTGCCGCGCCTGCGCCAGCTTCTCCTGACACTGCTGCTGATGCTGATTTTCTGTTTCCAGCTGCTTTTCGACGGCAATCAAGGCTTCCCGCAGGGCAGCTTCCTGCTCCTGCAGTGCCCCGCTGGATTCTTCAATCTCCGTCAAGCGCGTTTCCATCTGCGCCTGCATCGTGTTCAGGCGCGTCTTGTCGTTGCGCACATCGGACAGGCGATTCATTTGGTCAATGACAGCGGCTTTCTGCGCTTCCAGCGCTGCGTCCGCTTCCTTTTCCTTCGCCTGCGCCTTTTCGGCGGCTTCCTGCGTTGCCCGGAGGATTTGCTCCGCGTCGGCAATCAGGCTGTGCTGCTTCTCCACGTCCGCCTGAATCCGTACATGATCCTTCTCGATTTCCGCCAGCCGCTCCTGGGCTTCCTCCTGCTCGCGGACGATGCGCTGGCGGTTCTCGCTGCGCGTCTCGCGGCGGCTTTGCAGGGCGGAGATTTTCTTCTGCGATTCGTGCACATGCTCGGCGCATTCCATCAGTTCGGTGCGCGCCTTCGTGATGGCTTCCTCCAGCTGATCGATGCGGTTCTGCGTCTCGTCGCGGCGGGTGGTCTTGTCGGTCAGGTTGCTTTCCGTGTCCGCCAAAATCGTCTGGACGGTCAGCAGTTCGCTTTCCAGTTCGGACAAGCGTGCCCGCGCCCGGTCGGAGCGAATCAGGAAGAGGTTCAAGTCCAAATCCTTCAGTTCGGTGGACAGTTCCAGATACACGCGGGCGTTGCGGCTCTGTTCTTCCAGCGGCTTCAGGCGCTTCGTCAGCTCATCCAGAATATCATCGACGCGCTCCAGATTTTCCAGCGTCCGCTGCAATTTCTTGTCCGCTTCTTCCTTGCGCGCCTTGAACTTGACGATGCCCGCCGCTTCCTCGAACACCTGCCGGCGATCCTCGCTCTTGCGGGAGAGGATTTCGTCAATGCGCCCCTGCCCAATGATGGAGTATCCCTCTTTGCCGATGCCCGTATCGCGGAAGAGGTCAACCACGTCCTTCAAGCGGCAGGCGGTGCGGTTTAAGTAATATTCGGATTCGCCATTGCGGTAGACGCGGCGCGTGACCATAACCTCGGCAGCTTCCATCGCCAGCGCATGGTCATCGTTGTCAAACACCAGCGATACTTCGCAGTACGACAGCGGCTTGCGCTTCTGCGTGCCGTTGAAAATCACGTCGGACATGCTCGCGCCACGCAGGGTTTTCGCGCTCTGCTCGCCCAGCACCCAGCGCACCGCGTCGCCGATGTTGCTCTTGCCCGACCCGTTCGGCCCGACGATGCCCGTTATGCCCTCATCAAAGACGATTTCCGTCCGCTGGGCAAAGGATTTGAAGCCATACAGCTCCAATTTTTTCAGCTTCATTTATTAACTCCCATAGCGGGGATGCCCGCTGGTTCATGGGCATTCCAATAAACACCCATAATAAGTATAGCACAAACCCTCTTCTTGGACAACTGCCGCCGCCTGATTTTCCATGCTTTTTCCCCTCCCTTTTTCCCTTCTACCCGTTGCAAAGGCGGGCATTTCCTGCTATACTGCAAGCAGATTCCTGCAAAGCAAAGGAGAAGCATTATGTTCCGTCCCCTCTGCGCGGAAAATCCGCTGCCCGCCGCTCGGCGCGTCTATGAATACCTGCAATCGCTTTCCGGCAAGTGCCTGACCGGGCAGATGGAAAGCCAATGGTGCCGCTCGACTGAGCATGAAATCAGCTATCTGACCGATGTCACCGGTCGTCAGCCTGCCATTCGAGGGCTGGATTTCATGGATAACGACTATCTGGGCGTGACGCAGCGCGCGAAGGACTGGTGGGCGCGCGGCGGCATTCCCACCATCTGCTGGCACACGGGCGCGGATTTCTTCTCCGGTTACCCCGAATGCCGCGAAAGCGAACTGGACTGGGCTTCCGCTTTTGTGGACGGCACGGAAGCGAACCGCCGTCTGCTGGATGGGCTTGACCACGCCGTCCCCTACCTCAAGCGCTTGCAGTCAGACGGCGTTCCGATTCTCTGGCGACCTTTCCACGAGATGGACGGCGGCTGGTTCTGGTGGGGACGCGGCGGCGCGGCGAATTTCGTGCGCCTGTGGCGGCTGATGCACGACCGCTACACGCATGTGCACGGTCTGCGGAATCTAATTTGGGTGCTGGGCTTCTCTGACGCGGCGGAGGATTTGCGCCCGTGGTATCCGGGGGACGACGTGGTGGACATTCTCGGCGGCGACAGCTACAAGAGCGGCGCGCAGGGGGATTTATACCGGCGATGTGCCGCGCTTGCCCCGGCAGGGATGCCGATTGTGTTCCACGAGTGCGGACAGATTCCGACCCGCGCGGAGATGGACGCGGCGGCGGCCCCGTGGGCGTACTTCATGGTGTGGCACACCAGCTGGCTGACGGACAGCAGCAAGGGGAACACGCCGGAGTCGCTGCGGGCGATTTACCGGGATAGCAGCTTTGTGACGCTGCATCAGCTGCCGGATTTTATCGAAAGCGACGAATGATTGCTGAAGAACATGCAAGGAGGTTATTCTCATGACCCTTCACGAACAAGTCACCGATATTCTCGCCTCCGCTGTCGAAGCGCAGGAGTGCGCAGGCATCAGCGTACTGGTGCGGCGCTGCGGAGAGGAAATGCTCTATACGCAGGCGGGCATGTCCGACGTTGCGTCGGGGCGGCTGATCCACCGCGACAGCATCTTCCGCCTGTACAGCCAGTCCAAGCCGATTACGGCCGCCGCCGTGATGCTGCTTGCGGAGCGCGGGCAGATTGACCTGATGGACGGCGTAGACCGCTATCTGCCGGGCTTCCGGAATGCGCGCGTCGTCGATAAGCAGGGCACGATTCGCCCCGCGACCCGCGCGCCGTGGCTGATGGAGCTGCTCGGCATGACGGCGGGCGTCTGCTACCCCGACAGCGACCCGGCGGGGCAGTATGCCGCAAAGGTATTTGACGAAGCAACGCAGGAAATCCTTGCGGGCGGCGGCGTGCCAACGGTGGAGTTCTGCAACCGCTTGGGGCAGCAGCCGCTGTCCTTCCAGCCGGGCACGCACTGGCGCTACTCCACCTGCGCGGACATCCTCGGCGCGGTGGTGGAGGTCGTCAGCGGAATGCGCTTCGGCGAGTTCCTCCGCAAGGAGTTTTTTGAGCCGCTGGACATGGTGGACACCGGCTTCTACGTTCCCGAAAGCAAGCGGAATCGCCTTGTGACCGCCTACAAGCGCACGGAAAACGGACTTGTGCCGTGGACAAGCACCCACCTTGCCGTCGGTGTTTACGACCGCGAACCTGCCTTTGAATCTGGCGGCGCGGGGCTTGTTTCGACGCTGGAAGATTACAGCCACTTTGCCGACATGCTGCTGGCGGGCGGCACTTACGAGGGACGGCGGATTCTCTCGCCCGCAACAGTCGCCTGCATGACGCAACCGCAGCTGAAAGACGCGGTTCGCCGCGATATGTGGGATTCGCTGGACGGGTACAGCTACGGGCACTTGATGCGCATTTGCGCTGAACCGGGGCGCATCGCCGGATTAGCTTGCGCGGGCGAATACGGCTGGGATGGCTGGCTGGGAACATACTTTGCCAACTTCCCCGGACAGCAGATGACGATTCTGTCGATGCAGAACACGGTTGATTCCGGTACGACACGGGTGGTTCGACAGATGCGCAACGCGGTTCTGGCGGCACTCAGCCGCGAAAATTAACCATAAAGGAAACGCGCTCAAGCCGGGGCGCAAAAAAAGGGTCAAGGGACAATGTCCCTTGCGGAGTCCAGAGGCAGCGCCTCTGGTGGGGCTTGGGGCAACGCCCCAACGGTTGGGCGTGTGACCATTCCAAAGGAAAAGTCAAGCCCGACACCTTGGTCGCAGGCAGCGAAGCGTCCCTGCGCACTAACTAAAAAACTCCCGCTAATACTATTTCCAAATTCACCCGCGCCATCTGCTTGCGCCTTTTCCGCTCTGTCGTCCGGTCGTTCCATTTAGCGTAGCGCTGCTACGCTGCATTCCACTCCCGTTAGCCAGAGCGAAAAATTCGCGGCGCATCTTGGCGCATTCTCATTTGGAAATAGTATAAAATCCAAGTAACATCCAGAGGGCGAAGGCGAAGGAGTTCAGAGGGCGACCGCAGACTTCGTCTGTTTTCATTGCCCTCTGGCTGCTGCTCTAAAGCCCATTATGGAGAAAAAATCAGCTTCAAAATCCATACTACTATAATGAGGAAGTACACACCATGCAATGCGGTGACTACACCTACCGCGTCATCGACACCGGCGCGGAAATCATGGAATACTACGGGCAAGGCGGCGAAATCACCCTCCCGGAAACGCTCGACAGCCTCCCCGTTGTGAGCGTCGGACTGTGCGCGTTCATCATGCGCACCGACCTGACCGCCGTCACGCTCCCTAAAACGCTCCGCCACATCGGCGGCAGTGCCTTCGAGGGCTGCTCGGCGCTGACAAGCATCACGCTGAATGACGGGCTGGAAACCATCGAGTACCGCGCGTTCGCGTCCTGCACCGCGCTGCGCGAAATCGCGTTCCCCGATTCAGTGACAGCCGTCGGCGGCGCTGTCCTTTCGGGCTGCACCGCGCTGAATAGCGTCCACCTGCCGAACACACTGACCGTCCTGCCCATGCAGGCGCTGATGAACTGCACGTCGCTGGAATTCTTGAATCTCCCGGACACCCTGACCCGCATCGACCACGAAGCCCTGCGCGGCTGCACACACCTGACGGCACTCGCCATTCCCGCATCCGTGCGTGAAATCGGGCATGACGCGCTGACGGGCTGCTCCCGGCTGAACGCGCTGACCCTCCCCGCCCCCTTCAGCGCCCGTGCGCGTGACCTGCGCGTCGGGCTGGGGCTGATGACAGAGGGCGATACGCTCATCGTCGGCTCGTATCTGGGGCAGGCAGAAAAGGGCAGCACCTACTCGGTCATCGAGTACATCGGTTCGGATACGGAGCTCATCATCCCCGCGTTCATCGAGGGCTGCCGCGTGACGAAGTTCAATCAGCGGATTCTGGAGGACATGGACAGTCTGCGGATTTTGTCCGTCCCGGCGGGGTTTGTGGTTGAACCGACGCTGGTGCCGGAAGGCGCTCAGGTGGTTGTGCGCCCGCAGGTTTAATTTGCAAACATAGTTTCCACGGACGAAAGTTGGATAAAAAGGAGTAACAAAATGAAGAAACTGCTGAGTTTGCTGCTGATGGTGCTGATGCTGCTGGGCGGCGCCGCGTTCGCGGAGGAGAACGAAGAGGACACGACCCCCGTCGTTGCGCCGATTGTCACGTTCAAGAGCGGATTCTACGTCGGGTATCTCGACCGCGAAATCAAAATCACCGTATCGTGCAAGAACAAAAGCAGCGCAACTGTGCCTGAGAAGTATCTGGAGCTGCGCAACCACCGCGGCGAAGTGCTGGAGCGCGCGTTCTGGCGCAATCCTCGCTACGACCTGACCTTCTCGGTCTATGTGACGGAGGACATGCTGGGCGGCAACAAGCTGTCTGTCTGGCTGGACGGCGAGAAAGTGAACGAAACAGATTCCTTCGCCGCGTTTTCGGACATCAGCCTGCCGCGCGTCACCCGCCTGACCCCCTCTGAGCCTGCTGTCGGTGTGATGATTGTGTGCAGCGGCGCATCAGAAAAGCAGCTGACTGACATGCTGAACACGCTGGACAAATACGGCGTGAAGGGGACATTCTACGTCACGGGCGATTTCGTGCGCCGCAACCCGGAGCGCATCCAGCGCATCATTGATGCGGGCCACGAGCTTGGCAGCCACGGCAACAACCTCATCAACATGACCGAAGTCTCCTACGCGCGTGTGCAGGAGAACATCCGCGAGCTGAACGACCTGTGCGAAGAGACTTTCGGCGTACGGCCGCGGTTGTTCTGTGCGCATTTGGGCGCGACGAACAGCATCGTCACCGCCATTGCCCGCGCGGAAGGTGTGGAGGACTGCCTGTTTGCAATCGACGCGTGCGACTGGTCGGACGCGTATAAGGATAAGGTGTATCAGATGGTGTACCGCGTGACGAGCGACCGGGTGACGAGCGGGTGCGTGGTGCAATTCCATATCAATGGGTATCATACGGCGGAGGTGCTGGATAAGGCGCTGGATAATTGGATTAACGTAAAGGGATTGCGCCCGGTGACGGTGGGTGAATTGATGCAGCTGTCAGGGCGGGATTTCCCCCCGCTCCCGGACTACGGCGACTAAAAGAAGAGAAAGGGCTAAGCGTACGGTTAGCCCTTTTTAACTTTTTTATCTTCCATCAAGCAGGAATTTTCGCCTGCAACCGCGAAATATCATTCTCGACCCCATGATTTCAGCATAAGGAGGAATTTTCCCATGTACGAAAAAGTATTTGCTTATCTGGATGCGCACGCGGAGGACTATGCCGCTCAGCTGTGCCGCTGGGTGGAAGTGCCGTCGGTGAAGGGCGAAGCCACGCCCGATGCGCCGTTTGGCAAGGATGTGCGCCGGATGTTGGATGTGGCCATGGCGGACGCAAAGGCGTTCGGCTATGAAACCCGCGATTTCGACGGCTATGCGTGCGATATCACCCTGCCGGGCGAATCGGAAGAAGCCATCGCCGTGCTGGGACACCTCGACGTTGTTCCGGCGGGCGACAACTGGGCGACCCCGCCGTTCACCGCGACGCGCGTGGGCGACCAGATTTTCGCGCGCGGCACGAGCGACGACAAGGGTCCGGCGCTGGCGGCGCTGTATGCCATGAACGCCATCAAGACAGCGGGCATTCCGCTGAAGAAGTCCATCCGCCTGATTCTCGGCTGCGACGAGGAATCCGGCTGGGAAGACATGGCGTATTACTGCGCGCACACGGAAATGCCGGAAGTCGGCTTCTCCCCGGACGCTTCCTTCCCTATCATCAACACCGAAAAGGGCATGATTCACGGCTTCTTCACGAGCAAACTCGCGGAGGACGGCCTGCAGGTCAAGCAGCTGTGGACGGGTGAGCGCGTGAATGTCATCCCCGGCGAATCCAAGGCGCTTATCGCGGGCGGTCAGGAGGTTGCCGACAAGGTGGCGGCCTATGCCGAAAAGACCGGGCTTCCCTACACGGCGGAGGTGACCGCGGATGGCGTGTGGGTGACGGCGGAGGGCATCCCCGGACACAGCGCGTACCCCGAAGGACGCCGCAACGCCATCGGCATGATGCTGGTACTCCTGCGCGAGATGGGCGTGACCGGCGCGCTGAAGACGCTGGCGGACGCGGTCGGCATGGAGCACGACGGCGCGTCGCTGGGCTGCGCGTGCTCGGACGAGATTTCCGGCGCGCTGACGTGCAACATGGGCATCCTGCATATCAAGGACGGCAAGGTGACGGCGTCGCTCGACCTGCGCTGCCCTGTGGCGGCGGATTTGTCCGCGCTGACGAACGCGATTCGCGCGCACCTGCCCGGCTTTAGCGTCGATTCGCTGGAAATCAAGGAACCGCATCACGTTCCGGCAGACAGCAAGCTGGTGCGCTCGCTGCTGGACTCCTACACCGAGGTGACGGGCGAACCCGCCGCGCCGCACGCTACTGGCGGCGGAACGTACGCGAAGGTGCTCAAGCAGGGCGTTGCGTACGGCGCGGCATTCCCGGAGGATGAGGACTTGGCGCATCAGGCGAACGAGTACATCCGCGTGTCGCAGATGGTCAAGGCAATGAAGATTTATGCCGCGGCGCTAATGAAGCTGGCGGCGGAATAAGGGGTACAGGCAAAACAGGCTATGGCGAATGGGTCATAGCCTGTTTTGTATTGTGCTTGGTATTTGAAAAGCGCCGGGCAAGTCTTTCGACCTGCTCGGCGTTTGATTTGTCCTTGGCTGATTACTTGACTTCGTCCCAGTCGACGATTTCGCCCGTGAAGATGTCGCGAATCTGCGCAAGCGTCAGACCTTCGACTGCGTTGCCGTTATTCACAATGACCGCAATGCCGTCCATGCAGATGGTCACAGGGGTCAGACCCGCTTCCAGCTCGGACGCCTTGACTTCGCGGGAAGCCATGCCGATATCGAACGAGCCGTCCGCAGCGCCGCGCATACCGGTGGAGGAGTCAGAAATCTGCACTTCGATGTCCACTTCCGGGTGGAGTGCTTCGTAGGCTTCTTCGAGCTTCTGCATCAGCGGGCCGACGGAAGAAGAACCGCCGATGACAATCTTGCCTGCCACGGGCGCCGCCTGATATTCAGCCGGCTCTTTGGCGACGTACTTCTGCGCGGTCACAATCGCCTGACCTTCGGCAGAGAGAATCCAGTTGATGAAGTCCTGCGCAGTCGCGGAGAGGCTTTCCGCCTTGTAAGCGATGTTGAACGGACGCGCGATGGCGTAATCACCGCTGGCGACGTTTTCGGGGGTCGCTTCGACATAGACGGCTTCCGCACCATCTTCGGGGTTGCGCGCCACCTTCAGTGCCTTCACGGACGCATCCATCGAGCCGAGGGAGATGTAGCCGATGGCAGCAACGTCCTGCGAAACCGTGGTCTTGACTTCGGACGTGCCGGAGTACACAGCCGCTTCAACGGTGGTCATGTCGACCTTGTTGCCGTCAGCGTCCTTCTGCTCAACGCCCGTCAGTTCGATGAACGCGGTGCGCGTGCCGGAGCCGTCCTCACGGGAAACAACGTAGATGGAGTCCGCCAGCGCGACGGTGAGCGTCAGCACGAGCGAGAGCAGGATGGCAGCAAACTTCTTCATTGCAGAAAAACCTTCCTTTCTGTCCGGGACACCTTCCTGATGTCCTGTTGCCCTTGTCTTTTTCCTTGGGTACGCCTGTATGATACCGCGGGAATGTAAAGGCAGAAAGGCGGATTGGGTTAAGATTGTGTTAATTCGGGATGCTGTACGGCAGCATGGGCGGTTTGCTTCCTTTTTATACTATTTCCAAATGAGAATGCGCCAAGATGCGAAGCGAATTTTTCGCGCTGGCTAACGCGAATGGAACGCAGCGTAGCAGCGCTACGCTAAGCGGAATGAGCGGACGCAAGCGCGGAAAAGGCGCAAGCAGATGGCGCGGGTGAATTTGGAAATAGTATTAATAACGCCGGAAGTTTTCGCCGCATCTTCTGCACTTTTTTCATGCCACGCGTCCCCATTCCCCCTTTCTTCACCTTCTTCTCACGATTTTACACGCTCTTTACATTCCCCCGCCCGCGCATTTTACATTCCCGTGCTATCCTAAATAGCGGGAAAGCATGAAGAAAGAAGGAATCAATGGACATGAAAGTCAAGGAGCAGGTCATGCGCTGGGTCTTTGCGGCGACAGCGGCGTTCTCCATCGCGGCCGTCGCGCTGATCTGCGTTTTTCTGTTTCTGAACGGACTGCCGTTCTTTACGAAATATGATTTGGGCGCGTTCCTGTCCGGGACGACGTGGAAGCCCGCCAACAATATTTTCGGCATCCTGCCGATGATTGTCGGCTCACTCTACGTCACGGGCGGCGCATTGCTCTTCGGCGCGCCGGTCGGCATCCTCGCGGGGATTTATCTGGCGCGCTTCTGCCCGGTTCGCCTGCGGAAAATCATCGAACCGATGATTGGGCTGATGGCGGGCGTGCCGTCGATTGTCTACGGATTCTTTGGGCTGACGACGCTTGTGCCGCTCATCCGCGAAATGTTCGGCGGACGCGGGCGCGGGCAGTGCATCCTGACAGCATCGCTGCTGCTGGGCATCATGATTCTGCCGACCATCATCCAGCTGACCTCCGCCGCCGTCAAAGCCGTGCCGAACTCCTACTACGAGGGGTCACTGGCGCTGGGCGCGACGGATGAACGCAGTGTGTTCCGCGCGACTGTCCCGGCGGCGAAATCCGGCATTCTGGCGTCGGTTGTGCTGGCGATTGGCCGCGCCATCGGCGAGGCAATGGCGGTCAAGATGGTCATCGGCAATCAGCCGCGCCTGACCTCCGATTTGCTCAGCGGCATCCGAACGCTGACCTCCGGCATCGTCATCGAGATGGGCTACGCCGAAGGGCTGCACCACGAAGCGCTGATTGCCGCCGGCATCGTGCTGTTCGTCTTTATTCTGCTGATTAACGCTTCCTTCTCCGTGCTGAAAAGGAGGGAACAGCAATGATGACCGCCCCCGCGTACCGCGCGCATCCCATCAGGAATTTCTTCCGCAATGAAGGCAACCGCTGGCGGCGTCATCCAGCCAGCGCGCTGCTGCGGCTGCTGTGCCGCCTGTCGGTGCTGATTACGATTTTCGCCCTGCTTGCCATCGTCATTGACCTGCTTGTCAAGGGCATTCCGCACCTGACGCCGGAGCTGTTCAGCCTGAAATACACGACGGAAAACCAGTCGATGCTGCCTGCCATCATCAACACGCTGCTGATTGCGCTGGTTGCGCTGCTTGTCGCTATCCCGATTGGCGTGGGCGGGGCGATTTATCTGGCGGAGTACGCCAAGCGCAACTCGCCGCTGGTGCGCACCATCCGCCTGACCGCCGAGACCCTGCAGGGCATCCCCTCCATCATCTACGGCTTGTTCGGCATGGTGTTTTTCACCGCCCTGCAGATCAACCTGACTTTGCTCTCCGGTGCGCTGACGCTTTCCCTTATGGTGCTGCCGCTGATACTGCGCACGACCGAAGAAGCGCTGCTCTCCATCCCGGACAGCTACCGCGAGGGCAGCTTCGGCTTAGGCGCGGGCAAACTGCGCACGGTCATCAAAATCGTGCTGCCGCCCGCCATGCCGGGCATTCTCTCCGGCGTGGTGCTGGCAATTGGCCGCATCGTGGGTGAAACCGCCGCGCTGCTGTTTACCGCCGGCACGGTCGCGGACATGCCCAAGCATTTTCTGCTCTCGTCCGGGCGCACGCTGGCAGTGCATATGTATCAGCTGTCGCTGGAGGGGCTGCATTACGACCAAGCGTACGCCACGGGCGTGGTGCTGCTGCTGCTCGTGCTGGGGCTGAACAGCCTGTCCAGCCTGATTTCCCGCAAAATCGGAGGAAAAGCATCATGATTATCGACATGCAGGAAGCCATCAAGAACAAAACCGCACATCCGGCTGATACGCCCGCGGACGTAAAAATCGCTATCAAAGACTTGAACCTCTACTACGGCGCATTCCACGCCCTGCACGGCATCAACCTCGACATTGAGCGCGGCAAAATCACCGCGTTCATCGGGCCGTCCGGCTGCGGCAAATCGACGCTGCTGAAAACGCTCAACCGCATGAACGATCTCATCCCCGACTGCCGCGTCGAGGGCAGCATCACGCTGGACGGCGAGGACATTTACGGCAGCATGGACGTGAACCTGCTGCGCAAGCGCGTCGGCATGGTATTCCAGAAGCCCAACCCCTTCCCCATGAGCGTCTACGACAACATTGCCTACGGCCCGCGCACGCATGGCATCCACCGCAAGGCACAGCTGGACGAAATTGTGGAAAGCAGCCTGCGGAACGCCGCCATTTGGGACGAGCTGAAAGACCGTCTGAACAAGAGTGCTTTGGGGCTTTCCGGCGGTCAGCAGCAGCGGCTTTGCATTGCGCGCGCGCTGGCGGTTGAACCGGAGGTGCTGCTGATGGACGAACCCACCTCGGCGCTTGACCCGATTTCCACGAGCAAGATTGAAGAATTGTGCATGGAGCTGAAAGGGAAGTACACCATTGTGATTGTGACGCATAACATGCAGCAGGCTTTGCGCATTGCGGACACAACGGCATTCTTCCTGTTAGGGGATATGGTGGAAGTTGGGGCGACGGATCAGCTGTTCTCGATGCCGCGGGATAAGCGGACGGAGGATTATATCACGGGCCGCTTCGGCTAAGGGTTGTTAGTGGAAGGATTTTTTGCTATAATGCAGGGGAAAGGATAGGCAGATTAGGGATAAAGGATAGCAGGGGAACGCGCTCAAGCCGGGACGCAAAAAAGGGTCAAGGGGCAATGCCCCTTGCGGAGTCCAGAGGCGGCGCCTCTGGTGGGGTTTGGGGCAACGCCCCAACTGTTCCGCGGGTGACCAGTATGCCAAACGCGCTCAACAAAGGTGCAGGCAGCGAAGCGTCCCTGCCAGTAACTTTGCGCTCCCGCAGGAGCGCCCCCCAAGCTGCTCTATCCATCACTTGCACATTGTCGCGCCCATTGGCGCGACCGCAGCGCTGGTCTTCCAGACATAGCATGACTTTTCCGCAAGCAGGGATTTCGCCTCTGCGGAGGCGACAAGGGGCAATGGAAACGGACGAAGTCCGCGATCGCCCCCTTGACCCCTTCGTTTTCCCCTACCCAGCTTGACTTTTATTGGAAGTCGTCAGATTTTCGGAATCCGCGCTTCTAAGGTAACACCGCACAAATGAGGTGGTCGGCTGGCGAATGGATTTTTCGTCAGATGCAAATGCAAATTTCGAAGGTTTACTGGCGGTAAATCGAGAAATTTGCATGATGCAGATGGCGGAAAAGACATCGCCAGACGCGCCGCCGAATTGTGCGGTGGTGCCCTAAATCAACGCATAAATCAGCATTTTCAGGAGTTTCACCACCGTTTATCATAGAAAGAAGGTCTTTCGATGAGAAAGCATTTTGATGACCAGATTGCGCAGCTTGGCGAGCAGATGATGGCGATGGGCGCACTGGTGGAGAACACGATTGAGCGGGCAATTCGCGCGCTGCAGACAGACGACATGGCGGAAGCGGCGGCAATTCGCGACGGTGACCACGTTGTGGACGAAAAGGAGCGCGAGGTGGAAGCGATGTGCATCCACATGCTGCTCCAGCAGCAGCCCGTTGCGCGCGACCTGCGCACCATCAGCGCGGCGCTGAAAATGATTACCGACATGGAGCGCATCGGCGATCAGGCGAGCGACATCTGTGAAATTGCGACAATGGGTCATCTGCGCAGTCCGCGCCCGGAGCATTTCGCGTCAATGGCGCAGGCGGCAATTTCGATGGTGCACCGCGCGATTGACGCATACGTTCATAAGGATATTGAGCTGGCGCAGCAGGTGGAATTGTCCGACGACATTGTGGACGCGCTGTTCAACGACGTGAAGGCGGACTTGATTGCCGGGCTTCGCGGGCATCCCGACCGAACGGAGGAATGCCTTGACCTGCTGATGATTGCCAAGTATCTGGAGCGCATCGGCGACCACGCGGTCAACATTGCTGAATGGGTGGTGTACGCCATCACCGGGCTGTATAAAGGAGAAGAGCTGAAATGATCTTCGTTGTCGAAGACGATCACGGCGTTCGCGAGCTGGAGCTGTACGCGCTGCGTCAGTCAGGCTATGAGGCGGAAGGGTACGAGACGCCGACCGCGTTCCGTCAGGCGCTGGAAAAGACCGTGCCGGACTGCGTGCTGCTGGACGTGATGCTGCCGGGTGAGGACGGCTTGTCCCTGCTGCGCTTCCTGCGCCGCGACGCACGCACCCGCCGCGTGCCCGTGATTCTCGTCACCGCGCGCGACGCGGAAATGGACAAGGTGAAGGGGCTGGACTGCGGCGCGGACGATTACCTGACGAAGCCGTTCGGTGTGATGGAACTGCTGGCGCGCGTGCGTGCGCTGCTGCGGCGGACGCAGGAGGAAACGCCCTCCGCCGTCATGACGCTTGGCGACGTGACGCTTGACCGCGAAAGCCACCGCGTCACCGCCGGCGGACAGGAAATCGCCCTGACGCACATGGAATTTGAGCTGCTGGCGTTCCTGATGGCGCACGCGGGCAAAGCTGTCACACGCGAAGTGCTGCTGGACGACGTGTGGGGCATTGCCTACTCCGGCGACACGCGCACGATTGACGTTCACGTCCGCACCCTGCGGCAGAAGCTCGGCGACAGCGGGCGGCTGATTGCCACCATCCGCAACGTCGGCTACCGCATGGACGAACATCCGGAAGCAGGTGAAAGCTGATGAAAAACCGCCTTTCTTCCCGTCTGCGCCTGACGCTGTCGGGCGTAACCCTGCTGACCCTTCTGCTGATGTGCGTGCTGGTATTCGCGGGCATGTACTTCCAGACGACCGCCGACAACCGCGAGCAGCTCCGGCAGCAGGCGGTGCAGTTGTCCTCCTACCTTGAGGCGTCGGATGACCCGGTTTCCCTGCTGCAAGGGAGCGTATTCACCCAGCGCGTAACGTATCTGGATACGGACGGCACGGTGCTGTATGACAGCGAAGTGGATGCGTCCCGCTTGGAGAGCCACGCAGGGCGCGAAGAATTTCAGCAGGCGCGCGAAAACGGCGAGGCGTTCACCGCCCGCAGCAGCGCGACCCTTGGGCAAACGAGCCTGTATTACGCCAAACGGCTGGTGGATGGGCGTGTCATCCGCGTTTCGGGCACGCAGCGCGGAATGCTGCGGCAGGTGCGCGATTTACTGGGGTATCTGCTGCTGGGCGCGGTGCTTTGCTTCGGCGCGGCGATGGCGTTTTCCCGCCCGCTGGCGAAGCGCCTTGCCGCCCCCATGAACGAGGTCAACCTTGATCAGCCGCTGGAAAGCGACGTTTACGAGGAGCTTTCGCCCATGCTTCGCCGCATGGCACAGCAGAACGCCCGCATTGCCGACCAGATGGCGTCCCTGACCGCCCAGCGGCATGAACTGGATACCGTCCTCGGCGGCATGAAGGAGGGCTTCGTCATCCTCGACGAGAAGCGGCATGTGCTGACGATGAACAACGCGGCGCGGGCAATGTTCTGCATCACCAATGACCCGGTTGGACAGCCGATGATTGCCGTCAGCCGCGACGAGGCGCTGCTCCGCCTTTTGGACGGGCAGGGTACGGAATGCGCGATGCAATTGAACGGCATGACCATCCACCTCTCCCGCAGCCATGTCGAAGGCGGCGGTACGGCGCTGCTGATGCAGGACGTCACCGCCGCACAGGCTGCTGAAGCAAGCCGCCGGCAATTCTCCGCCAACGTCAGCCACGAGCTGCGCACCCCGCTGACTACCATCAGCGGCTACGCGGAGCTGCTGTCCTCCGGGATGCTGCAGAAGCCGGAGGACGCGACGGAATTCGGGCGGAAGATTCTCGCCGAAAGCCGCCGCCTGCTGACGCTGATTGAGGACATCATCCGCCTGTCGCGCCTTGACGAGGGTGTGCGCGGCGAAGTGACCCCCGTCGATTTGACCGCGCTGATTCAGCACTGCGTCCAGAAGCTGACGCCCGCCGCGCAGAATGCGCAGGTAAGCATCAGCGCCAGCGGAAATGACCCTGTGCTGATTTCTGGCGACCATGCCCTGCTGGAAGAGATGCTGACGAACCTGCTGGAAAACGGCATCAAGTACAACCACGCGGGCGGATACGTCCGGGCGCGGGCAGAAATGGCGGACGGACGCGCCGTCGTGACTGTCGCGGACAACGGCGTAGGTATTGCGCCAGAGGATCAGCAGCGCGTATTCGAGCGCTTCTACCGCGTGGACAAGAGCCGCAGCAAGCAGACCGGCGGCACGGGACTGGGGCTGTCCATCGTCAAGCACGGCGCGCAGGTGCATCACGCGCAGATTGCCATGCAGAGCGCGCTGGGCGAGGGTACGACCATCACGCTGACTTTCCCGGCTCAGTCATCAGGCAAAAAATAACGCCGCCCCGACATGGTTTCCACCGGAATCGCATAGACCATTGCGCCGTCCTCCTCGTGCAGGGGGACGGCTTTTCCTTCCACCAGAACAACCTGTATCGCCGCCGCATCCGGCGCTTCAAACTCCAGACACACCCGCGTGCAGACGGATAATGCCTCCGCCTTGCGGCCCTCCTTCGGCATCATCAGGCAAACGACCGGCTGCATCCCGTTCACAAACCACTCGAACCCCATCGGCACAACATACGGCGCATGACCGTCAAAGAACGCCGCGCGGACTGCCTTCGCCTGCCGCAGAATTTCCAAACATCCCACGAAACTAAGCGTCTGATAGCACATGCTGCTCACGCCGCTTCACCTCCCCCGCATCAGCGTATGCGCAGGGGGATTTTTCGTGTGATGCAGAAATTATACTATTTCCAGATAAGAATGCGCCAAGATGCGCCGCGAATTTTTCATTCTGGCTAACGTGAATGAAACGCAGCGTAGCAGCGCTACGCTAAGTGGAATGAGCGGACACCAGAAGGGAAAAGGCGCAAGCAGATGGCGCAGGTGAATCTGGAAATAGTATTAGCCAGAAAGCGAACATTTTCGTCAGGAAGTGCAGCAAAAGAACACGAAAAATCCACAAAAACCCTTTACGGCACGCCATCCGATGCGTATAATTGTTGCATGACGAACGGAACACGCTTCCTCCCGTCCACCTGATAAGGAGGTTGGTTCTCATGAAGAAGTTCTTTAGTCTCGTTCTTGCTCTGGCCATGGCGCTGAGTATGGCGTCCTTCGCGTCCGCAGAGGAAACGACGACGATTCACATCGGCGTGATTGGCCCGATGACCGGTGCTGCCGCCGTGTATGGTCTGGCAGTTGCGCGCGGCGCAGAAATCGCCGTGGAAGAAATCAACGCCGCCGGCAAGGTGAACATCGTGCTGGATGTGCAGGACGATGAAAACGACGCTGAAAAGTCCATCAACGCTTACAACGCGACGCTGGACAAGGGCACGCAGGTCATCCTTGGCTGCGTGACGACAACCCCCTGCATTGCTGTCTCCGCGCAGGCGTATGACGAGCGCGTGTTCATGCTCACGCCCTCCGCCTCCTCGCTGGAAGTCATCGCGAACAAGGACAATGCGTATCAGGTCTGCTTCACGGACCCGGCACAGGGTTCCGCGTCCGCTGAATACATCTTCAACAAGAAGGTCGGCGAGAAGGTCGCCATCATCTACAACAACGCCGACACCTATTCCACCGGTATCTATCAGACCTTTGAGAGCAAGGCTGCCGAGCTGGGGCTGAACATCGTTTCCGTGACCACCTTCACCAACGACACCACGGACTTCTCCGTGCAGGTGACCGAGGCCAAGAATGCCGGTGCGGACGTTGTGTTCCTGCCCATCTACCACACCCCTGCTTCCCAGATTCTCAACGCTGCCAACACCATGGGCTACAAGCCGGTGTTCTTCGGCGTTGACGGCATGGACGGCATCCTGACCATGCCCGGCTTCGATGTTGCGCTGGCGGAAGACGTCATGCTGCTGACCCCCTTCTCCGCGGACGCGCCGGACGAGCTGACCAAGAGCTTCGTCGGCAAGTATCAGGAAAAGTACGGCGAGGTGCCGAACCAGTTCGCGGCGGATGCGTATGACGGCATCTACGCGCTGGCGGCGGCCGCTGAAAAGGCTGGCGTGAAGGGCGACGAAGCGCCGGAAGATATCTGCGACGCGATGATTGCTGCCATGCAGGAACTGACCGTCACCGGTCTGACCGGCACGATGGTCTGGGATGCGACGGGCGCTGTCACCAAGACCCCGACGGCCGTCATCATCAAGAACGGCGTGTATGTCGGCGCTGAGGCGGCTGCAGCGGAGTAATCCCCCCCCTATTCCACACGTTTTCCTCATGCCGGAGGAGGAGCTTCCTTCTCCGGCATGAGCGTATCCAGCAGGTGCAGACAGAAGGTAATCAGCAACAGTTGGTGCAAGGGTGCACACGGACTGCTGCTGATTGCCTTGCTGTCTTTCAAGGGAAAATGCTTTTCCCGCAGATTTCAGTCATTTGGAGGTGCAGGCAGGATGCTTCAGTTCTTCTCTTACCTCATCAACGGCATCAGCCTTGGCAGCGTGTATGCCATCATCGCCTTGGGCTACTCGATGGTCTACGGCATTGCCAAGATGCTGAACTTCGCGCACGGCGACGTCATCATGATTGGCGCGTACATTGCCTTCTGTGCCACGCAGTACTGGGGCATGTCCCCCCTGCTTGGCGTGCTGATTGCCATGATTGTCTGCACGGTGCTGGGCATGGTCATCGAGCGGCTGGCGTACAAGCCGCTGCGTCAGGCAACGAGCCTTGCCGTGCTGATTACCGCCATCGGCGTGAGCTACCTGCTGCAAAACCTGGCGCTGCTGGTGTTCGGCCCGAACCCCATGTCGTTCCCGTCCTTCGTCAGCATCCCGTCCATCAGCCTGTTTGACGGGCAGCTGATTCTGACTGGCGAAACAATCGTGACCGTGCTTGCAAACATCATCATCATGCTGGTGCTCACGTTCTTCACCTCCCACACGAAGATGGGCAAGGCGATGCGCGCCGTCAGCGAAGACCGCAGCGCGGCGGAACTGATGGGCATCAAGGTGAACGCGACGATTTCCCTGACCTTCGCCATCGGCAGCGCGCTGGCGGCGATTGCGGGCGTGCTGCTCTGCTCCACCTACCACACGCTGATGCCCACGACAGGTTCCATGCCGGGCATCAAGGCGTTCACGGCGGCTGTTTTCGGCGGCATCGGATCAATTCCCGGCGCGCTGCTGGGCGGCCTGCTGCTGGGCATCATTGAGATTCTCGGCAAGGCGTATGTGTCCATGGAGCTGGGCGACGCGCTGGTGTTCGCCGTGCTGATTATCGTGCTGCTGGTCAAACCGACAGGTCTGCTGGGCAAGCCGATGCGGGAGAAGGTGTAACGGGATGAAGAAAACGATGAAAAAGTCAACAAAGGGCTTTCTGAACAACTTGATCACCTACGCCATCGTCATCATCGCGTTCGTCTTTACGCAGATGGCGCTGAGCAAGATGATTCCGGGCGTCACCATCAGCCGCTCCCTGAAGGGGCAGCTCATCCCGATTTGCGTCTACATCGTCATGGCGGTTTCGCTGAACCTGACGGTCGGCATCTCCGGCGAACTGTCGCTGGGTCACGCGGGCTTCATGAGCGTCGGCGCTTTCTCCGGCATCATCATGTCCGGCTGGCTGCTGAACGCCTTCCAGATGGAAAATGAGACGATGCGCCTCGTGCTGGCCATGCTGACGGGCGGCGTATGCGCGGCGATTGCGGGTGTGCTGATTGGCATCCCGGTGCTGCGTCTGCGCGGCGACTACCTTGCCATCGTCACGCTGGCGTTCGGCGAAATCATCCGCAACGTCATGAACTGCCTGTATTTCGCGGTCAGCGACGGCAAGCTGATTGTCAACTTCAACAATCCCCGCATTGATGGCACGCTCCTGTACAACGGGCCGGCGGGCGCGGTGCGCGTCGGGCGCATTGCGACGTTCGAGGCGGGTTTCGTGCTGGTGCTGCTGACGCTGTTTGTCGTGCTGAACCTCATCAACAGCCGCTCCGGTCGCGCGATTATGGCAAGCCGCGACAATCGCATTGCCGCCGAAGCGATGGGCGTGAACGTGACGAAGTACAAGCTGATGGCGTTCGTCACCTCGGCGGCGCTGGCGGGCATGGCGGGCGCGCTGTTCGGGCTGAACTTCTCCTCCATCGCGCCGGACAAGTTCAAGTTTGACACGTCCATCCTCGTGCTGGTGTTCGTCGTGCTGGGCGGCATCGGCAATATCCGCGGATCGGTGATTGCGGCGGCGCTGCTGACGGTGCTGCCGGAGGTGCTGCGCGAATTTGGCGACTATCGTATGCTGATTTACGCCATCGTGCTGATTGCCGTGATGCTGCTGGGCAACGCCCCGGTGGTGCGGCAGGTGTTCGAGCGCATCCGCCCCGCGAAAAAAGAAGTTGTGAAGGAAGGTGACGCGGCATGACTGAACCGCTGAAGCGTTTTAAGCCCAATACAAAGATGGTTCCCGTGCCGTCGCGCAGCATCATTCCGGAACGCGACGTGAATCATTCGCCCGTGCTGGAAGCCAGCCATCTGGGCATTGAGTTCGGCGGCCTGAAGGCAGTGGACGACGTGAACCTTGCCATCGGGCGCACGGAAATCTGCGGGCTTATCGGCCCGAACGGCGCGGGCAAGACAACGGTCTTTAACCTGCTGACAAAGGTCTACCAGCCCACAACCGGCACCGTGCTCATCAACGGCAAAGACACGGCAGGCATGAACACAGTGCAGGCCAGCAAGCTCGGCATTGCCCGCACGTTCCAGAACATCCGCCTGTTCGACAACATGACGGTGGAAGAGAACGTCCGCATCGGCCTGCACAACCAGATTAAGTACGGCATGTTTTCCGGCATCTTCCGTCTGCCGCAGTATTGGCAAGGCGAGAAGAAGCAGCACGAAAAGGCGCTGGATCTGCTGAGCATCTTCGGCATGGAAAACATGGGCGATGTCAAGGCAGGTTCCCTCCCCTACGGCGCACAGCGGCGCTTGGAGATTGTGCGCGCGCTGGCGACGAATCCGTCGCTTCTGCTGCTGGACGAACCCGCCGCGGGCATGAATCCGCACGAAACGGCGGAGCTGATGGAGAACATCATCAAAATCCGCGACCAGTTCCAGATTGCTATCCTGCTCATTGAGCATGACATGAATTTGGTCATGGGCATCTGCGAAGGCATCTGCGTGCTGAACTACGGGCGTATCATCGCCAAGGGCACGGCAGAGGAAATCCAGAACAACCCGGTCGTCATTGAGGCGTATCTGGGCAAGCAGAAGGAGGCGAAAGCATGAGTCTGCTGGAAGTCAACGATATCAACGTTTATTACGGCGCGATTCACGCAATCAAGGGCATTTCCTTCTCGGTGGATGAGGGCGAGGTCGTCACGCTGATCGGCGCAAACGGCGCGGGCAAATCCACCACGCTGAACACCGTCGCCGGATTGCTCCGCCCGCGCGAGGGCAGCATCCACTTCGGCGGCAAGGATCTGGCGCGCGTCCACGCGTCGGATATGGTGAAGCACGGCATGGCGCTCTGCCCCGAAGGGCGGCGCATCTTCCAGCAGATGACGGTGCTGGAGAACCTCGAAATGGGCGGCTTCACGCGCCCCGACAAGGAGATTCCGGGCAGCATTGAGCAGATGTTCGAGCTGTTCCCGCGCCTGAAGGAGCGCCAGAAGCAGATTGCCGGCACACTCTCCGGCGGCGAGCAGCAGATGCTGGCGATGGCGCGCGCGCTGATGTCCAAGCCGCGCCTGCTGATGCTGGATGAGCCGTCAATGGGCCTTGCGCCGATTCTGGTCGAGCAGATTTTCGACATCATCCGCGCGCTGCACAAGAGCGGCACGACGATTCTGCTGGTGGAACAGAACGCGCAAATGGCATTGTCCGTCGCGAACCGCGCGTATGTGCTGGAAACAGGCAAGATTTCCATGTCCGGCGACGCGCAGGAACTGCTGCACAACGATGCAGTCAGGAAGGCGTATCTGGGGGCGTAATGCCAAGCAGCCGGGAAGGTGGCAGAAGCCGCTTCCCGGTTTTTCTTCCGCGTCAAGATTGACATTATCCTGCAAGTATGGTATTGTATAGGTGAAATGAATGTTATTCGGCAACAGGAGGCATCCGCATGAATCCCTATTTGACGCAGCGGGCAAACCGCCGATGGTGGGTGTATCCGCTGATGGCGCTGTTCTTCGCCCTATCGGCGCTGCTGCTGTGGCGCACCTGCAAGGCGGGTGAGCGCGGCGACACGCACATGGTGGTGCTGCTGCTATGCCTTGCGACGGCGGCGCTGTACGCCGGGATGCACCTGCTTCAGGGGGAAATCATCCGGCGCCGGGCGCGCGGCGTTGCACAGCAGTTAGCAGCGTTCTCGCTGCACATGTTTCCGCTGTCGGATATGCCCAAGCTCCTGCCGGACTGCCCGAACATGGAGACGCTGCGGTTATTGCTCTGCGGAAACTATCTGCGAAACATTCAGATTGATCCGCTGACGGCGATGGTATACCTGACTGCGCCGAACCTCCGGGCGTATGGGCTGGCACAGTCGTTTATGACGTGTCCGCACTGCGGGAGGCGCACGAGTGTGGTGGAAGGGGCTGCGCGGCGGTGCGAGCATTGCGGGATGGGGATATGAAAAAGAGCTGCTTCTGTTGTGTAGAAGCGGCTCTTTTTGTGTCTGTTGATTTACACTTTTCAGGAATTAATACTATTTCCAGATTCACCTGCGCCATCTGGAAATAGTATAGCTTGTATTGCGGCAAGCCCTCTCCATCCGCTATGGCGGACACCTTTAGCTGACTGAAAGGGCAGATAAACACGCGGGCACTGTCTGATAATGTCACCAACCCAATCGCGCGAAAGGGTCTGGAACTCCCTTGGAACTCCCTTGCGTTACATAAAATAGTGCTTGTAGGTGTCGTAGTAAATCGTCAGGCGGCGGGAACCGGAAATTTCGCGCAGGGTATCGCGAAGAGCGGAATCCTGCAGGATGAAGCGCACAATGTCCGGGTTGTAGCGAACACCCGCATCGCGCTTGAATTCCGCCAGCACTTCGTCCGTCGTCTTGGCTTGGTGGTAGTTGCGGCCATACTGGTCAGTCGCGGCATCAAGACAGTCGCAGACGGTGATGATGTCAATCATGAAGCGCTCCGGCGACGCGGTGTTATCAAAGTCGTTCGGATAGCCGCCCTTGCCGTTGTAGAACTTGTGGTGGCCGCGGGCGATATCCACATAGCGCGCCAAATCCTCGTCGATGCTCAGGTACTGCCCGCCGCGGTTCGGGTGGGAGCGGATGATGCCGAACTCCTCGTCCGTCAGCGGGCGGTGCTGCGTCTCGATAATCTCGAGCATGGAATTCTTGCCCACATCGTGCAGCAGGGCGGCGTCATGCGCAAATTGCAGGATTTCCGCGCGGTGCGCCTGCACATCCTCCGACGACGTCACGCCGTGATACCCCACCATCAGCGCCGGTTCTTTGTCGATGATGGCGGAGAGAATCGCTTCCGCAAAGGCAGAGACCATCAGCGAATGCAGGAACGCGGTGCAGTGCCGCGCGACAACGAGCCGGAAGATGTAGTCGATTTTCTCCTCCGCCGTGTCGAACAGCGCATAGGCATTCGGGAAGAACGCCAGCTCCTCCAGTGCGTTGTTCAGCGTGTTGCTATGCCCGGTGCGCGTGTCGTAATCCGCAATGAAATCACGGATATCCTGCTGATATTCGCGGAAATAGCGTTTCTTATCCTCCATCGGCATCGTCGTTTCCACGAGGAAGGAAATCAGCGCGTCCAGACAGGTCAAATAATAGGAAATAACGTCAATTTCGCGCACGTGCACTTCACCGAGCTGCTCCACCTTCGGCTTTGTCTTACGGAAGAAAGTGTGAATCTCCTTCCAGCATTCATCTGCCGTGCGGCGGCCCGTCTCGCAGTCGAACTCACACTGGCTGGTGATAACCTGGAACATGTCGGCGGTGCTTTCCTCCGGCTTATCCAGCTTTTCGTAATATTCTGCCGTTATCTGCTCAATCCGGCTCATCAATTCCGGCGGCACATAGCGTGGGTGCGTCTCAATGGTGCGGTCAAACGATTTCGCCAGCGCGTAAGCGTCCGTGCGGAAGCGCTCGGTGAAAATATCCAGCAGCCTGCCTACGTCCGGCTCGCTTTCGCGCGTCGCCGCCAGCGCATCCGACGCTTGCAGTTCCTTCATTTCCTCCCACATGCCAAACGCTTCTTCCATCGTGACCGTGCCTAACACGCAGCAGCTCATCACGAGGTTCGCGTATGCCACCACAATCGCCTGATGGACGCTGTGCTCCTTGATTGCGCCGAAATTCCGCGACAAAACCGAAATCTTGCGGTAATAGTCCCTTGCGCGTGTGCCATATGGTTCACGCAGGATGCGGGAGAATTCCAGATTTGTGTACGCCAATGTCAGATCCACATCCGTCATCGCGGCAAGGTTGTTGCTGTGTCCATAGTGTTTCTGGAGAATCTTTGCAAGTTCCATCAGGAGCGCCAAGTCATGCGTATCTGCGCGATAGAAGTCCATCATCGAAATTTGCAGCTGTTTCCATGCGTCATCGTCTAAAGCAGGCTCGTCCTTCGCGAACTCCGGCATCACGCTGCGCATCAGGGCATTCATGTGCGCATACTCCGTGCGGAAGAATTCAGCGCGCTCCCGAAGGGCGGCGCACCATGTATCCCAGTCGGACTTGATGCGCATGGCAGCTTCGAGCTGCTCCACCCGCTTGAGGACAACCTGATAATCAGCGAAAAACTTCCGGATCTGCTCACTGTTCATATCGATAACTCTTTCTTTTCGTTCATCACAGGGCGTACACGTTTCTGGGGCAACGTTTCCTATTATATGGCGCAATTGCGCATCTGCCATTATACGCCCAATTTCAACATCCGTCAAGGAAACAGACAGCATTTCAGAAAACGTTATCGGAAAGTCAGGGAGATCACAAGACATATGGCAAGAAAGTTCAAAAATTGTTCAAGCGGTTACACACACTCTGTTATTTTTTCGGCAAAAGTTTCTTGACAAATGTCCGAAATCGGACTATAATCGATACTGTCCGATTTCGGACAAATTGAAAAGGAGCATTGTGATGAAAGCGTTAAGCACACGTCTGTTTGCGCTGAACGAGGCATGGAAAGAAAATGCCAATATCTACCGACAGATGGCGAAGCAGATGAACCTGACTGACATGGCGATGTGGGCGCTGTACACGCTGCGGGTTGAGCCGGGCGAAATGACGCAGAGCCGGATGTGCGAATTTCTGCACGAACCCAAACAGACAATCAACTCCGCGCTGAAGAAAATGGAAGCAGACGGGCTGATTACGCTGCAAAGCGGTTCAAATCGCCGCACGAAAACGATTCACCTGACGGCCGCGGGCGAAGCGCTGGCGCGTGAAACCGCAGACCGCGTTGCCGAAACCGAGCAGCAGGCGCTGGCGCAATTCAGCGAAGAAGAGGCGGATCAGCTGTTCTCCCTCTTGCGCCGCCTGAATGCGCTGATGATAGACATTTTCCCGCAGACAATGCGGAATCCAGAAGGGGAAAGTCAAGCCAAATGAGCAAGAAGCACCCGATTCAGTTATCTGACCACTTTACCTACGCTCGGCTGTTCCGCTTCGTCCTGCCGTCGATTGTCATGATGGTGTTCACGTCCATCTACGGCGTGGTGGACGGGCTGTTCGTGTCGAATTTCGCCGGAAAAACGGCGTTCGCGTCCATCAACCTGATTATGCCGTTTCTCATCATTCTGGGCGCAATGGGCTTTATGCTCGGCACAGGCGGCACAGCGCTGGTCTCCCGAGTGCTGGGCGAGGGCGACAAGGAGCACGCAAACAAGTATTTCTCCATGATTACGCTCTTCGGCATCCTGCTGGGCGTTATCCTGACGGTGGTCGGGGTGCTGGCCATGCGCCCGATGGCGATTCTGCTGGGCGCAACAGAGGCCATGGTGGATGACTGCGTGCTTTATGGGCGGATTGTCGTCTGCTTTCTTACGTCGTTCATGCTGCAAAACATGTTCCAGTCGTTCCTGATTGCGGCGGAGCGGCCGAAGTTCGGCTTGCTGATTACGCTCGCGGCGGGCGTGACGAACATGGTGCTGGATGCGCTGTTCGTAGGCGTATTCCGCTGGGGCATTGCGGGCGCTGCGATTGCAACCGGCATCAGCCAGACCGTTGGCGGCGTTGTGCCGCTGATGTACTTCCTGTTCAGCAAAAGCAGCCCCCTGCGCCTGCGCTGGACGAAGTTCGAAGTGCAGCCGCTGCTGCGATCGTGCGCCAACGGCTCATCAGAGTTGATGAGCAACATTTCCGGCTCGCTGATTGGGATGCTGTACAACGCACAGCTGATGCGCTTCCTGGGCGAGGACGGCGTGGCGACGTATGGCGTACTGATGTATGTGCAGTTCATCTTCGTCGCGATTGACATTGGCTATTCCATCGGCTGTGCGCCCATCATCAGCTACCACTACGGCGCGCGGAATCACCCGGAGCTGAGGAACCTGCTGACGAAGGGGCTGAAAGTCATGGGCATCTTGGGCATCGTGATGACAATCGCCGCCATCTCGCTGTCTGGGACGCTGGCAAACATCTTCGTCGGCTATGACGCGACGCTCTGCGAATTGACGCGGCACGCCTTTCACCTCTTCTCCTTCGCCTTCCTGCTCGCGGGCTTCAACATCTTCCTGTCCTCCTTCTTCACGGCGCTGAACAACGGCGGCGTGTCCGCGGCAATTTCTTTCCTGCGCACACTGGTGTTTCAAGCAGCGTCGGTCATCCTGCTGCCGATGGCGCTGGATGTGGACGGTCTCTGGTGGGCAGCTTCTGCGGCGGAAGCGCTGGCGTTCGTCGTGTCGATTGGCTTCCTGCTGGCCATGAAGGGGAAATACCATTATTTTGATGAAACCTAATCAGGAAAAACTTGCGTGTTCCCCTTGCAAACTGCTGTTCGCTGTGGTACGATAAGAAGCGAAAGAAACCCGGCGGCGATTGCCGATTGCATCCCCCGCCGGTATCCAGAAAGGAAGCGGTATCATGGCAGCAAAGAAGCCCGCAAAGACCGAAAAAGCCGCCCCAGTGACGGGCGCGCAGGAGGAGAAACTCAAGGCGCTGGAGCACGCGCTGGCGGATTTGGACAAGCAGTTCGGCAAGGGTGCCGTCATGAAGCTCGGTGAACATGCGGAGCAAAACGTGCAGGTCATCCCCACTGGCTGCCTGACGCTGGATGAGGCGCTGGGTGTCGGCGGCATTCCGCGCGGCCGTATTGTGGAGATTTTCGGCCCAGAATCCTCTGGTAAGACGACCGTTGCCCTGCACATTGTCGCACAGGCGCAGAAGATGGGCGGCATCGCGGCATTTGTGGACGCTGAGCACGCCCTCGACCCGGTGTACGCCAAGAATCTGGGCGTAAATATTGACGACCTGTATGTCTCTCAGCCCGACACGGGCGAACAGGCGCTGGAAATCGTCGAAGCGCTGGTTCGCTCCGGCGCGCTGGATGTCATTGTCATCGACTCTGTCGCCGCCCTCGTCCCGAAGGCGGAAATCGACGGCGAAATGGGTGATTCCTTCGTCGGTCTGCAAGCGCGTCTGATGAGCCAGGCGCTGCGCAAGCTGGCGGGCATCATCAACAAAACCGGCTGCGTCGCGGTGTTCATCAACCAGCTGCGCGAGAAAGTCGGCGTGATGTACGGCAACCCCGAAACAACCCCCGGCGGTCGTGCACTGAAGTTCTACGCCTCCGTGCGTCTGGACGTGCGCCGCGGCGAGCAGCTCAAAAACGGCAGCGAAGTCGTCGGCAACCACACGAAGGTCAAGGTTGTCAAGAACAAGGTTGCCCCGCCGTTCCGCGTGGCAGAGTTCGACATTGTGTACGGCGAAGGCATCAGCCGCGAAGGCACGCTGCTTGACATGGCGGTCGAGCGCGACATCATCCACAAGAGCGGCGCGTGGTTCAGCTACAAGGACCAGCGCATTGGTCAGGGGCGCGAGAACACGCGCCTGTATCTGCGCGACCATCCCGAAATCACGGACGAAATCGACGCGATTATTCGTCAGGAGATTTTTGCGGATAAGCCCGCGAAGCCGATTGCGCCCGAAGAAGATCCCGGCGAGCTGCCGGATGAGGACGAGGACGACCTTGCCCTGCTGGAAGCAGACCTCGGCGATGATGCCGGTGTCGCCCCGCTGGAAGAAGAATAATCCACAGGTTATCAAACTTGTCCACCCTTGCGTCTGCGGGGGTGGATTTTTTGTGGCAGTGCGCTTTTCCCTGCAGCAAAAAAGACCAGCAGTAGGAAACGAATTGCTCCCTATGCTGGTCGGTCGCGCCCATCTGGCGCGACACTGTTGAGTTGAGGAAAAGAGAAAGTTGGGGGCGCGTCTGCGGACGCGCAAAGTTACTGGCAGGGACGCTTCGCTGCCTGCG
>ERZ1673742.386-NODE-386-length-59869-cov-7.543619_pt1 | contig 59869 bp, 45 predicted proteins | sample MGYA00580208_ERZ1673742 | MGnify/ENA primary metagenome ERZ1673742 (study PRJEB41218, sample SAMN15661774) | gut metagenome | host: Homo sapiens | place: Canada: London | collected 2015-08-20/2019-03-30 | study: EMG produced TPA metagenomics assembly of...
TTCTCCCACTGTCTCTAGTAAAAACCTCAATTTCTCTCCTCCTTTTTTACTCCCGTCCCTCTCTCCAAGTAAAAACTACAAAAATCAACAAAAAACCCGCGGAATCAAGTTCCGCGGGCAAAAACATTTACAAATAAAATTTGATATTTGATAGGCCCCGAAGTGCCGCCCCGATATTTTGACACCTAGCCGCGCTAGGTGGGTATCCTGTGTGTATTATCAATCTTCCGCTGCCGGGGATGCCGGAATTAGCTTGCGGCCCGATTTAAAAACATCTGACTCGGAATCCCTTGAATATGATGTAGGTTCAAAATATAGGTTCTTGTCGAACACCCCAGGAAGCCTATCAAGCATCCATTGGCGTAATTATATATTGGTTCCAAGCAAAAAGCAAGAGTATTTTTACCGGAATCAAATGGAAACAATTTCGTTATCCAGGCCGTTGTCGCGTAAAATACTCGTTACGGCGGAAAGATACCGCGCAGGGAACTCTACACTGTATGAGCATGTTTTACCTTCAATAAAGCGCTGCGGCGTTGGAACGATCGCACCACTGATTTTACATTGACGGAGCATGCCCAAAATAGCGGCCGCTTGATTCTGCGTCCGAGCGATGCATAAACATCTTGACATTCCCGAATCTACACCTCCGAATCCTATTCCATTATGCTGTATAATATTCGGAGATCCTCCTCTGTTGTGATTTTTATGTTCAGCTTGTCGCCTTCTACCAGAAAAACCTCGCCGCCGCTGCGCAGGATGAGAGCCGCGTCGTCCGTAGCGCCGCAATCTTCGCAGGCAAGATGCGCTTGGTGGATCAGTCCGAGCCGGAAGGACTGGGGTGTCTGTACATTGTATAAAACCTCACGGTTGGGAACTCTGTGGAGTCTGGCTCCATCCACGGAGACCGCAATGGTGTCACTGCTGGGCACTACGGTCTCGCACGCGCCTTTTTCCTTTGCGACGGCAATATTTTCCGTGATAATCCGCGCAGAAGGATTTGGGCGCGCACCATCGTGGATCAAAACGATATCGTCCTTTTCATGCGTTTCCATCAGTTTGGAAACGCCGATTTTCGAGGATTCACGGCGTGTGCTCCCTCCTGCGCAGATCCAGGAAATTTTTGGAATCTGATATTCGTTTATCATTTTTTTTGTAAAATCAATGCTGTCATTTGGGCAAATAACGCAAATTTCATCGATTTCGGGGTGTTTGGCAAATGCTTCCAGAGTATAAATCAGGATCGGTTTTTCTTTATATTCTATAAATTGCTTCGGCACTGGGGCGCCCATCCTGGTTCCCTTTCCGGCCGCAAGAATCAATGCAATGTTCATCTGAGGGCCCCTTTCTTTCATTATACAGTATTATACAACATTTCAAGATATTGTCATCTTCAAAATCATTTTTGTTTTTACTCACGGCCGGCAGGCAAAGTAAAAACCTTCAGAATATTGACTTCGGACATGTTTAGCCTTATTATTATAAAGATAAAATCAGTATTTTATAAATATATGAAAGGAAAAACAGAATATGGCCGTCATCAGAACAAGATTCGCTCCGAGCCCTACGGGCTTCATGCATATCGGAAATTTACGGACCGCTTTATATGAATATTTGATTGCACGCTCAAAGGGCGGGCAATTTATATTAAGAATCGAGGATACCGATCAGGGGCGGTATGTGGAGGGCGCCATGGATGCAGTCTTAGAAACGCTCCGAATGACCGGAATCACATACGACGAGGGGCCTGGCGTCGGCGGCGATTATGGCCCGTATATCCAAAGCGAACGCAAGGACATCTATCTGGAATATGCAAAGCAGCTCATCCAGCGCGGGGCGGCGTATTATTGCTTCTGCTCAAAGGAGCGCCTTGACGCTCTAAGGACAAGCGAGGGAGTCGCCTTTAATTACGATCGGCACTGCCTCGGCCTTTCGCAGGACGAGATTGAAAAGAATCTGGCGGAGGGCAAACCATACGTCATCCGGCAATTGGTCCCCAGAGAAGGGAAAACGACATTCAGCGACGTCGTTTACGGCGATATAACGGTAGATAACGATACGCTTGACGATCAGATTCTGATTAAATCCGACGGTCTGCCCACTTATAATTTCGCGAACGTGATCGACGACCACCTTATGAAAATAACCCATGTGGTCCGAGGCAACGAATACCTCTCCTCCACCCCGAAATATAATATTCTGTATCAGGCCTTCGGATGGGAAATCCCCGTATATATCCATTTGCCGAGCATCATGAAGGACGCGCACACCAAGCTTTCCAAGCGGAACGGGGACGCTTCCTTCCAGGATCTCATCCAGAAAGGGTATCTTCCCGAGGCAATTCTCAACTATATCGCGCTGCTCGGCTGGAGCCCGGGAGGAACCCGCGAATTCTTCACACTCAAAGAGCTCGAAGAGAATTTTACCATCGAAGGGCTCAACAAGTCGCCCTCGATTTTTGACATCGAGAAGCTTCGTTGGATGAATGCGGAATATATTCGGAACAGCACGCCTGAGCAGTTCCGGCAGCTTGCGCAGCCGTATGTAGAACAGGCGCTCGGCGAAAACGATCTCGATATCGGTAAAATCTGCGCGCTCATTCAGCAAAGAACTGAGGTTTTAACGGAAATCCCGGATAAAATCGCTTTTTTCAAGGAGCTGCCTGAATATGACACTGCAATCTACTGTCATAAAAAAATGAAAACCGATCAAACCAATTCGCTGGAGAATCTGCGGAAGGTCCTCCAATATTTTACGGACAATGAAAGCACGCTGCGCGCAGACTGGACGTCCGCCCGGCTTTATGAAGCGCTCTGCGCTCTGGCAGAACAAAACGGCGTGAAAAACAGTCAGATTCTCTGGCCCGTCAGAACGGCGCTCAGCGGAAAAGAAGTCAGTCCCGGAGGCGCCACGGAAATCGCGGAAATCCTGGGGTACGGCGAAACGATGCGCAGGCTTGCCGTCGGAATCAAAAAGCTCGAAACGGAAGGAACGGTAGAAAATGGAAGCCAGCAATAACTTTATACATGAAATCGTAGAAAACGACATCAAGGAAGGCGGCAGATACTACGGAAAAACCGTCTGTACGCGTTTCCCCCCGGAGCCGAACGGCTATCTGCACATCGGACATGCAAAGGCGATCTGCATCGATTTTGGAACGGCGGAAAAGTACGGCGGTTACTGCAACCTGCGCTTCGACGATACAAATCCGAGCAAGGAAGATACGGAGTACGTAGATGCAATCATGAACGACGTCCGCTGGCTTGGCTATACCTGGAAAAACGTTTTGTATGCCTCGGATTATTTTCCCCGTATGTACGAATGCGCCGAGAAGCTCATAAAAGACGGATTGGCCTACGTCTGCGATCTGAATGCGGACGAAATCCGAGATTATCGCGGCACGCTCACGGAGCCGGGAACCAACAGCCCGTACCGCGACCGCTCTCCGGAGGAAAATCTTGAATTGTTCCGGAGGATGCGAAGCGGCGAGTTTCCCGACGGGAGCAGGGTGCTCCGGGCCAAAATTGATATGGCGTCGCCCAACATGAATCTGCGCGATCCCGTCCTGTACCGGATCGTACACGCCCAGCATCATCATACCGGGGACGCCTGGTGCATCTATCCGATGTACGATTTCGCACATCCGCTGGAGGATGCGTTTGAAGGCGTCACGCATTCGCTGTGCGACCTCGGATTTAAGGACCACCGGCCGCTTTATGATTGGGTGGTGGAAAAATGCGGACCGTTTGATCCGGCTCCGTGTCAGAATGAGTTTGCACGCCTGAATCTTACGTATACGATCATGAGCAAGCGCTATCTGCGCAAAATGGTAGAAACCGGCATCGTAAACGGATGGGATGATCCGCGGATGCCGACGCTCTGCGGTCTCAGAAGAAGAGGCTATACCCCGGCCTCTATCCGGAATTTTATCGATATGGTCGGCGTATCCACAAGCTACAGCGTCGCAGATTACGGGCTGCTTGAATATTGTATCCGCGAGGATCTGAACCGGATCGCGCCGCGCGGCATGGCCGTCCTGGATCCCATTAAGCTTGTTATTGATAATTATGACGAGACGACGATCGAGGAGTTCGACGCCGAGGTCAATCCGGAAAACCCGGATATGGGCATGAGAAAGGTCGCTTTTTCTAAAGAGCTTTATATCGAGCGGTCCGATTTTATGATTGAACCCGTCAAGGGCTACTTCCGCCTCTTTCCCGGCAACGAGGTTCGCCTGAAATACGCTTATTACGTCAGGGCGGTTTCCTACGAAACGGACGAAAACGGGAATGTCACAGTCGTACACTGCACTTACGATCCGGCCTCGAGAGGCGGCTGGCTGCCCGATCGCAAAGTCAAGGGAACGATCCACTGGGTTTCCACGCATGACGCGGTACCGGCGGAAGTGCGCCTGTACGACCAGCTCTTCCTGGATCCCGATCCGTCGGACGATTCGGACGGAAGGGATTTTACGGAAAAGCTGAATCCCGATTCGCTGCGCGTCTGTAAAAACGCCGTCGTCGAGCCGTATCTGGCAAACTGTGAGAAAAACGCGCATTTTCAGTTCCTGCGAAGCGGGTTCTTCAGCAGCGATGATGAGCATACAAAAGAAAGGCCCGTTTTCAACAGGACCGTTTCTCTGAAGGACAGCTGGAAAAAGCAGGCTGTCAAGGCATAAAGGTTATTTTAGGAAGAGAGCTTGGAGGTCCGCCATATTTCCGGCGGTATATTCGGCCTCCGAAGCCGCTGCGCCGGGATTTCCGTCCGTAAAAAGACACGTATGGATCCCGGCGTTTTTTCCGCTTAAAATATCGATTTCCCGATCTCCGATCATAATCGTTTCCGCCGGATCGAGTCGGAATTGCGCAAGCAGATACAGGATTGCATCCGGGGCCGGCTTCTGTGGAAAGCCGTTTTCTCTTGTGACAAAGCCCGCAAAGTATTTGTAAAGATCGAATTTTATAAGATATTTTATGGAGACGTCGTCTCTGTGGGTGTAAAGGAAATTGCTGCCTCCCCTGGCAAGGATCTCCGATAATACCGTTTCCGTCCCCTCGTACGGACGTGCAAGCGGGGGCGTATCAAGCTCGGCCTCTCTGCGGAAAAATTCGGCCCATTCCGCCTCGTCCGCGCCGCAGAATGCCCGCGCTTTTCCCATATGCTCCCGACACACGGCGTACAGCGCGCCATAATCGTACCGTCTGCCTTGTTCGGCCATGTACCTATGAAGCAGCGTTACGGTATGCGTATATGTATCGAATAATGTCCCGTCGAAATCCCAAATAAAATTTTTCATGCGTTTATTTTAGCAGAACGAAAAGATTTTGCAAAGCAGTATTGCGGCAAAGGGCGCGCCGCGTTAAAATATTAAGGAAAAATACAGAAAGGATGCACTGAACATGGGAATTGTAATCAGAAGAGCGGAACAGGAAGATCAGTCCGAGCTGCAGCGGCTTCTCAAATACATCGCCGCTTTGCATCACGCCGGGCGACCGGATATTTTCCGGTCCGGCAGCAGCAAATACGATGCGGCACAGCTGGCCGAGATTCTGCAGGATGAAGGGAAGCCGGTATTCGTTGCCGCCGACGAGACGCGGCACGTCTTTGGATACGCGTTCTGCATCGTGCGCGAATCCGGCGGAGACGCGCTGCTAAACAGCCGCAAAATCCTCTACGTCGACGATCTCTGCGTGGAAGAGCAGAGCCGCGGCCGGGGACTTGGCAGGGCGCTGCTGGAAGAAGTGAAAAAGCACGCCTTGTCCATTGGAGCCCAGAGCGTCGAGCTAAACGTATGGAATTTTAATCAATCCGCCGTCTCATTTTATGAGCATCTTGGATTTTCGGTGCAAAAAAGCATTCTTGAGCTGCCGCTGAATCCCTCGCTCTAAAATTTTTCCGTTCTATTCCCTTCCATATACTTCAATTTCAAAGATACTGGCAAAGCCCTGCTTTCCGATCTGCACTCTGATATAGCGGGCTTTTTCGCCCTCTGGAAAGACCGTATGCTCCAGCGAGGAGGTGTCTGTGACGCGTTCCGCCGTGTTCCAGCCGCCGTCTTCTCCGGCGAGCTCAATCGTATAAGAAGAACCGATTGATTCCCAGACGATCCGGATTTCATCGATCCGGTATTCCTGTTCCAGATCGATCTGCAGCCAGTGCCGCGGCGATGCGGAATCCGCGAAGCCGCTCCAGCGGCTGACATAGTCTCCATCTACGGCATACTCCGGGATATAAATACCTTCCGATACATCGGCCGAAGCCGATTTGTTCAGCGCAAGATTTTCCCTTCCGTACGTATCCGGAAGGCCGCCCGCCTGTGTCAGCACCGCTCTTTCCTTGGTGGGCGCGCAGCGGTTTTCCACGTCCTGAACCACACGCCGTTCCGCAATCCGGAATTGTAATTCGCCGCGGAGATCGCAGACGGAGGCCGCCGTATACAAACGATACTCGCCTTCCTCGAGAATCCAGTCGGAAACAGTCTCCAAATAGGTGCGCAGGGCATAGTCATCGATCCTTAGGGTAAGCGTTTCCGATTCGCCGGGGCGGAGCAGCTTCGTTTTGCCGAAGGCGGCAAGCGCAAGCGCCGGCTGTTCCTGACTCGTACCCGGCTTCTTTACATAAACTTGCACGATCTCTTTGCCGCGGTATGCGCCCGTGTTTTCGACCGTGACCGTAACCGCAAGGCTGCCGTCCTCCGCGCTGCCGGAAAGAGACGGCTCCGAATAAGCAAAATCCGTATAGGAAAGACCGTGTCCAAACGAATAGGCCGCGTCGATTCCGAAGGTTTCATAGAAACGGTAGCCTACGTAAAGATCCTCATAGTATATGACCTCTTCGCTGTTTCCCGGAAAATTCCGGTAAGAAGGAGCATCGGAATAGGAAAGCGGAAATGTCGCGGTCAGCTTCCCGCTGGGATTTACGGCGCCGGAGATCACATCGGCGACGGCATGCCCCATTTCCTGTCCGCCAAGTCCCGCGTATAAAATTGCGTCCACAGAGTCGCGCCAGGAGGCGACTTCGATCGGATTTCCGGCATTGATTACGACGATTACCTTCTTGCCGGCCTCGTGGAATGCCTCCGATACGACGCGGATCAGATCGGCTTCGCGCTGATTCAGGCAGAAGTCGCCTTCTCCGGCGCGATGATCCTTCCCCTCCCTGGTGGATCGGGTAATCACGATCACTGCGCAGTCCGAGCGCTCGGAGGCGGCCATCGCGGTCCCGGAAGAAATCACCAGCTCCTGCGTGTCCTCCTTCGGATTCTCGTCCCGATCGATTCCGATTGCATTGTCGCCGCAGTAGGCGTAAAGCGAGCGGATTTCGTCGTTCAGAGTAAACGCGGCCGAGGCCTCCAGTCCTTCAGCAATCGACACGGTATCCGGCGGATTAATATCGCCCGCTCCGAACCCGCCGGTCCGCGTATGGATCTGTCCGTTTCCGAACAAGGCGATTTCTCCTTTTTCAAAAGGAAGCGCGCCTTCGTTTTTCAGCAGCACGATGCCCTCCGAGGCCGCCTCCCTGGCAATTTGCGCGCCGCTTTCCAGATCGGGCTTCCCGTTTGCGTCGGGGATGTTCCCGTTTCCCTCCAGCCGGCGCATCGTATTGGAGCGAGCCACCACGTTTAATATATTTTCGCAGCAGAGGTCGATCAGAGCGGTATCCAGCCTGCCGCGTTCCAGTGCGGACGCAATTTGTCTGCAGTCCGCGTCTTTTCCGGGCATGGAAAGGTCGTTCTGCGCCAGCAGCAGATCCGTTTTTCCTCCGGACGCGTCCCAGTCGGTCATGACCATTCCGTGGAAGCCCCATTCGTTTCGTAAAATTCCTGTATTAAGATCCTCTCTGACGCTCGTATATTTCCCGTTCAGTTTATTATAGGAGGTCATGACCGTCCACGGCGCGGCCTCCCTCACGATTCTTTCAAAGCCGCTCAGATAAAGCTCCCGGAGCGCCCGTTCGGTGAGCTCGGCGCTGACCGTTCCCCTGGCCGATTCCTGATTATTCGCCGCAAAATGCTTTACGGCTGCGCCGACGTTCTCGGATTGAAGCCCCCGCACATATGCCGCACCGATCCGGCCCGTCAGCAAAGGATCCTCCGAGAAGTATTCAAAATTCCTGCCCCCCAGCACGTCGCGCTGCAGATTCGCTCCGGGAGCCAGCAGTACGTCGATCCCGAACGCCGCGGCGTCTCTCCCCATCGAGGCCGCCACCTTCTCGACAAGCTCTGTATTCCAGCTGTTTGCAAGCACGGTTCCTGACGGATATCCCGTGCTCTGACTCGAAATCCGGACTCCGGCGGCACCGTCGGCAAAATAGATGCTCGGGATACCCAGGCGGGGAATCGCAGCCGTTGCGCCGGCCGCGCCGGCAAGCGTTGTGCCTCCGATTTCCTCCGAATGCTCCGTTAAAATATTATAGCCCGTTACCAGCCGCGCCTTTTCTTCATTCGTCATCTGATCTACGACGCATTTGACGCTGTCGCGGCTTAGCTGAACGACGAAATCCTTTACCGTCATAGAAATCGATTCTTTTACTCCCTGTTCGGCGTCCGCAAATTCCAGCGTAACCAAAAAGGATCCGTCCGAATCCGACGGATACGGCTCCGTTTCCAGCGCGATTCTCGTCTCGGGCTGGTCCGCTTCCGCCGTACTGTAGGCGCGCCGGCCGGAAACGACCGTGTCGCCGGAGCGCGCGGAAAGCAGCAGTTCACCGGAGAGCTCTCCGCCGTGAAGGGCGCGCAGAAATTCATTTCGAACCCCAAATTCCATATATATGGTAGTATCGGCCCGCAGGACATACGCCGTAAGTCCCTTTTCCCGTTCCGGCTCGGCTTCCTCCCCGCCGCTTCTTCTGCACACCGCCGCGCAGATCAGCACGGCGGCCAGCAGGATAAAAACGGCAGTCCGCTTCTGTCGATAAATATGGCGATGCTTGGTCATTCCGGCACAGCCTCCCTTTCCAGAAAAGTCGTTTCCACACAGAGCGATTTCAGGTTGAGCATTCAAGTGTTGTTATTATATCACAAAAAGCGCGCATCATCTATTTCGATTTTGCCGGCTGCCTCCAGGAAGCAAAGCAGAAATCAGGACATATTTTACAAATAAAATCAGCATTTTATTAAACTTTTATGATATACTAGGGGCAACGAATTTATCTGTCGGAGGCTGATTGCAATGGACGAATATGGAAAAATAAGAATTGAGGGCTATATTGGCCGCCTGATTGAAAATTGTATTGGAAACGGGGTTATGGCCACAGATTATCAGCCGTTTATAAAAGCCTTTCAGGAAAAACTGGATTCCGAAGGATTGTTCTGCGGAGAATTCTGGGGCAAATGGTTCACATCCGCCGCGATGGCATACGAGTACAACCCGAGGCCGGAATATTTAAAAAAACTGGAAGATGCCGTCGAAGGCCTGCTGGCCGCGCAGGAGGAAGACGGAAGAATCAGTGCAAGCAAAGAGGATTTTACTCCTTGGGATATTTGGGGGCGAAAATATGCATTGCTTGGCCTGCTGGCCTATTATGATCTGACAAGAAGCGGGCGTGTCCTTGAAGCGGCAAAAAGAATGGCGGATCAGCTGATTTCCAAAACGACCGGAGACGGCGGACGCAGAATTTCCGATACCGGGCTTGAGGCGCTGCGCGGATTATCCTCCTGCTCCGTTCTGCAGCCATTCGTGCTGCTTTACGAGCGGACCGAGAAAGAGCGCTATCTTTCCTATGCGGAAAACCTGGTCGCGTCCTGGAGTCTTCCATCCGCGTACAGCCCGGAAGGGCTCCGGCTGCTGGAGCAGGCCGTACCCGGCTGTATTCCGGCTGAAATCGCAGCCCCGAAGGGCTACGAGATCATGTCCTGTTACGCGGGCGTTCTGGACCTTTACCGCGTTACGGGCAAAAAACAGTATCTCGATGCGGTAACGGCTTACATGGAAGCCGTAGTCGAGCGGGAAATTATGATCACGGGTTCCGGCTCAAGCGGCGAATTATGGTGTGAAGGCAGGCTGCGGCAGACGCAGGTGCTCGAATCACCGATGGAAACGTGTGTGACCGCTACGTATATGATGCTGTGCAGAAAGCTGCTTGAAGTCACGCACGACGTAAAATGGGCGGAACGTCTGGAGGTCAGCCTGTTCAATGCGCTGGCAGGTGCAATGAAGCCGGACGGAAGCTGGTGGGCGTATTTTTCTCCGCTTCAGGGACGCCGCGTATTGAGCCAGGTTCAAATTGAAGGAATGAATACAAGCTGCTGCGTCGCCAACGGGCCAAGGGCGCTGCTGGAGGTTCCCAAATGGAGCGTGACCTCCCTTCCCGATGGCATAGCGGTAAACCTGTACCAGGAGGGCCGTTATCGAACGGAATTCAACGGTCTGCCGTTTGTGTTCCGCCAAGAGACAGACTATCCTTCAGGAAGCACCGTTCGCTTGTATTTAGAGCAGGTTCCGGGGGAAGAAATGACGCTTTCTCTTCGAATCCCCGCCTGGGCGGAACACACAGAGGTCCGGATCGGCAGCGAAATGTTTTACCCCGCCGCCGGGACGTACTGTGAAATGCGCGGAAGATGGCGGAAATATACAGAGATCCAGATCGACTTCCATACGGAGCTGCGGATCGTCACGGCTCCGGGATCGACAAATGAAAAAGCGCTGATGTGGGGGTCGCTCGTTCTGGCGATGGATCGGAGGGATGTGGAAGAGGCTCCAAAATCTCTCTGGCTGATGAACGACGCAATGAAGCCGATCCATGACAAGCAGATGGATCTCGATTATTATCCCGTGCAGTCCATCGCGCAGGAATCTGCGCGTCCGATTGCAGAACGCGTCGAAAACAAGGATGCGCTGGTCGCCTTCCGGGTAAAATTTCTGCGGCGTCCCATTCACTTTTTCCATCATGAAACAGAGGAGCTTCTGTTCCGGGACTATGCGTCATGCGGAAATGATTTTACGGAGGAAAGCGCCATCCGCACCTGGTTTTCCGTGCCGATGTACTGCAACGAAATTTTCCCGAAGGATAGCGAGCACGTCATCCGCGGAACGGTGGAGGAAGACTCCTCTCTTGACAAAAAGGACAAATTGTAATAAAGTAATAGACGGTCCGAACCGGAAACGGACGGGGCCAGTTAAAATTTCACATTGATTTTTTGTGAGTGAACAGCGTTCACGAAGGGGTGCACCACCGCGGGTGTATTTTTTCGGGAACGCTTTTTTCTTTGCAGAAGGAGGAAGCATGGTAAAAATCAACGGAAAAGACGTGGAATGGAAGGAGGGCGCCACTGCGGAGCAGTATCTTCTGGAAAACGGTTATCAAATCGAGCGGATCGCCCTCGAGCGAAACGGAAAAATCCTTCCCAAGTCCGAATATGGGCATACCGTATTTGCGGAGGGCGACGTGATTGAAATCGTAAGCTTTGTAGGAGGCGGCTGAAGCGTGGAAGAATACATTACCAGAGAGGAACTCCGGGCGGCGCTTGCCGCGCGGCATTCCCGGCCGCTTCAGGACAAACTGGACGGCGCTCATGTCGCCGTGGCGGGGCTCGGCGGCCTTGGTTCTCATGTGGCTGTTTTTTTGGCGCGGGCCGGCGTAGGGCATCTGCATCTGGTCGATTTCGACCGTGTGGAGCTTACAAATTTAAATCGGCAGAATTATCTGCTCCGTCACGTCGGAATGTACAAGACGGACGCGCTGCTGGAGCAGCTCAAGGAAATCAATCCGTATCTGGACTTCCGGACGGACTGCGTCAAGGTGACGGAGCGCAATCTTTCCGAATTGTTCGCGGAAGACGACATCGTGTGCGAGGCCTTTGACCGGCCGGAGGCAAAGGCGATGCTGGTCTGCGGTGTCCGGGAGCATTTTCCGGAAAAATACCTGATCGCGGCGTCCGGGATGGCCGGCTACGGCGGCAGTAATCTGATTCAGACGCGGCAGATCGGACCGTATTTTTACCTGTGTGGCGACGAGGTTTCCGAAGCCTCAGAGGGCAAAGGGCTGATGGCGCCTAAGGTGGCGGTCTGCGCTGGGCACGAGGCCGATCTGGTTCTCCGTCTGATCGCGGAAGAATTGTCTAAGGAAAAATAAACAGAAAAGAGGAAAAACGATATGACAAAAGCACAAAACGACGAATGGACGCTGGGAGGGCATTCCTTCACCTCCCGCTTTATACTGGGCTCCGGAAAATACTCGATGGATCTGATCGAAGCTGCCGTTGCATGCGCCGGAGCGCAGATCATAACGCTGGCGCTGCGGCGCGTTTCCGAGGGCGGCAAAACGAATATTCTGGATTATATTCCAAAGGGAATCACCCTGCTCCCGAATACGTCGGGAGCCAGGAATGCGGAAGAAGCCGTTCGGATCGCACGTCTTGCCCGGGAGGCCGGCTGCGGCGATTTTGTAAAAATAGAAGTTATCCGCGATTCCAAATATCTTCTGCCGGATAATCATGAAACGATCCGCGCTACGGAAATCCTTGCAAAAGAGGGATTTATCGTGATGCCGTACATGTATCCTGACTTAACTGCCGCCAGAGACCTTGCCGCTGCCGGCGCGGCGTGCGTCATGCCGCTTGCCGCACCGATCGGGACAAACAAAGGGCTTTGTACGAAAGAATTTATCCGGATTCTGATCGAAGAAATCGATCTGCCCGTAATCGTGGATGCCGGCATCGGAAGGCCCTCGCAGGCCTGCGAAGCGATGGAAATGGGCTGTACGGCAGTTATGGCAAATACGGCCATTGCGACTGCCGGTGAAATTCCGGAGATGGCGGAGGCGTTCCGTCTGGCGATCGAGGCCGGCCGGAAGGCATATCTGGCCCGTCCCGGCAGAATTCTGGAACGGGAAGCAAGCGCCTCTTCCCCGCTCACGGGCTTTCTCCGCGATTAAAAAAGAAGGAGCTGGAATAGATGTCGCTTATTAAGGAAACTATTTTCGACGGCGGAATTCTCACGGATTCCCATAGGAAAAGAACGGATCACATGGCGTATCTTCCGGATATGGAGATTCTCGATTCCACGGTCGGAGCGGAAGTCTTGGCTCGGACCAGTCAGTACGATCCCTCTCGTGTTACGGAGGGGGACGTGCGCCGCGCCCTCTCCAAAAAGAACCGCGATCCGGAGGATTTCGGCGCGCTGCTTTCGCCTGCGGCGCTGCCGCTTCTGGAAGAAATTGCGCAGGAGGCGATGCGCGAGACGCGGGAGCATTTCGGCAGTTCCATTTCGATGTTCACACCCGTCTATATCGCGAATTACTGTGAAAATTACTGTATTTACTGCGGATTCAATACGCACAACAAAATACGGCGCGCACAGCTCGATTTTCAGCAGATCGAAACGGAGCTGGCCGCGATTCATGAGACAGGCCTGGAGGAGGTGCTGATCCTCACCGGAGAAAGCAGGCAGAAATCCACGGTGGAGTATATCGGAGAAGCCTGCAGGATCGCAGGAAAATATTTTAAAGTGATCGGGCTGGAGGTCTACCCCATGAATTCCGATGAGTACGCATATCTCCATGCATGCGGCGCCGATTATGTAACAGTATTTCAGGAAACATACAACCCCGATAAATACGAAACGCTCCACCTGGCCGGACACAAGCGCGTTTTCCCCTACCGGCTGAACGCGCAGGAACGGGCCCTGCGCGGCGGGATGCGCGGCGTGGGCTTCGGCGCTCTGCTGGGATTGGACGATTATCGAAAAGACGCTTTTGCGGCGGGCTGCCATGCCTGGCTGCTCCAGAGAAAATACCCGCATGCGGAAATTTCGTTTTCCTGTCCGCGGCTGCGTCCGATTCTCAATAACGATAAAATCGGTCCGACGGATGTCGGCGAGCGTCAGCTGCTCCAGGTGGTATGCGCCTACCGCCTGCTGATGCCATACGCGGGCATCACCATTTCAACAAGGGAATGTGCCCGTGTGCGGAACAACCTGGTCAAAATCGCAGCGACAAAAATTTCGGCAGGCGTCAGCACCGGGATCGGCGGACATTCCGATGCGGTGGAAGAAAAGGGAGACTGTCAGTTTGAAATTTCCGACGGCCGCAGTGTGGAAGAGGTATTTCAAGCGCTGAAGCAAGAGGGGCTTCAGCCGGTAATGAGCGATTATGTCCGTGTCTGACAAGCTGTTCCGCCACATGATTGCAGTCACAAACCGCCGGTTATGCCAAAGGCCGTTTTTGGAGCAGCTCGAGCGCGTCTGCTCTGTGAAACCGGCAGGAGTGATTCTGAGAGAAAAAGACCTGACGGAGGCGCAATATCAGGCGCTGGCGGAAGAGGTTCTGGCGCTTTGCCGGCGGTATGGCGTGCCCTGTATCCTGCACGGATTTCCCGAGGCGGCGCGACGGCTCGGGGTTCAGAGCGTGCAGCTGCCGCTTTGGCAGCTAGAAGCGGCCGGTGGGAAGCCGGGGCTCATCGGATTCAGGCAGATCGGCGCATCCGTTCATTCCGTACAGGATGCGCTTCGCGCGGAGGCACTGGGCGCCGATTCCGTAACGGCCGGCCACATATATGAAACAAGCTGCAAGGAGGGCCTTCCGCCAAGAGGAACGGAGTTTCTGCGGGCAGTGTGCTCCGCGGTCCGGATTCCCGTTTACGCGATCGGCGGCATCCGTCTGGAAGAAAATCAGATCAGAGCGGTGCTCGGCTGCGGCGCGGCAGGAGTCTGCATCATGTCGGGGATGATGACGCTGTAAAAGCCGCCCCCTGCCTGCGGCAAAGGGCGGCGCATAATAAAGTGTTGTAGTAGTAATACGGGAACGTCTCAGTCTTCCCCGATTTCCTCGTCCTGGAGCGCATCGTATCCGCGCTCTCCGGTACGGATCTTAACGACGTCCTCCACGTCATAGAGAAAGATCTTTCCGTCTCCGACATTGCCTGTATAAAGCGTATCCTGAACGGTCTTGATCAACGTTTCGACCGGGATTTTGCAGACAACAATGTCAAGCTTTATCTTAGGCAGCAGCCGTGAGGAAACGGGATTTCCTCTGAAGTAAACGGTGTGCCCTTTTTGTATTCCATAGCCCAGGACATTTGTGACCGTAATTCCGGTGATGCCCAGTTTATCAAGCGCTTCCTGGAGCTGCGAAAATTTGCTTTGGTTGGTAAGAATCGTTACCTTCGTCATTTTTGCGCCCTTCGTCTCGTGGTGCTCCACGGGAACCGCTTTTTCTACGCTGACCGCAGGCTTTGCTTCAATCTGCGGCGCGGCGGAAGTCTTGTCGTATTCGATCGCTTCGGTCACGAGTGCGAAATCCGGATACGCGACGTTGCCATGCTCTCCGATATCCAGGCCTTGGATTTCCTCTTCCCTGGAAACGCGGATGCCGATCGTCTTTTTCAGAACCAGCCATACAAGGCCGGAGGACACAAAGGTAAAGGCGCCGATTGCGACGATGCCAAGGAGCTGGACACCCAGTACCCGGAAGCCGCCTCCGTACAGCAGACCATTGGTGGTAGAGAGAGAGGTTACACCCTCCTGTGCAAAAAGGCCGACGCAGATCGTGCCGAATATGCCGCACCCCAAATGGACGGAGGTAGCCCCTACCGGATCGTCAATCTTCATTTTGTCAAAGAACCCGACCGCAAAAACAACAAGGATGCCCGACAGAGCGCCGATAAGCAGAGAAACCTCGATCGATACGTAAGCACAGCCTCCCGTAACACCCACAAGCCCGGCAAGACAGCCGTTGATCGTCATGCCCAGATCCGGCTTTTTCAGTACGATCCAGGAGGTAGCGGTTGCAGTGATGACTGCTGCGATCGCGGAGGTGTTGGTTGTCATAAGGATGTGGAATACGTCCGACGGATTCTGAAAGCTCATCGTGGAGCCGGGGTTGAATCCGAACCAGCCCAGCCAAAGAACGAAGAGTCCGATGACCGCCAAAGACATGCTGTGTCCGGGGATTGCTTTCGGCTTCCCGTCCTTACCGTATTTCCCGATCCGGGGGCCAAGCAGCATAGCGCCCGCCAGCGCCGCCCATCCGCCGACGGAGTGAACGACCGAGTCGCCTGCAAAATCCATGAAGCCGAGATCTGCGAGCCAGCCGCCGCCCCATACCCAGTGGCCGACAATCGGATAGATGACAAGCGTCAAAACAAATGAAAAGATAATAAACGTTACGTATTTTACACGCTCAGCCACGGCGCCCGACACGATCGTAGCCGCCGTGCCGCAGAACACAAGCTGGAAGAAAAATTTTCCCCAAAAAGGTACGGAGGAAGTCAGGGTGTCATTGTAGGCCGAAAGGTCCTGCCCGCCGAGGATAAAAAGATTCTCGGTTCCGATAAAAGGGTTGTCGCCTCCAAACATAATCCCCCAGCCCAAGAGCAGAAAGCCCAGGGATGAGACTGCAAATACAATAAAGTTTTTCGACAGGATATTAACCGTGTTTTTCGATCTGGCAAACCCGGCCTCTACGCTGGCAAAGCCCAGATTCATGAAGAAAACCAGAATCGCTGCGAGAAAGACCCACAGGGTGTCGATCAATGAATATTCCGCCATAAAATAATCCCTCTTTCCTTAATAAAATAAAAAAAGAACAAAGACGTTCGTCTCGAACGTCTTTGTTCTAACGGTTAGATTGTATCGCTACCGTGTTTTATTGTCAATACTTTTGTAAAAATTTTTTTGTTCCGGGCGGCGGGGTTATTCTATTCTTTTCATGGCGCCGTGGCCGGGGCCCGCGCTCCCTGGCTTGCGGCCGCTGTTCTCGTCACGGCGGAAAGATCCTTTACGAAAAGTTTTGTCGCTAGGCATTCCGGACAAGGTGTAAAAACTCTACGGCCCAGTAAGTAAGGTCGCATAATAATGCCTTTTTGTCTTTATAGTCGGCTTCCAGCCTGACATCAGCATATGCCGTCGGGTATGAAATGTACAGCGGCGAATACCGTTTGTTATGCGGCTGGTCCAAATGCATCCTAAGAATGCCGTCCTTTTCAATTGCTTCTTTCACATTCGCTGCTGATTCGCGGATGACATCTACGCTCTCCCCAACGCCCATCATGGCGATTTCAGTCAGCAGACGGCGATAGGCGATCGTGTCGATCAGATCCGCGCGGAAGGCTCTGATCGGACGAATCATCGCAAAGCCGGGAGCTACATATTTGCCTTTGATCCGAATTGCTATATTGTTATCTGGCTTCATGATGGCGTTGATGTGATTCAAGGCACGTCCAAGCAGCTTGATGTTCTCCTCGGTACGCCAGCTTTGCGTATACGCGAGCATTGTGACCGTATAGATGTCCGGAAAATACTCATCGCTTTCTATATAGGGATAATTATACTTGCGTTTGGCATTCGGATTGAACTTGGTAAGATCATCAAGCGAAGAAATGCCATTTGCACGCTGAAAGCCCTTGAGGGAAATCTGCTGGAACTGCTTCAAATCTTCATAATCATCTCCGAAGCCAAGCATGGCCTGCATCGTATAGATAAGTGCCATCAGGCTGTTGCCGTTGTTCAAGCCCTCAAACCGATTTTCATATCGGGAAATTTCCGGAGGTATATAGGAGAACTCCTTTTTCAGCGTCTCTTCCTCCCGCATGGCGGAAAGAAAGCCGTGAACAAACGGATGCGTCTTGGGAATCCGATAATACGAAAGCAGCCTTGCCGCGCACTCTCCATCCTGAAGGGGCGTTTCGTGAAGAACAGTTCCACGCCAGTTGTCCCAGCTATGCATCCCGCGCCCTATGTAGCCATTCGGTTTGACATAAGTCGCAAGAAGTTTAAACAGGGGCAATTTATAGATTTGCTCAAGCAGCTTTTCTTCTTCACCTTCTGATAAATCCTTGAGTATTTCCTTGCGAAGTCTATACTGAATGACCGATCCAGCATTTTCTAATAGAAAATCTATTGATTTACTGCATTCGCTGTTCATCGCATTCTCTCCGGCAGAACGGAGAATCCTTTCTTTTTTTATTATTATAACAGATAGAATGTAATTCTTTCAATTCATTTGTTCATCTGAAATTGTTGTTTCTGTTGTTAAGCATCGATCAGTCAAGCGCCTGCGCGCCCCTCTTTTCAATATAAAGGAATCGCTATTCATAATACGCATTGTATCAAAATAGCGATTCTTATTTGTAAAGAGGCGGCAAAAGAGCTATCGGACTGTGGCGTTTTTCAAGGGCCGATTAAAATGCGACACATTTTCATGAGAGCACACTTACAAACAAAGCCTACGTAAATGTCGGCGAGAGCGACCAAATGGTTTCTCTCGGCAATGTTCATTTACGGATTGATATATTTCCCTTCGACATAGAACACGCCATCCGTCAAAGGTTTTTCGGCGTTTGGCTTACGCAGGACACCGCGGCGGATCAGCTCGTCGGTAACATATCCGATAATCTGATACAGATAACAGCTTACCCACGGTTATTTTTTATATCACGGATTTTCTGTCTGAGCAGATATGGAACGATAATATAGCCAAGCCTATCTATGCCAAAATCGTTGCCATAGAATTTGATCTCCCTGACTTTATCTACCGCGTTGGTTAAAAGCGTTTCCATTTGATCCGCAATCCTACTGACTGCCGATGCAGAAACCGCTTCGGTCTTTTTTCTGTCTTTCAAGCGGAAGATAATAAAGTTTGTAACGTATTTGTTCCCGACTTTACAAATCGCATCTCCGTATTCAAGACGAGGCAGTTCATCCTCAACATACATTGTGGGAATACCGGTGCTGATACTGATTTCTTCTACGGTCAGTGGTTTTTCATAAGACGCAAGGCAGATGGCACGGGCAATCTGCGTGTGAAGATATGCGTCCGGATCCATGTTGCCGTTACAGACAGTAGTATTCCAATTGATTCTCTGATATACCTTATCCATTTTGTCTTCTCCTATCCTATCTCTGATTTTTTGACGTCCTATGCGCAAGCGCCATTTGATTGTTGTTTCGGGGAGTGAATATTTTTTTGCAAGACTTTTGACGGATAATTCTCCTATATAATAGTTCACAAAAATATCCTTGTACTCGGAGGACAACGTATGCAAATACCGAAATACAGTTTCATATTGCTCTTCCGTGCTAACTTCATCGACATCGGAATAATTTGCAACGTCGAATAGTTCATCTTCACATGACAGTATGATCTGATTCTTATTCTGATTGTCAATAAACCGTGCGTATCGGTTACGAGCAATTCGCCATACCCAAGCATCCAGTGATTCAATTTGATATTGGTTTATTCCTGCAAGAATGTGGCAAATGATCTCGCTTGCAAGATCCTCGGCGTCGTATCGATTTGATAGTCGTTTATAACAGAAACGAAATATCGGTTCTATATACGGTATGATTTCGTTTTCGTCCAAGCTTTTCTCCTCCTTTCCGTTGAGGCGAAATCATAATTACACCCTTATAGTGCGAAAAAATCAGTTTGGATAGGTGGTTTTATAAAATTAAATCATAAAATTATGAATTATTCTATTCTTTCGTCAGTTCGAACCAAGACAAAAAGCATTGCATCTATGGATTTGCATAACAGCCGCATTTTCGATTCTTTAAAAACCGCTCGCAAATTCAAGTCCAGACATAATTTAGATAATGTATATTTTGCATTTCGATGGTTTAAATCGGGATATCGGCTTGAAAATAGCGCCAGGGCGCAGAAATGCATCTGCAAAATTGGGGAAAATTTCAAAGTAGAAAAAACGGAGAAATCTCTCGAAATCTCCGTTTTTTCATGCCTGCATCTTTTTCAGGCACTCAACTTGTGATGTGTGTACGATTTAAACACGATAATTTTGCAGAGGACAGACCAACCTATCTTCCGGGGCACAACGCTATGCGTGTAAACGAAGCCATGTAGATTTTAATTTTCTTTTGGCCTTGTTACGATCAACGCCTTTACTCTCTCACAAAGTTTTTCAAAATCCGGATGATTACGAATACGGTCAAAAGATTTTCCGTTGAGAACATCATAATACCTGCTGGGGAATATGCAATAACAACTATTCATACCGTTCATATAAGTAGTCAACGAGATCATTCGTTCTTCCGGGCTGTCGGGATTATTATCACGGTTCATCCAATCTTCTTTTGCCCGCCATTCCATTCCGTCAAGAAACCGGTTTGATGTCGGCAGCAGAACTTCATCCGTGATCATCATCGTCTCCTCTAACAATTTGACTACAGCCTCTATTTGCGAAAGCGCCTCTTCAGGATTACCCGAAGAGATTGAACGTACTGCAGATTTAATTCCGAGTTCAATGCGATCCTCTATCCACATATCTGGACGATTATCCACAGCATCGCAGCGAATTAGGGAGAGTATCGTTTCCATAAATTTATCTGCCGCCGCTTTGAGCTCATTATTTTCACCCCATTGCAGCAGGTAGCGAGGACAAAGCAATGTGTTAAAGGCTTGATATAATTGATATCTGCGTTCCGGCTCAAACCGTTCTGCATCGCCGCGCCGCCAATATCGATTAAATAATAATGCACGCGCGGAACAATCAAAGGATGTCGTGTATTTGCTCAAAAAATCCTCTAAATGATCTTCATCCTCAACTTCTGCCATTGTTTCGATTGTATGCGCATACATAGGATGGCGTTCAAGATAGGCTTCTGCCAGCAAGCGCACCTCGGGAAGTATTTGGGGATCGCGAAAGGCCCGGTCGTTTCCCTCACACCACGGACGCCATGCAGAGTCGCTGTCAAGATAATTTCTTCGTATATCACGAAGAAGACTTACGATCTTGTCTGCATCATAATCACGTTTTATACACTCGCGGCGAAGCTCGTCAAACGTCTCAGTTGCACGTTTTTCTTTTTCGATCTGAGGCATTCCAAGGAGCTTGTCGACAGTAACGGCAAGCACCTCGGCAATGGCAGGAATCAATTCAAGATCGGGATAGGTTGTTCCGTTTTCCCAGCGGCTGATCGATTGATATGTTACACCCAAACGGTCAGCAAGCGCCTCCTGTGTCAGATCGTTTTTTTTTCGAAAATTGCGGATGTTTTCACCGATTGTAAGTTTCATGGTTCCCTCCTTACATGTTAATGCCTTGCAAAGCTTTTTTTCTGTCGACATCTATATTCTACAACAGAAGCGCAAAGAAATTAACAACGCATTTTGAGAGAATAATTATCAATTTGTGTTATATTAGTCGGTTCGGATCTGTCTACAGGTTCGAAAAGCCCGAAATGCATCTATAAATTTCAAAAAACCTCAGAGTCGAAAAAAAAACGGAGAAATCTCTCGAAATCTCCGTTTTTCTCGCACTTTAGCGCTATTTCCGTGGCCGCATCTTTTTGGGCCACGCATCATGGCTGGGATGGCTGGATTCGAACCAGCGAAATGCCAGAGTCAAAGTCTGGTGCCTTACCGCTTGGCTACACCCCACCAAAAGCCTTTACGGATTATACTCTTTGCCGCTGCGCATGTCAAGGCAAAGCTGCCGAAAGGCTCCATTCCGTGCAGCCTTTTCAGTTCTCCACGCGAAGCAGAACTGCGCCGCCGGCCTCCAGCGTGATTCGGTAACCGCCGTTTTTCCGTTCAATAAATGAACAGGAATGCACGCTTTCCCAACGCGCCGTCTCAGGATTCAGCCAAAACAGACCGCTGCTGAGCGCTTCCGTCGTCAGCGTCCGGTCGCTGCCCTCTACGGCACTTGCATTCATCAGCAAGAAGGATCCGTTTTCGTAAAAGCCTGCCAGGAAATCCTCTCCGGAAACTTCTCCGAGCGCTCCGTACGATTCGTATTCTTCTACATGGGAGACAAGCTCGGTATTGATTTTAAAAACCTTCTCGGAATTCGTTCCGTAAAGCGCATTTCCAAGAACGCGCGTCGTTTTGTTTTCGTTCTGTACGTCGTAATAATGCTGCATCAGGCGGCCCTCTCTGTCCACCATGGCGTTGGACCACGTAAAATTCGGATCGTCCGGCTCCCAATACGTGAAATAAGAAAGGCTTTTCATTCCGTACAGCAGCGAAAGATTCGCCTGCCAGGCAATTTCCGTGGGCGTTACGTTGCTGTACGAGCCGTGCTCCGTAAGCAGTACGATAACGCGCGTTTCCAATCCGTATTTTTCCGCCGCCGATTTTATGATTTCCATGTTCTGGAGATAAGTGCCCCGCCGGCTCTGCGTTTCTCCGGGGCCGAGAAAATCATAATAGTCATAGCAAAGATAGTGCGGCTTCACCATCTCGCAGAAGCGCTCGACGTATTCCTCATAGCTTACGGTTCCCAGCATCTCTTCCGGCGCGTACAGCGGAAGGAGATTGATAAACGTTTTCCGATCCGGATCGATCCTGCGGAATGCGTCTACGATCCTGGCCAAAACGGTAAATTTCGCAGCGCTCGGTTCATCACAGATAATCCATTCCCGGATATTGCCATATTCTTTATAATCCTCTACAACGCGCTCGACGACCTGGTCAATTTGCCGCTGAGAGGGAGCGCTGCTGGCTGCATAAAGATCCGCAATCCTGCCGTCGCTGACCGCCGCGTACAGGCCGTGTTTTTCCAGCAGCCCGACCGCCTCCTTCAGCGCGTCCCGATCCCACGGAAAACGCTGCAGCGGGATCGTATCGAAGCCCGCCTCCTTCATCTGCAGCACCGTTTCTTCGTTAAAATCTTCCGCGGGCGGCCCCCAATAATATGTAATAGAATAATCCGTATCTGCCACGGCTTCTTTTATTTCCGCCGGTTCCTCCGCGCCGCCGGACGAGCAGGAGACGACCGCGGCAAGGGAAAAACACAATCCCATAAATAGAAAGAATCTCTTTTTCACTTTACACTCCCAAAAAAAATTTTTACATATGTAATATATATAAATCCGCAGAGGCGCTCTGTCAACAGGGTAAATAATAATAATTTATGTCCGATTTATTTATTTTTCTTTTTCTTCGCATTCTTTTCTTTACATTGTAAAAAATAGATCTGGAACGCGCGGCTGAAAATACAGCCGATTTTACTCGGATTTAACAAACGAATACTTACAGGCTTAACGCTGTCGTTTTACAATTCAAAACGGAATCCGGGAAGCGGATCCAAAACATATTACGAGGTGAACAAAATGAAGAAAACAATATGTGCTTTGATTGCCGGTCTGATGTGTATAGGCGTATTTGCCGGATGTAATTCCGGGGAAGGCTCCGGCGACGATGCAATCACAGTAATCACGAGAGAGTCCGGCTCAGGAACGCGCGGCGCTTTTATCGAGCTGTTCGGGATCGAGGAAGAAAACGCGGACGGAGAGAAGGAAGATAAAACCATTAAAACAGCAGAAGAATCCAACAGCACCGCGGTTATGATGACCTCTGTAGAAGGCAATAAAAATGCGATTGGATATATCTCGCTTGGCTCCTTAGACAGCAGCAAGGTCAAGGCGCTCAGCATCGATGGCGTAGAAGCTACGGTTGAAAACGTGAAAAACGGATCGTACAAGGTTTCCAGACCGTTCAATATCGCGACAATGGGCGAGCCCAGCGCAGCCGCTCAGGATTTTATCAATTACATTATGAGCGAAGAGGGACAAACGGTTATAGAAGAGAGCGGCTACATCAGCGAAGGCAACAAAGGCCCGTTTGAAGGGACAAATCCTACCGGCACGCTGAAGATTGCAGGCTCGTCCTCCATTTCCCCTCTGATGGAAAAACTGATCGAGGCGTACAACGCGATTAACAGTGAGCTTGAAATTCAGCTTCAGCAAAACGATTCCACATCCGGAATCAACGGCGTCATTGACGGAACGTGCGACATCGGCATGGCCTCCAGAGAGCTGAAAGACAGCGAAATTGAAAAAGGCGCAACACCTACGGTAATCGCCATCGACGGAATCGCAGTCATCGTAAATAACGACTGCGCGGTCAGCGCAATGACAAGCGCACAGGTGAAAGACATTTATACCGGAAATATCACGAAATGGTCGGAGCTCAGCGAATAATCCGTCTCCCCTGTCATCCCGCTGCCTGCCCCTGCGGCAGGCGGCAATTTTTAAATTCGCACCGTTAAAATGCAGTTAATACGCTGTTAACAGCAGGAGAAACGATATGAAGAACATAAAAGAAACAGGAATGAAAATTTTGTTTTTAATTGCGGCGTGTACATCGATTCTGGCCGTGGCGCTCATCTGTATTTTTCTGTTTGCCAACGGCCTGCCCGCAATTGCCGAGGTCGGACCGCTGAAGTTTCTGTTTGGCACGGACTGGTCGCCGCTCAGCAATCGATTCGGAATTCTGCCCATGATCGTCGGAAGCATTTATGTTACGGCCGGAGCAATTATCATCGGCGTGCCGATCGGGATTCTGTGCGCCGTATTTCTGGCCGAATTCTGCCCTAAGAAGCTGTATAAAATATTGAAGCCCGCCGTAGAGCTGATGGCCGGCATTCCCTCTATCGTGTACGGATTTTTCGGTCTGGTGGTGATTGTTCCGATCATGCAGGATCTGTTTGGAGGGAGCGGGAAAAGCGTGCTGACCGCAAGCGTACTCCTTGGCATTATGATCCTGCCGACAATTGTCGGCGTCGCCGAGTCCTCAATCCGCGCTGTGCCGAGAAGCTATTATGAGGGCGCGCTGGCGCTGGGCGCCACGCACGAGCGAAGCGTTTTTAAAACGGTAGTGCCCGCAGCAAAATCGGGAATTACGGCAGGCGTAATCCTGGGCGTCGGCAGAGCAATCGGAGAAACGATGGCCGTCATGATGGTCGCGGGAAACCAGGCCGTCATACCGGAAAGCATTTTCTCCGGTGTCCGCACGCTGACGACAAATATCGTAATGGAAATGGGGTATGCGCAGGATCTGCACCGAGAAGTGCTGCTGGCGACCGGCGTCGTACTGTTCGTATTTATATTGATTATCAATCTGACGTTTTCGCTGATTAAAAGGAAGGATAAATAACATGACGCAAACGATGATAAATAAACGGACGTTCCGGCAGAAGCTGGCTTCCTACAAGAGAAAACCCGGATCGCTGCTCCTGCTTGTGCTTGTCTCCCTGTCCGCGCTCATTACGGCGGCGCTGGTAATCTCTCTGGTTGTATATATTTTAGTAAAAGGCATTCCGAATCTGAACGCGGGGCTGTTTGCCTGGGAATACAGTACGGAGAACTCCTCCATGATGCCCGCGCTGATCAACACCCTGATCATCACGCTGCTGTCTCTGCTCATTGCGGGGCCGATCGGGATTTTTTCTGCGATTTATATGACAGAATACGCCAAAAAGGGCAATAAGCTCGTCGGCGTCGTGCGCACTACGACGGAAACGCTGGCGGGAATCCCCTCGATCGTATACGGCCTCTTTGGGCAGCTCTTCTTTGTGCTGGCCTGCGGATTTGATTATTCCATGCTGGCCGGCGCGCTCACCATGTCGATCATGGTGCTGCCTACAATTATGCGGACGACCGAGGAAGCGCTCCTGTCCGTTCCCGACGCCTATCGGGAGGGCAGCTTTGGACTTGGCGCGGGCCGGCTCAGAACTGTTTTCCGTATTGTTCTGCCCTCGGCAGTTCCCGGCATTCTGGCCGGAGTCATTCTTTCGATCGGCAGAATCGTGGGAGAAACGGCAGCGCTCATCTATACCTCCGGAACGGTTGCTGGGATCCCGGAAAGCCTCATGGGCTCGGGGAGAACACTGGCGGTACACATGTATGCGCTTTTAAACGAAGGACTGTATATGGAGGAGGCCTATGCGACGGCGGTGATCCTGCTGGTCCTAGTCGTAGCGATTAACGCCCTTTCCACATTTATCTCACGTAAAATTACAGCAAAGGGAGGCTGACATCCTTGAACAAATTCGTAATTGAAAATCTTGATCTTTATTACGGCGCGTTTCAGGCGCTGAAGAATATCAACATCGTTTTACCGGAAAGACAGATCACAGCGTTTATCGGCCCCTCCGGCTGCGGAAAATCGACGCTGCTCAAGACGCTGAACCGGATGAACGATCTGGTAGAGGGCTGCCGCATCACGGGAAAGGTGCTGCTGGACAATGAGGACATTTATGGAAGCATGGATATCAACCTGCTCCGGAAGCGTGTGGGAATGGTCTTTCAGAAGCCAAATCCGTTTCCGATGACGGTTTATGATAATATTGCATACGGTCCGCGCACGCACGGAATCCGGTCCAAAGTGAAATTAGATCAGATCGTAGAGGAATCGCTGCGCGCGGCGGCAATCTGGGACGAAATTAAAGACCGCCTCAAGAAGAGCGCGCTGGGGCTCTCCGGCGGCCAGCAGCAGCGGCTCTGCATTGCCAGAGCGCTTGCCGTAAAGCCGGAGGTGCTTTTGATGGACGAACCAACCAGCGCTTTGGATCCGATTTCCACCTCAAAAATCGAGGATCTGGCCGTGACGCTGAAAAATGATTATACGATCATTATGGTCACGCATAATATGCAGCAGGCGGCGCGAATTTCCGACAACACCGCATTTTTCCTGCTGGGAGAAATCGTGGAGTACAGCGGGACGGAGAAGCTTTTCTCCATGCCGGACGATAAGCGGACGGAAGATTATATAACAGGGAGGTTTGGATAATGAGAAACCGCTTCGACGAACAACTCGAAAAACTGAACGCAGAGCTGATCACGATGGGAGCGCTCTGCGAGCAGGCGATTACGATCGCCATAAACGCTTTGCTTTATGGGAACGATGACGACAAAGTACAATTTAACAAAGTGCATGAGACCGAGCGGGAAATCGATCAGAAGGAACGCGATATTGAAAATCTCTGTATGCGCCTCCTGCTTCAGCAGCAGCCCGTGGCAGGCGATTTGCGCAAAATCTCCTCTGCGCTGAAAATGATCTCCGACATGGAGCGGATCGGCGACCAGGCCTCCGATATTTCCGATATCACAATGCATATTCGCTTTGAAAATCTGAGAAGCAAGGTGCATATCAGCGATATGGCGGCTGCCGCGATCAAGATGGTAACGGACAGCATCGATTCCTTTGTCAAAAAGGATCTGGAGCTTGCCAAAGCCGTCGCCGCATACGACGACGTTGTAGACCGGCTTTTTATAAAGGTAAAGGATGAGCTGCTCATATTGATCAAAGACGGCGACGTGAGCTGTCTGGATCTTCTGATGATTGCAAAATATCTCGAACGAATCGGCGATCACGCGGTCAATATTGCAGAATGGGTACAGTATTCCATTACCGGCCAGAAGCTGTTATAATGGGTTTCGGCATGTGAAAAGCAGAACAGGAGCAGATGAAGCAATGATTTATTTTATAGAGGATGACGACAGCATCCGAGAACTGGTAATCTATACTTTAAACAGCGTCGGATTTGAGGCGCGCGGCTTTGCAAAGCCCTCAGATTTCTGGAACGCGCTGAAAACAGAAACGCCCGATCTGATTTTACTGGATATAATGCTGCCGGAGGAAGACGGAATGGAGATTCTGCGCAAGGTCCGGGCGTCTTCCCTGAAGAAAATCCCGGTCATGATGCTTACCGCAAAAAGCAGCGAATACGACAAGGTGGTAGGCCTGAACGGCGGCGCGGACGATTACCTCGCAAAGCCGTTCGGAATGATGGAGCTGGTCGCCCGGATCAAGGCGCTTCTGCGGCGGACGGAGCAGGACGTAAAACGCAATCCGGAATATACGCTCGGAAAGCTTTACGTATGCCCCGCCAAGCATATCGTCCGTGTAAACGGAGAGGATCTCAGCCTGACGCTGAAAGAGTTCGACCTGCTTTGCCTTTTGCTGGAGAACAGAGGAATCGTACTCACCAGAGACGTAATTCTGAATAAAATCTGGGGCTACAGCTTTGACGGCGAAAGCAGAACCGTAGATGTACACATCCGTACGCTGCGGCAAAAGCTTGGGCCCGCAGGAGAAATCATAGAAACGGTACGCGGGATCGGCTATAAAATCGGAGAATAAGCATGAACAGAAAAATTTTTATCGGAATATTTGCCGTAGCGCTCACGGTATGGCTGGCCTGTATCGTGTGTATATTAGGGGCGCTGTACTATTACTTTAACAAAAAAAGCGCGGAAGAGTTCCGCAACGAAGCGATTTTTGTCGCCCAGGGTATCGAAACGTCCGGCGCGCAGTATCTGGAGGAGCTCTCCGCTTCTCCGCGCAGGCACAGCGAAGATGTCCGCATTACGTGGATTGCAGGAGACGGTACCGTTTTATACGATAATTATACGGATGCTGCGAAGCTGGAAAGCCATGCGGACCGCGAAGAATTTCGGGAAGCGCTGGAAAGCGGAAGCGGCCAGAGCGTGCGCTATTCCAGCACGCAGATGGAAAAAATCATCTACTACGCAATAAAGCTGAACGACGGAAGCGTGCTGCGCGTTTCCGATACGCAGTATACCGTACTTTCGGTTGTTGTCGTCATGCTCTCCCCCATCCTGCTGATCCTGATCGTTTCCCTGATTCTGGCTGCGGTCTTTGCGGGAAGAATTTCAAAATCCATTATCAGACCGATCAATGCAATCGATCTGGAGCATCCGGAAAATGCGGAAACATACGACGAGCTGGCTCCGCTGCTGGAAAAAATCGACGCGCAGAACAAACAAATCGCAAGACAAATGGAAGAGCTGCGCAGCCGCCGGCGGGAATTTGAATCCATAACGGAAAACATGGCAGAAGGACTTGTGATTGTCGGCCATATGGCAGAGGTGCTCACCTGCAATCCAAGCGCGCTGAAAATTCTGAACGCCGATAAGGTGCCGCACAAGCAGAGCGTGCTCACGCTCAACCGCAGCGAAGTGTTCCGGCACTCCGTAGACAGCGCGCTTGCCGGGAAGCCGTCAGAGGTCGATCTGGAAATCGGCGGAAAGGTCTATCGCCTGATTGCCAGCCCCGTCCGCGCCGCCGACACGGAGGATGTCATCGGCGCCACGCTGATCATTCTGGATATTACGGAAAAGAACGAGCGGGAACGGCTCCGGCGGGAATTTACCGCAAACGTTTCCCATGAGCTGAAAACGCCGCTGACTTCTATCTCGGGAAATGCGGAAATCATAAAAAACGGGATTGTCAAGCCGGAAGACGTGCCGCATTTTGCAGAAAACATTTACAAAGAGGCAGGAAGACTCATTTCGCTGGTCAACGATATCATTAAGCTCTCAAAGCTGGACGAGGACGGCGGCGAAATTACAAAGGAGCCCGTAGATTTGTCTGAAATCGTATCAGAGGTTGCCGATTCCCTGCGCGCCCAGGCGGAACGCCGCGCCATTTCCTCCGAAATTCATACAGAGAAAGCAGTTATAATGGGAATCCGGCCGATTTTAACTGAAATGATCTATAATCTCTGGGAAAATGCTATTAAGTACAATAAAGAAGGCGGAAAGCTGTACGTAGACATTGCGAACGAATGTCAGGATGGACGAAATTTCGTTAAATTTTCCATCCGGGATACAGGAATCGGCATCCCCTCCGCAGACCTGGAACGGATTTTCGAACGATTTTACCGCGTAGATAAAAGCCATTCAAAAGAAATCGGCGGGACAGGGCTCGGTCTTTCCATCGTAAAGCACGGCGCCCGCCTGCATGGCGCAGAAATCACCGTAAAAAGTGAAATTGACAAGGGATCCGTTTTTATTATACAATTCCCCAAAGAAGCCTGAAAATGGCAATTCTGTAAAACAAGGGGTTTAATGGGGAAAAATGGATAATATCTGGACTATGGTGATCACGCTGCTCGGAGGACTGGCCTTCTTCCTTTTCGGAATGCATGTCATGTCCTCCGGATTGGAACGGCTGGCCGGAGGGCGGCTGGAACAGGTTCTTAAGAAAATGACCTCCAACACCTTCAAAAGCTTTCTGCTGGGCCTCGGAATTACGGCTGCAATTCAGTCCTCCTCCGCTGTCACCGTAATGCTGGTCGGCCTCGTCAACTCGGGCCTGATGGAAATCGGGCAGACGATTGGCGTTATTATGGGCTCCAATATCGGTACAACCGTCACCGCCTGGATTTTAAGCCTTTCTGAAATCAACAGTGAAAATCCCGTCATCAATCTGCTGAATCCTTCCAACCTGTCTCCGATCATCGCTCTGATCGGAATTTTGCTGATTATGTTTTCCCGTAAAAGCAGGAAAAAGGATGCGGGCAGCATCTGCATCGGTTTTGCGGTGCTGATGGCAGGTATGAACATGATGGGAGACGCCGTAGCTCCGCTTGCGGACAGTCCTGCATTTGTTTCGCTTATGACGGCCTTCCGCAATCCGCTTCTGGGCGTTCTGGCCGGCGCAGTGTTTACGGCAATCATTCAGAGCTCCTCCGCTTCAGTAGGAATTTTACAGGCACTTTCTCTGACGGGGAGCGTCACATACGGCACGGCGATCCCCATCATTATGGGCCAGAATATCGGCACCTGCGTTACGGCGCTGATTTCCAGCATCGGCGTAAATAAAAATGCGCGGAAGGTCTCCGTGATCCATATTTCCTTTAATCTAATCGGAACAATGCTTTTCCTCTGCGTTATTTACGGTGTGAATCTTCTGAATCCGCTTCAATTTCTCGGCAATACGATCGGCCCGTTCGAAATTGCCGTTTCACACAGTATTTTTAATATTGTTACGACGGCGGTCCTGTTCCCGTTCACAAGGCAGCTGGAGAAAATTGCCAATTTTGTGATCCGCACTGACGCACAGAAAAAGAAAGGAAAAGAGCCTGTTTTTCTGGACGAGCGCCTGCTGAACACCCCGTCGTTTGCAGCGTCTGAGTGCAACAATCTCACCGTTAAAATGGCGCGCACAGCGCAGGACAATATTCTTCTTGCACTCCGAATGCTGCAGAATTATGATAAAAAACAGGTTGAAAAGGTTTTAAAAACCGAAAATGATCTGGATACTTACGAGGACAGGCTCGGCTCTTTTCTCGTAAAGCTATCCGGGAAAGAGCTTTCAGATTCGGACAGCCGCACAACCTCGAAGCTCCTTCACTGCATCGGAGATCTGGAGCGAATCGGAGATCATGCCGTAAACCTGGTAAAATCAGCCGACGAAATCCATGAAAAGGGAATTTCCTTCTCGTCCGAGGCCAGAAAGGAGCTTACGACATTGACGAAGGCTTTGGAAGAAATTCTGGCCCTGACGACGGAAGCATTTGAAACGGACAGCGTGGAAACGGCGAAAAAAGTAGAGCCGCTGGAGCAGGCGATCGATTTTATTACATCGGAGATCAAATCCAGACATGTCCGGCGTCTCCAGAACGGAGAATGTACGATTGAGACGGGTTTTATCCTTTCCGACCTGCTCAATAATTACGAACGTGTTTCCGATCACTGCTCCAATATCGCCGTGGCAATCATTGAGCTTGATCACCAAAGCTTCGGTACGCATGCATATCTGAACAGCATCAAAAGCAACGAGAACAGAGAATTCTGCCGTGATTACGAATATTATGTGGAAAAATACGCCTTGCGCTGAAAGCTTCTGCTGCGTTTATTCCTCCATGGTATTCCGCAGCTTTTCAATTGCCCGTTTTTCCAGGCGTGAGATATAGGAGCGCGAGCAGTTCAATATTTTCCCCACCTCCCGCTGCGTGAGCTCTGCCCGCGTCGTTCCGGGAACGCTGAGGCCATAGCGCAGCGCCAGGATTTCGATCTCCCGCGGTGTCAGCACGCGCGACATGACGGTGTAAAGCCGCGCGGCCTGCAGTCTCGTGTCGATCTCTTCAATCATGGACAGATCGTCGTCGCACAGCAGATCCATAATGACGATCTCGTTTCCTTCCTTATCGGTGCCGACCGGATCGTTAATTGAGATTTCATTGCCGTATTTTTTGCTGCTTCGCATGTACATGAGCATTTCATTTGCTATCCTCACCTGACGGCTTATCGATTTCGTCAGAGATGGTTTCTGCTATGGACGGTTGGGGAAACACATAATCGCCGTCGCTACCGAACAGATAGAGATGCGCGTTTTCGCCGTCCCAGACAATTTTGCGGATAAAGGTACGGATCGCGGCGCGCTTCTGCTCGATGCTGTAATCGTCTATGTTATCCCCCATAACGGAGAGCGACTGACGGATGAGATCAAACTCGACATCGGCAAGACTATGCTGCTGCATGACCGCTTCCAGCTCGGAAAGGTGCTTTTTCAGACTCTCGCTTTTTTCATGCAGCTCGTCAATCTGTTCCATGATATACTGTTCAGCGTGTGTGCCCTCGGCCTTTCCGAGGGAGAGGACAAGCGATTTGATTTCCAGATCGGTTTCAGTCAACTGTTCTTTGAGCTTCGCCGCCTCATCATTATAGCTTTCACGGCTGCCACTGATGCGCTTTTTGATCTGCGTGATCTGCCTTGCCATATCTTCGTTCTGTTTGCCAAACTTCTTAATCGTCGCAATAACTTTAGCATCGAGCATATTGCCGTTTGCGTTCTTCATGTCGCAAACCTTGCTGCAACTGCGCTCTTTCGTAGTGCAGAGATACGTATAGATCGGTTCTCCCACCGCGTTCAGACGGCTGGATAGCTTCGGGCGCATATAATCGCCGCATTTGACGCAGTAGAGGATACCAGAGAGCAGCGCCACATTGCTGCGGGGCTTGCGGTAGCTTTTAGATTTGTTCAGCGACAGAAGCCTTTGTACCTGTACCCACTTGGCACCCGAAATCACGCCTGTATGCTTTCCCACCGAGACAATCCATTCATTCATTGGCTTTTCCTGATGGGCTTTGCCGGGACGCTGCAAGGTGCGGTTGTACGCCATAATGCCGTGCTTGCCGTCAAACGCCTCTTTTTCGGAAAAGAGATCCACCTCATTCTTAGTTAGGAAGTTGTAGGCGTCTTCATCCGCGATCATATATACGGGATTGGAGAGGATGCTTTTGATGGCGAAGCGGGTAAAATTCTTGCCGCGCTTGGTTTGATAGCGCCCCTGGAGCAAGAACTGGTCGGTTTTCGTCAACGAGCCTGTTTCAAGGAATTTGTCAAAAATCAATTGAATCAAATGGATTTCACCGGGGATGGATTTCAACTTGCACGCCTTGCGGATCTTGCCGTCCACCGTAACGGTGGAAATACTCTCCGATTCATAGCCGGTGGGCGTCGTGCCGCCCAGCCAGCGGCCGGTTTTGGCTAACTCGTGCATATTGTCTCGGATACGCTCGGCGATGGTTTCCCGCTCCAATTGCGAAAAGACCGAGGCGATATACATCATAGCGCGTCCCATGGGGGACGAGGTATCGAACTGTTCCCGGATGGAGATGAAATCGATCTGCCGTTCGCCAAGCTCCTCAATGAGCTTGGCAAAATCGCCGATGTTGCGGCTGATCCGATCGAGGCGATAGACCACAATTGCAGAAAACGGTGTGTTTTGTGAATCTTTCATCATTTTTTTGAACTGCGGGCGCTCCAGCGTACCGCCGGAGAAGCCCTCGTCCTCATAGACAAGCGCCGCATCGGCTTCCTCCTGACTGTAATGGGAAGCGATATACTGACGGCACAGCTCGATCTGATTTTCGATGCTTTCACCCTTGCCGGTAAATTTGGATTTGCGAGAGTAGATGACAAACTGCTTGGCGGAATTTGTTTTCATAATGGTTCCTCCGACACGAGATAATATGATATGTATATAGTTATATTATATCATAAAGTCTCCAATAATTGAAGCTGACACATGCGTTTTTCTTCAAGATGTTTTTGTGTTTGTTTATGTGCGCATAAAGTATGAGAAAGATCTTTACAGGTCTTTGAATATTCTGCGTAACAAATAAGCAGCCGCCTCTGTATACTTACAGAAGCAGCCGCTGTCGGTTATGATACTATTAGCTGTTAATCATTATAATGTTTTCATAGCTTTAATAAACAGTCCCCATTCATATTGATCAAGAAGTTTTTCTATTTGATTAAAATGCATGCTACAATACTCTTTTGCGTCCATTAATGAAAGGCTCAACAAACCTTGATGCTCATCTTCAATACGCCGAATTGCATCATTTGGGAATCCATATTCAATTAATGCTTCACCTAACGCTGTTTTTACTCCGGTTTCATAATATCTACGTACTTTTGATAATGAGAAGGCATCAACGCATATATGTTTACTCTGTGCTACAAATACTATAATGCTTTCAAACAACGAAAGGATCTTTGGAATTTTGTGTTCTAAAATATCTCTTCGTGAGTTAAAAGCACAAGAATACGCCTCGTCTATTGACTTACGCTTTCCTTTTTTATATGAATCAATCTCAAATTTTAGAATTGCTTTAAAACCACCAGTATAATAATTATTGGCAATGGCTGAAAACTTCTTTTTTGTATTATCGTCAATTAAACCGGCCGAGCTAAATGTTTCGAGAATTTTAGAAATCCAATGATAATATAAGAAATTCTCCACATCGACAGTATACGTAATCCAATTAGAGTATTTTGAAAATTCCTCATTATTTAATAATGTACGAGCCAATTTTTCTTGGTTTTCTCTTGAAACTGTTCTGTTTTTAATAAAGATCTCTTCAGGGAGAATGAAATCTTTAATATAGCTTTCGCGAGCTTGTTTAACTTCAGCATTTGCTGAAGTTAAATCCTGCATTTCTGCATTGTCCAAGTCTATAACATTAAGAGCCTTGTCAGAATATGTAATAAAATCAAGTCTCAGTGAATCGGAATTTTCAATGGCTTCAAGCTCTTTATGCATGTAAAATACTCTACCGACAAAACAGTGATAATATCGACCTGCGCGCCCTTTAATATTTTTGATATCAAAGGGCGTAAGCTTATTTCTGCCTTTTGAGGCATTCAATATTATCATATTTTGGGCATCGGTATTAACACCCTCGACGATTGTCGAAGTACAAAACAAGATATCAAATGTACCTTTATTAAATTGGTCTAGGATTTCTTGTTGAATATATTTTGGAAGTTTGCCGTGATGAATTCCAAACCCTTTTTTGAGTACTTGAATCAAACTCCATTCATCTGCAGAATGGTCTATATCATATTCCTGTTTTATATGCTCGATAAATGCTTTGAAGTCATCTGGATATCGTTCCATAACGCTTTCTGCTTCTACATCAGATAATGAATATCCGTGACAACGAATTGGATCTGCAGCACACGTGAAAAAAGGATATTCGCCATCTGCACTACCGTAATTGGCATCTTTTTTGCCAGTTCTTATTTTAGATATCGGTTTAAGATATGTCCAACACCAATTCTCCGGTACCTTGTAGGGCTGTTCCCAGTCCGGCACCAATGCTGCCTGCAAGCGTTCTTCGGGCGTCAGGCTTTCTTTTTTCTTCGCCTTTGCCATCAGTCCTGCACCTCCAGCGCCCGCAGTTCTTTCACCACGCTCATCAGCAGGTCAACTGCTTCTTCCAGATTGGCGGCGGCTTCCTCGGCGCTCTCCGCCGGGTCGGGCAAGTCGTTGTAATCCAAAGCGGAATCGTCACGAATCAGCCCAAGGTCAAGGGTGTCTCCCTTTTCGGCAATTTGTTCCCTTGTAAATACGCTCCAGCGCTCGTCCTCCACAGCGTGGTGGTCTTCTGCGGTGTAGGCTTTTACAAAATCGGTAAAATGCTCTTTTTTCAGCGGCGTTGTCTTGCCGAAAGAGGGCATATTGGTGCGCAGATCATAAAACCAAACCTCTTTGGTGTTGTCTTTTTCGGTTTCGCCACGGGTGAAGAAAAGCACATTGGTTTTAACCCCCTGTGCATAGAAAATACCGGTGGGCAATCGCAAAATCGTGTGGAGATTACAAAAATCCATCAGTTCTCTACGTACGCTCGTGCCGTCGCCATCGGCAAACAGCACATTATCCGGCAAAACAACGGCACAGCGAGCGCTGCCGTCCGCTTTTAAACTGCGGTAGATCACCTGCAAGAAGTTCAGTTGTTTGTTGGAGGTCTGGAACGAAATATCATCACGGGAGGTGCGCTCGCCGCCTTTTTTGGTTCCGAAAGGCGGATTGGTTAAGATCACGTCAAAACCTTTGAGCCTTTTTGCGCCCGGAGACAGGGAGTCTTCGCAGAAAATATGCGCCGGAACATTATGAAGATAGGCGTTCATCAGAGCCAAGCGGTGCGCATCATGCACCAGTTCAACTCCATAGAATGAGTCCTGAAAAGCCGCCATTTCCTGATCGGAAAGGGAGTAGAGATCCACACCATCAACAGCGTGCTGATAGGCGGAAATCATAAAACCAAAAGTACCGCAGGCGGGGTCAAAGCACTTTTCGCCGAGTTTCGGAGAAATCAGATCGGTCATCACGTCAATGAGCACACGGGGCGTGAAATACTGCCCTGCGCCGGACTTCTTCTCGTCGGCGTTCTTTTGCAGCAAGCCTTCGTAGAGGTCGCCGAGACCCTCCTGCTTTGCCTCGAACCAGTCCAGCTTGTTGATCTCAGAGATGATTTTCTGCAAATTTTTTGGTTCTTCAATACTGGAAACCGCTTTTGCATAGATGTCGCTGATTTTGGGAATACCGGTGCTGCCAAGCTCAGAAAGCAGTTTCATATAGTAGTTTTTCAGTTCAATGCCTTCCAAGGTGGTAAGGTACTCCCAAGAGTAGTTGTAAAGCAGAGGCTTTCGGGATTCCTTTTCTTCTTCGGTTAGTTGTTCAACCGCTTTGCCCTTTTTGCGGGCATACTGCTCCAAAGATTTTTGGTATGCTTTCAGCACATCGGCTTTCAGGGTGTTTTCTTCACCGGTTTCATCCAGCATTTTCAAAAAAAGAATATAGGTGAGTTCTGTAACATACTGATGATAGGTAATACCGTCATCACGCAGAACGTTGCAGAGATTCCATAATTTTTGAACAATATCGATGGTACTCATTATGCGGCTCCTTCATAAATGTAAGTATTGATCTCCCGAATAATGTCAGCGAGCGCTCCGCCAAACTTCTTGTTAAACCGGGCAAAACCGCCCTCCATTTTAAATACCGGGGCTTCAAAGGTTTCCGTATTCAAAATGCTTTCGTGCAGCATATAGGTTTTGATTTTTTCCAAAATGTCAAGCTGCATTTTGTTGAAACGATGTGCGGCAATCAGCTTGGAAAAAGCAGCCACAACACGCTCATCGTGGTTAAACAGCGGTGTTTTCAGCACAGCCTTGCGAACGTGAGCAATGATATCCGCCACGATATGTGCATTTGTAACGGCGCTTGTGGCTTCATTCAGACTGGTTTCCGTGAAATTTTCTTTATCCAAAGCGAGTTTCAGTTCTTTGAGCTGTGCTCTGGTCATATCACTGGGTTTGGTGCAGGCAATTCGAATCGCTTCAATCTCATCTTTGTTCTCATTGACGAATTTCGTAAAAGCTTCCAGATAATCTTCTGGTTTTTCCGTATCGCCGTATCCACGGGTGGTTTCGTTCAAGGTGTCTTCTTTTTCAGAATAGAAATAACCTTTTTTCTTGCCCTTGAGCGAATCTACCCACAGCAAAAAGTTTTTATCTTTTTTACAGGCTTCGATAAACGCATCTTGTGTGCAGGATTTCAGCTTGTGCACATATGCTCTTAAATCAATACCACCCAAGCGTTCCGTGACCTCATATTTTTGCTCCGGTGTCAGATTGTTGTTTTTTCGCTGAAGTCTTGCAAGAATACGGTCTTTGATCTGCTGTTTGTTTTCTCCGCTGTTGCGGAATAGATCTTCCAGCAGTTCCGACATCGTTTTGCTTACGGAAACAGATTTCATTCCGGAAGTGGAGTCTAAATCCTCATACACCCGCACGGCGTCGAAAATATTGAAATGCGTTTTGCCGATCTCAGGGCAAAGGCGGGTAGCGCGTCCCAACATCTGCTCAAACAGGATACGACTGTTAATCTTCCGCATAAACACAAGGTTGCAGATAGGCGGAACATCGATGCCGGTAGTCAGCAAGTCAACCGTCACGGCAATGTTAGGGTACTGATTGTTTTTAAACTGTTTGATGACCTGCAAAATCTTCTTTTTGTTGCCGCCGGCGGTTTTACCGGTGATTTTCATAATCGCCTCATTGGAAATTCCATAGGGTTTATAAATATCACGCAGGGTATCGACAATGCAGTCGGCGTGGTTATCATTGACAGCAAAAATCAGCGTCTTTTCGCTGCTTTCGGGGTTTAAGTAGTTGGCAACTTCTTCTAACACCTTACGGGTGTGATCGGGAAGGACAATCGCTTTATTAAAATCTGAAACATCAAAGTCCAGCTCATCCTGCAATACCGCTCCATTAATCAGTTCGTTTGTGTTGGGATCGTACTGCGCAAGAGTTTCGCCCTTTTTGAACTTTACGTTATTTTTGATGAAATCCGTGTTGATGATATAAGGCGGATCGTGATCTACCAGCCAGCCATCAATCACGGCTTCACGATAGCTATATGTAAAAATCGGCTCGCCGAAAATTTCAGTGGTGTGCAAGGCAGGGGTAGCGGTTAAAGCCACTTTCACCGCATCAAAATACTCAATGACCTGCTTGTATTTACTCATATAGTCATCTTGATTATCGTAGAGAATTTCTTCCTGCGTCATTTCCTTGTCCAGAATATATCCTCTATGCGCTTCGTCTACAATAATCAAATCGAACGCCCCGGGCATTAAATCAGGTGTTTCAGACAGAATAGTGCGCTTTAATAATCCCTGCACAGTAGAAACGCTAACTTTAGTTTCCAGATTGATCTCATTATCATCAATGTCTTTAATTTCATAGATTTCATTTAATGTCATTAAATCTTTCAGCTTGACATCCTTAAAAGTGTCCATTGCCTGTTCGCCGAGCGCTATGCGGTCAACCAGAAACATAATTCTCTTGAAGCGCTTGGATTCAAGCATTTTGTAAATAAGGCCAAGAACGGTTCGTGTTTTACCGGTGCCGGTCGCCATTGCAAGCAATGCCGTGCGGCTTCCGTTCATGATTGCTTCGGTCGCCTTGTTGACCGCTTTAATCTGATAGTCACGAAGATTAAGACCGGTAGGATCTTCCATAAACGAATCGTTATAGGTTGCTAAGGTTTCATTTGCCTTATCAATATCTTGACTCAGTTTTTCTTCCAGATCGCTGGGGCTGAACCAATTCCGTATAGGATAGGACTGGTTAGATGATTTTCGTGCATCTAAAAACCATATGCCGGATTTTGTTCGGAGCTGCTCCAGAAAAGCTCTGCCGTTTGAGGCAAACAGGAAAGGCACCTGATAATCGCTCCACGAACCGATAACATATCCTGCGTGTTCTTCTTTGATATGCTTTGCATAATCTTTGACCTGCACATCAATGGTGGAAACAACATCTTCCGAAGCCTTCTTCGCATCCATTAAAGCGACGAGTTTTTCCCCAATGAAGAAGGCATAGTCTGCATATCCATTTTTATAAAAAGCAGAATTGGTAGGCCATTCGCTGATAGCAATATTTCTGCCTTTCACAGGGCGAGTACCTTTGCTGTAACGCAAATTGGTCGTATCTGCTTCCCATCCTGCTTTGCGAAGCTGCTCGTCTATCAGACAGCGTGTTTGTGCTTCGTTCCACTGCATCATAGAAGAAACCGTTTCAGCTCGTTTTGCACGTTCTTTCTGCGTTGTACCCGAAACCGCTGTTGTTACCTGTGCGAGCTTTTTTGACAGTTCGGCAATCTTTTTTTCCTGATCTTCTATTACTGATTTTAGGTCTGCCTGATGCTCTTTTTCAGGCATAACAAAATCTTCGGCGATAAATCCCCAGTCGCCGTAGGTTTCCATAAACCAAACTGCTAAATTATATGTCATAGAAAGAAGCGTTTTTGCTTCGTCTACGGAATCTGTTCCTGCATGCACTGCGGAATTGCGGGTTTTACGGAGAACATATAGTGTATCATCAATCTCGTGGGGAAGAAGGCCAGCACGCTTCAACAAACGAATACGATTGGCATGGGTGTTATCTGTCTTGGGTTCATCCATATGTTCAAACACCAAAATTTCCTGAACAAGGCGCTCAGCAAACATCCCCAATTTATAGATACACGCATTGGGATCAGAATACAGATAGTTTTCTGCATTAGCGCCTAATTGTGCCAGCACAGGCCAATATCTATTTAGAAATTCAAAGTTGGATTTCATTGCCATCCTCCTCACTCTTAGTTTTGACCATTTACTATTATCGGAGCTAAAAGATATACTTTGGCTAATTCTCTGTATTATAATTATAAAACTCAATCTATCACATAGGGTTTAAGCGGAATGATATTATTCTTTCAGCATATCCTCATATGCAACCAGCGTTACATTGGCCATTTCCGCCGCCTTATCAATACAGCCCTTTGTAAAGCCAGTTTTCGCAAAGAGATAAAAATGATTTTGCTTATAATGAAACAGACTGCTGCGTTCCACAAGGGTTTCCAGCACACCAAGGTCGACTTTTTCATTCGTCCACTTACATTCGGCAAACAGGGCGGCGTCTTTATCTGTGCCCATAATATCAATTTCTTCTTGGGCTCTGGTTTTGGGATTTGTTCCCCACCAACGACCAATATCGCTAAAATTTATGGCGCATTTACCATCAAGAAGCAGTTTCCAAAGGTACTGCTTACAGATTTCTTCAAACACACCGCCCATATAGGATGGTATCTCGGGGGCAATGCGCTTGTATGCAAGGTCGGTTGCACCACGGGAAATAATCGAGGTGTTTTCCGGCACAAAGCGATACCAAAAGCGGAACATATTGTCCTCAATGGAGTAGATCGTCTTGCGGCTTGATTTTTCACCATAAGGTGACTCTTTTTTTACAATTCCAAGCGTAATCAAATTTTTGATATAGGTTGCACACACGCTTGTATCTTCATCAATCTTATTGGAAATTTCATGCATTTTAGAGCAGCCGGTGGCGATCGCCGAAATGACTGCATTATAAATCGCCGGTTCACGCACTTCCTGCTTGAGCAGATTGTTGGGTTCCTCAAATATGGAGGACGAGGGATTAAGGTGGGTATTTTTGATATTATCCTCAATAGAAAGGCTGTCATCAATCTGCATCAGATATTGCGGCGTTCCGCCAACGATTCCGTATGCCAGCGCCTTGTCGATGCCCGAAAATTTCGTAAAATAGCGGCAGGCTTCAAAAAAATCAAAGGGCTTGATTTTGAGTTGCGCCGTTCTTCTTCCATAAAGGGGTGCCTTATATGCCAAAACATGGTCTTCCATATAGGACATAGAAGATCCACAGAGGATTAGGAAAAGTTTGGAACCGCCCTTGTTTTTATCAATTAAAAGCTGGAGCGTAGAAGCAAGGCTCTTGGAAGCGCGGGCAACATAGGGATATTCATCGATAACAAGCACGATTCTTTTTGCCTTTGCTAGTTCAAAAACATATTCCAATGCCGATTGAAAAGACGCAAAAGACGAGTCTACAGCGATTCCCGTGTTATATTCCATAATGCATCTCGATAAGTTATCCAGATTTTGCTTTGTGTTGGTTTCGACGCCGGTAAAGAAAATGGTATCTTTGTCTTTTGTAAATTCGCTGATCAGAGCGGTTTTACCCACACGACGGCGACCGTAAATAACCGCAAATTCAAATTTGCCGGAATGATAAAGCTTGCCCAGTGCATTTAACTCCTGCTCTCTGCCTATAAACATCAGCACACCTCCAAGAAGTTTAGTTGTTTACGATTTACTTAATTATATTGCATTATGGTTGGATTGTCAATATCTTTTTCTATATTTACTTATTTATAATTTACTAAATCAAACGAGATGATGTAAACGCATAATTATGTTTATTAGGCGTTTTCCTAAGGAGGGTAATTTCCGGAAATTATTACTCTCTTTAGTGAAGAAAAGAGAAAAAGACGAAAAAATTACTTTTATGAGCCGAAAAATTACTAAAACAAGGCAAAAAATTATGTTCAGCTATAGTTTTCCTCGCTATAGCTCGTGATAAATCGCTATTGCTATGGACTTTTGTTTTACATGATTTCTTCCCTCGCACAACGAGAAAAAGGGAGGCTGTCCTGCAAATTTTCACAGGACAGCCTTCCCCTAAGAGTGACTGAAAGAATTCATTTCGGCAAACTCACACACAGTTCAAATTGACCGCCGTCTTTATCTAACATACTATTTTCAGAATTTTTAAGAAACGAACGGGCGCAATGACATTTGCCAACAAGAATCAAAAAAGAAAACGGCGCTGCGCTTGCGGGCTTTTGCCGCGCATATCGGACAAGCCGCGCCGCATACATTGAAACATAGCGCATGAGAGGGGGGCAGCTTATCAAGATCATTGTCCACTATCCCGAAACGCCGGAAAAACAGGCGCTGTTTGACGCTTGTGTGGCAAAATTCCATGCTGAATATGTCGCACAGTACATAGAGAAACTGAACTGTCCCATCGAGCAAAAGCTGAAATTGATCGACGCCATCGCGCAGACGATTCTTGACGGCTGCGGGGAAAAAAGAAGAAAAGAAGCGCCGCTGCAAAAGCGAGGCTGAGGGCTTGTCTCTCCGCCTCGCTTTTGTGTTTTCACTGGAAATATCGCTCCCATGTGCTTTTAAATATGCGCACCTTGTTTTGTTCCCATCTTTTCAAAGCACCGAGCGGAACGCCGAGAAGAGCGGCATATTCTCTCTGCGTCATCCCGAGATGCTTTCGTCTTTCGCGAATCTGCCGTCCCTGCCCGTCATAGAGAAATCGGTTGTACCCGTCCAGCATGTCAGTCACAGGGATGCCAAACAGGGTGGCGAGCTTTTCCATGTGCTCGATCGGATAGTAGCCGCGTCCTGTCTTTTCATAACCGACATAGGTGCTGCGGTCAATGCCTATATAGTCTGCAACCTCTCTCTGCAAGAGTGCCTTTTTGTATCGGTACCAGCGGAACTTGTCCGCCATTTCGGTGATTTCTTTCGGATCGGAGAAACGGATATTAAACTTTTCGGATTCTACCAAATGGTGCGGAGCAAGCAGCTCAAAGCTGTAAACAAGCAGGGGAGCAAATTGCATCTCTCCTGATATATGCCGTATCATTAAATAACTGTTTTCACCTAAGCGGCGAAACATGCGCCATGTTTTGTCGGATGGAGCATGGTTTTCCTCATACATACCTGAAAGCGCCGCTGTGATAGAATAGCATTTTCGATACAGCGCACCGCATACGTTCCCAGCCGATTTCCTTTTTCGGCCCTGAAGGTAGAAATCGCTTTGATCAGTCCGATCGTACCCACAGAAATCAAATCATCTGCAGGAATCGAGGCCGATGCATACTTTTTTGCAATATGCGCTACCAGTCTGAGGTTATGTTCAATCAGAATGTTGCGGGCATCCTCCTTCTGCTTCTCGTCTCCATTATATAACAGCTCTATATATTCCGCTTCTTCCTCCGCCTCGAGCGGCTTTGGAAAAAGATTACTGCTGTGCGAATACCCCATAAAACCACCGTCAATATTACCCTTTACTGGCAATATATGACGGGCACTACTTTGTCCGTGTCTGTCTAAACATTAAAAATCAATAAAAAAAGTTGAATATGGTAATATATGGCGCTGCCCCCAAAAATATGCCTTTCTCTGATCTGACAAAAATAAAGCCCGCTTCCCTCTTTTCGCAGGGGGAAGCGGGTTCCATTCTTTATTACGCGCTTATGGCGTCACGCTTCGCTTTCCTTCCGCGCTGCGCGGAAAAGCGGCAGCGACAAGGCGCAAAGCGCGGCCGCGGCGGCAAGCCAGACAATCTGCGAGCCATCGCCTGTCCCGGTGTTCGGTTCCTGCTCCTCGGGAGGCGTCTCAATCTCAGGGCCGATCCCGAAAATGCCCAGTTCCCACAGCGTTACGCCCTGATAACGGTCCTCTGCAACGGACGTAAAAGTAACGCGAACGCGGTTCGTCACCTCTGGAGACGCCAGAGGAATCATTTCCGTAACGGTCTCCGTCCCCTCATAAACGGTTTTCCATTCGCCGTTTACAAAGCATTGGATGTTATATCCTGTTACGTTTCCCCATGTCTTATTTTCATAGATATTGAATTGTTCTACTGTAACGTCGGATGCAAACGCCACTTCAATCCACGCGCCCGCGCCGTCTTCTGGCTCGCTTGCCCATCTCGTTGTCAGATTCTGGTCAAAAGCCTGTTCCGCTCCCATACCGTCACCCTCGGAGGAGGAAGCGGTGTATGTCGCGCCGGAGGAGGCCGCCAGATTGCGCGGCAGCTGCTCTGCATCGTAAAAGCCCAGAATATTCATCTCATATACGGTCACGCCTGCGTACCTGGTAGGATCTACGCTGTTGACAAGCAGACGCACCTTTTCCGTGGTAATCTCCGAGGAAAGCAAAATGCATTCTGTTATAGTTTGTTCTCCCGTATAAGCCGTCGCCCACGCATCGCCGTCCCAATATTGGATTTCATACGAAGTGATGTTTCCCCATGTAGTGCACTCATTGATCTGGAAGCCCGTCATCCGTACCGGAATGTAAAAGTCAACCTCCAGATAAGCGCCTTCATGGTCTCCCTGCTGAGAAGCCCAGCGGGTGCTGAGATCTCCGTCGAACGCCAGCATCTCGCTCGCATTTGTCCCCTCAATTGTGGAGGCCGAATAGTTGACCAGCGGCATAACGGCCAGATTCTGCGGGAAGGTGTCGCTGCATGTTCCAAAATAATCCATTTCCAGAACAGAAACGCCCTGATGACGGTCACCCGCTACGCCTGTCACATACAGGCGAACTCTATTTGTCTCGACACTTTCCTCAACGTCGCATCTGTCCGTTGAGGTTTCGGTTCCCGTATAGATCGTTTTCCATTCCTCGCCGACGTAAGCCTGAATTTCAAAGGATGTAATGTTTCCCCATAGCTTGCACTCGGTGATCTGAAACGCAGTAATAGTGACTTCATCAATAAATTTCACCTCGAGCCACGTATCTGCCGCAGTATTGGCAGCCCACCGCGTCAGGCCTACAATGGTTTCCATGGTAATTTCCTCCGGCATGGCCTGATTGTCAAATGCGCGTTCCGCCGGCCCGACATACTGTCCGTCGCCTTCGACAGCTTCCGAGGAAGCAGAATATGTGTTCCCATACAGATCGGTTAGATTAATAATCTCATCCGAAGCAGCAAAAGCAGGCAGCGCTGCCGAGCCCATCAGGAAAATGCAAGTGAAGCAGAATATTATAGCTTTCAAAAGTTTTCTGTTTTTCATAGTATACTCCCCTCTCTGTTATTTTCCGTATACTTTTATTTCCGAAATAGACACCGTTTCCGACAGCGTCTGTCCGTCGTGGAAGAGGAGGCGGAATTGCGTTGTCGTTACGTCATTTTCCAACGGAATATAAATATCCATATCCTTTGAGAACTCCTCTCCCTCATATACTGTCTTCCATTCGTTGTTTTCCCAGACCTGTGCAGAATAAGAGGTTACATAGCCCCAATTTTTTACTTCGTTTACTACAAATCCGGAAATCGTGACGGGATTCTGGAACTCTATGCTGATCCATGCTTCATAAAGATCGCCAAAGATCGTGCTCCAGCGCGTCTCGTTGTTTTCATCAAAGCAAAGCTCCGGGCCAAGAGCATCCTCTGTTCCCTCCGCTTCAATGGAAGAAGCCGCATATGTCTGATTCAGCGCTACGTTTGTCAAGCCGTCCGGAACAATCTGTCCTTCGAGCGGCGCCGGCGTGCGTACGGGCGTACCCGTCTCTACCTCGACAAACTGGCCGAACACCTCAATCTCATTCAGGGTAACCGCAAGCCCCGTACACCCACGGAATACCAGCCGGAACCGATACGTTTCCTCCGTATTGCTGTCAAACTCGTAATATTCGTCCGGATACATCTCGGCGCCCTCATAAACCGTTACCCAATCCTGCTGCGACTCGCTGTAGTACTGCGCGTCCCACATCGTCACATTGCCCCAATTGGTATTCTCGTTCAGATAAACGCCGTTAATAATAACGGGATATCCGAATTCGACACAGATCCAGCCCTCCTCGGTGTCATAGAAAAGGCTGCTCCAGCGCGTGTCTAAATCTCCATCGAAGCAATAATCCGGCAGGAGCGCGTTTTCCGTTCCGGCCGCTTCCGTAGAAGAGGCCGAGAAAAACAGATTCTCGTTATCCGTGATCAGATCCACATATTCCACTCCCGAGCTGGTCTCCTCCGGAGCCGCCGTTGCGGTAGGCTTCGGCGTGGAAACGAGCATGGTAGCGCCCGCCGTTTTTCCGCCTGCATCGGGCGTTGCTGTGCCATCCTCTTTTTTATCGGAGCAGCCCCAGAAAACCAGAAGCATGCTCACCAGCAGCGCCGCAATCAAACCAAATTTTTTCATTTTCATCCTCCTTATTCTTCCTCTATCTATTATTTTTATAAGCGATCATTTATTATTCTCCCGCGGCATCCGCAGACACCCAGGCCCACTTGCTGTCGCCGGACGGGAACAGAGCGACCTTCTGTGTCTTGCCGTTCAACGTCACCTCTGCCTGTTCCAAATCAAGCGGGAACGGACCGAAGCGGAATTGAAGCTGGAGCTCCGTAAGGTCTCCCTCCGCGACAACAGAGGCCGACTGCCGGCCGTTTTCCGGATGCGAGGTCTTTACGCTGATTCGCACGCCTGTATTTTGGACGGAGAACTTTTGAAGCTCCATCTCCCATCCCTTGGGAAGGCGCGGCATGATTTTCAGCGTTTTTCCTCTGAGGGGAGAAATGCCGGCCGTAATCAGATAGCATTTCATTGCCTCCGCCAGTTGTACCAGATTTCCGAGATCTCCCTGCCTTCGCAGCACGCCTTTTCCTGCATCTACGCTGAGCCCCTCCGGAATCAGATATGGCTCCGGCAGGCGCGGCGAATAGCTCAATTTGCTTAAAGATTCCATCAGTCTGGAAGCGTCCTCCATCTGATCAAGCAGCAGTGCATTCTGCGTGATCATGGAATGGTCGTAGCCGATCCCGCCGCTTGCCCCGTAGAAGCCGTGTTCCGCAGGATAACGAATATCCTCGGGATAAGAATCCCTTGAGCGCAGAACCCATTCCGATGGCATATCTGCCGTATCATAGCCATAAAAATCAGACAGCATGGTCGGTACCGGATCGTGAATAAATCCGCAATGCTTCAGATCCCAGCCGTTTTCCTTTGTAAGACGGCGCTCGATGCCCGCGCGCATGGACTCTGCGCACGCACGCCAGGCTTCCGCGTCCCGCGTTTTTTGTGCGGCTTCTGCCATTTCCGCATAGCCGAGCAGGCCGAGATAGCACGGCACATTCGCGTACAGCGTCCAGTCATTCATGGCCGCCTCCGTCTCGCCGTAAAGCAGTCCGTCCTGCGCGAACGAAAGATCCGGATGGTCAAAGCACCAGAGAATCCATTCTGCGGCCTCGCTGAGATACCGCCAGTTCTCCAAAACCCATTCCTTATGGCATCCTAAATTTTTCCAAACATTATAGTTTGCCAGCATCATCAAGCCGTGGCCGTCGGTCTCCTGATTTCCCAAATTCTGATATCCCTCGCCGAATTCTTCCTTCGTATAACGCGTCGGCCAATTGGCCTGCGGCACGAGAATGGTAGAATAAATCAGTGGCTTATTGATAATTACGCTGAAATGTCCGGGAATCGGTACTCCCTTTATGGTAAGTCCCTGCTCCGGGTAATACATCAGCCAACGGTTTCCGAAATGGCAGGCGCGCTCCGCCTCTGCAAGATCGCCGAACCCATTCAGTGTCATAATCGCTCTGGCGCCGTCACGCGAATAAAAAGAGTCCGTATAAGAGTTCGCATGCGGTACGTACGGTCCGAAGCCGTCGTATCTCCAGGATGGCGCATTCTGATAGGACGTATGGATAAAGCCGTCCTCATCCGTACGTGCGGTAAGATTCTTCATATTGTGATAAATCACGCCGGATGCAATCTCGGCAAGGCGGCTGCCGCCAAACCGAAGGCGTCCGTCGCGCGTTTCTTCCGGATCTTCAAAGCGCTCGGGCGCCTCCGCAAAATCCGCTTCAAACGTGTGCAGCACATAGCAGATTTTTTGCAGCGCTTTTTTGCAGGCCTCAGGATAAACGTCCGAAGGGCGAACGGTATGCGCGGCAAAAAACGGATTGGAAGCGTCGGCTTCTCTTTCTCCCCCGCTCAGAATTCCCGCTGGTTCTTCATCGGTAAGATACCCTCCGCAGTACAAGGGCGTTCCTTCCTTCTCCGGATTTGCTTCCACAAAGATCTCGGTAATCGCTTTGTTCTCCAGCTCGATTCGTAGCACTCCCAGCGGTTTCCCTTCATACGCGCCCTCTACCGCCAGCACGGACTGCAAAAGCTCCGCCATGCCGGGAACGGCCTCGTCCGAAAGAAACGGCGCGGGATGCTCCATCCAGATACTGTGATACCAGAGCGTATAACCGAAAACCAGAGGAATCCGGCTCTGGCTGCCGTCTGCGTAGCGGATGACCAGATCTCCCATCCGGTCTCCGATAAACCGGATACGCGCAGGGTCGCTGCTGCCCCAGCCCGGGCAGCCGTTGTCATGAGAATGAAAGCCTCCTACCGCATATAAATAGCGTCCGGAAACGGCGTCCGTTTCACTGCGATACGGAAAAGTTTTCCACTGATTCATAATTCCATCTCCATTCTATATAAGATAATTAAAACAAATTGTATTTCCAAATCAGGCTCCGCGTTTTCTCTTTCTTATAACGACCACGGCAGTAACCGCCGCTGCGATCACTACGACGCCGCAGGCGCCTGCGATCAGCCACGGAATCATTCTGTTGGCGGTTCCGGAAGCGGACGCCATGGAACCGGTTTTGTGCTCCGACCACTCGGTCGGCCACGAGGGAAGATTTTCTGTAGAAGTACCGTATATGAGCGCAAGCCTTTGCTCAGCTGAGGCGTCGGGCGTAAAAGTAACCCATACCCATGCGCTGTCTCCGGAGATTACCAGCTCGCAGGGGACGTTCGCGCCGTTGATTTGTACCGCCGCAGATCCCGTATCGGCGGGAAGCGGCCCGAAGCGGAATTTTACCTCATCAAATCCGGACGTGTTGTCAAGGGTAATTTGCGCCGTCTGAACGCCGTCCTTCGGATAGGAAACGAGCAGATCCGCGCTTCCTTCTGCATTCTGCAGCGCAAAATCCTGAATATCGAGATTCCAAGATTCCGGCAGCCGCGGCATGATTTTCAGCGTTCTGTTGTTAACGGGCGAAACCCCCATCGTAATCGCATAGCACTTCAGCGCCTCCGCCAGCTGCACCAGATTTCCAAGATCGCCCTGACGCCGGATCACGCCTGCTTCCGCGTCCACGGTAATCCCCTCGGGAACGAGATATGGCTCCGGAAGTCTCGGCGCATAGCTCAGCTTACTTAAGTTCTCCATCAGCTTCGTGGCATCGCTCATCTGATCCAGAAGCAATGCGTTCTGCGTAATCATGGAATGATTATAGCCGATTCCGGTTGCGCCGAAATAGCCTACTTCGGAAACCGAGGTAATATCGGAGGCATATGTATTGCGAGAGTTTTCCACCCATTCCGGGATCATATCGCTGAGATCATACCCAAAGAAATCAGACATCATGGTAAGAACCGGATCATGATAGAATCCAAAGCCGGAAGCCGTCCAGCGGTTTCTGTCTCCCCTGGCGAACCGGTTTTCGATCCCGTCCTTCATGGAATCCGCACATTCCCGCCATTCGGCGGCTTCCGCCGTTTTGCCTGCGGCCTCCGCCATCTCCGCATAGCCGTACATGCCCAAGCAGCACGCCACATTGCAGTACAGCGTATACTCCATCATTCCCGCTTCCGACTCCGCATACAGCAGGCCATCGGAAGCAAAAGAAAGGTCCGGATGGTCAAAGCACCACAAAATCCATTTTGCCGCTTCATTAATATAGCTCCAGTGCTCGTTTACCCATTCCGCATCGGCCCCCTGGTTCTTCCAAACATTATAGTTCGCAAGCATCATCAGGCCGTGGCCGTCGGTTTCCTGATTACCCAGATTCTGATAATCGTCTCCGAATTTCTCCTGTGTGTAGCGCGTCGGCCAGTTTGCGTCCGGAACGAGTGTCTGCGAATAGAGCATCGGCTTATTCACAACTACGGTATAATGGCCCGGCACTGCTTCTCCCATAAACGTAATGTTGTTTTCCGGGAAATACATCATCCATTGATTGGCGTTCATCACGCTGTCCTGTGCCTTTGACACAAGGCCATAGGTATTCAGCGTCATAATCCCGCGACCGCCGTCTCTTGAATAGAACGAATCGTAGTAAGAGTTTGCCGCCGGAACCCAGAAGCCGAAGCCGTCGTACCGCCACGAGGGAGCATCCTTGTAGGAAGTATGCATAAAACCGTCTTCATCCGTCCGTTCGATCAGGTTAACCAGATTGTGGTATACCACGCCGCTGGCAATTTCCGCGATCGGAGAGCCGGTAAAATACACGCGGCTTCCCGTATAATCGGACGGATACACGAAATCGGGTGCATTTTGAAAATCCTCCTCGTACGTCATTAACGCATAATTAATCTTTCGAATCGCTTCTTTCACCGTATCAGGATACGAATCGCCGCTGTCTACGGTATGCTCAGAAAAGAACGGATCCTGCGCGTCGAACTGAAAGCCCCTTCCGGAAAGCTCGCTGACGCTGCCATTTACAAGAAAGGCTCCGTCGAAGACCGGAGAGCCTTCTTTTTCCGGATTATCCTCGATTTGGATGCGCTCGATCGGTTTGTTCTGTACCTTCAGCCGGAAGATACACTTATTCTCTCCTTCAAACGCCCCGAACAAATGCAGCGACGACTTCAAAAGCCCCGTCAGCTCTGCGTCTGCATTTTCTGTCCGAAACGGCATGGATTCTTCCTGCCAGTTCTGGAAATACCACATCGTATATCCGAAAACCAGAGGAACCTTCTCCTGCGTCCCGTCATCATAAGTAATCACCAGGTCCCCCATAGAGTCCCCAATGAACCTCGCGTTTGCCGAATCGGCGGTTCCCCATGCCGGACAGCCGTTGTCTACGGAGTGATAACCGCCCACGACATATAAGTACTCATAGCTCTCTGCCTCCGAGGCCGTATAAGGAAACGTCACCCATTCTGCCGTTCCTTCTCCGGCCGCATCTGCTCTTGCCGCATAGCAAGCGCCTGCAATAAACAAAAATACAAAAAGAATCAGTATTCCGCTCGTTTTTCTACACATCCTGTTTCCTCCTGAATTCCGATCAATATTCCGATCTCAAATCATTCATACATTCAATCAGCTTATGAACTTTTTGTTTCGTTTACAGGCATATTATTATGCGGAGCGTGAACGTATTAAATAGATAATCGCTGTATAAAGATGGACATTTACAAGATTTTGACGTCTGATTGGTATGAAAAGGGCAGTTTCGGGATAGTTCTATTTCCGCCAGAAATTGATGATTTGTCCATTTTATTCGCTTGAGAAACAATTTTTACCTGTTATTTTTATTGTAAAAATTTTGCAGACTCGAATATTTCTTCCGTTTTTTATTGAAATTTATGAAAAACTCATATGTATTAATTCTGACACAATAAAGCCATACAATCATCTTGGCTTTTGCACTTTTCGGCGGTATACTGATTAACAGTAAAACTCTTTGAAGCTCCGGAGGCGTTTTCATATGAGGCGGAAGCTTATTGGAAAAACGGTTTTAGCAATCCTGCTGGATCTCGCTGCGGCAGGCGTGCTGCTCTGCTGCTTTGCTTTGTTTCATCATGTCATCCAGGTACCCGGGGATACGGCAGGCGTCATCGAAATCCCGCGTCCTTCCGCAAGCGCTCCGCCCCTGCCGACATCCGACGCGCCGGTCGAACAGACGCAGACGGAAAGCTCTTACCAAAGCGGCGCCATATCGATTTCACTCAATACTGTGCAGAGCGGCTCCGGCAGCTCCGCTCTGACTTATCATATTGCCGATCTGTCTGTCTCCGACATCGAAGCCCTGCGAACGGCATTTGCCGACGGGACCTACGGCAGAAATTACGCGGAAAGCGTTTTAGAGCAGGATCTTGCAAACGATGCCATTCTTGCGATTTCCGGCGATTCCTATGGCATGTCGGAGGGAGGCATCGTAATCCGCAACGGCATTCTCTACCGGTACGAGGAAACGGCCTCGGATATTTGTGTGCTTTACTATGACGGCAGGATGGAAACGCTTTCTCCGGGCGAATACACGCAGGAAAGCCTGATCGAAGGCGGCGCCTACCAGGTCTGGACATTCGGCCCCGGCCTGCTGGACGAGGAAGGAAAAGCCCTTCGCGCTTTCAACACGGATCCTTATCTGATTCAGAAGCATCCGCGCGCCGCCATCGGCTATTACGAGCCGGGACATTACGTTTTCGTCCTTGTCGACGGACGCCAGGAAGCGTCTCAGGGGCTGACGCTCAGAGGACTTGCCGAGCTCTTCGAAGAGCTCGGCTGTACCGCCGCATATAACCTGGACGGTGGAAAAAGCGCGGTGATGACGTTCAATGATGAAATCTACAGCGATCCCTATACAGAGCCGCGGGAGGTTACCGACATTATTTATATCAAAGAGGTGTAAAATGAATTTTATGCGAAAATTTTACAGATTGATAAAGCAGGCGCTGCCGCATCTGACCTTGATCTGTGCTGCAGCGCTGATCGTACTGCTGATTGTAAACTATTATAATCCTCTTATGAATTTTCTGGATAATACCACGGCGCACGTCCTGATGTACGCCCTTTGTTCCCTTTCAATCCTCCTGGCGGTCAAGACGATCTATACCGATTTGAAAAAATAAAATTACAGCTTCACAAGCGTCGCCGCAGCAAAGCACTGTCCCGCGGCGCGTTCCTCCTCTTCCGGCAGGATCAGTTCCAAGTTCAGCTCCGGATATTCGCTTGCAAGGACGCGGCGGCAGCGTCGGAGCAGAACCGCGCCGCCCGGACCGGCAGAAATTCCGCCCATCACGGCGACGTACTCCGTATCGTAAAATTTCTGATATGTGTAGATTGCGTGCGCCAGATAGCAGCCGATTGTATCAAACACCGCGATTGCGGCGGGATCTCCGGACTGTACCAGACGCTGTATTTCCCGTACCCGGTCCTGCATCGTCATGCCGTCCGCGCGCTCCGGGATTCCCACAGCCTTTGCCAGGCGGAGTACGGCCTCTGACGAAAGATAGGTAACGCCGCAGCCGAAATCGCCCGACCAGGCATCCCGTGCCGTCATACGAAGATCTAAAGGCAGAAATGCAAATTCATTCAGCCGCCCAGTAATCGTACCAGCTCCATCTACATAGCCTCCCGCTTCGCTCGTACCCATCGAAATGCCCACCACGTTCCGGGCCTTATGCGAAAGGCTTCCGGCAAGAGCGGCGACATCTCCGTCGTTGGCGATTGCAAATGGGATTTTTTCTCCCACGGCGGCGCAGACACGCGGATAAATATCTGTAATTTTCTCTTCAAACGCCTTCTGCGGAACTGTTCGGAAAAGAGAAGCGATGCGCGTTCTGTTGTTTATATAAATTCCGGCCGTGCTGATCCCGATCGCATCTACGCGGGGAAGCGCCTGCGATGCTCTTTTCAGCGAGGCCGTCAGTTCGGCAATATGGTAATCGGGATCTGCATGGTCCAAAGGCTGCCACGGTTCCGTGACGTTATAAACGATCCGGCCGTCGATCAGAGCGCAGACCTTTCGGCTGCTGCCGCCCACATCGATTCCGATCCTGCAGCCATCCAGGAAGCCGCCTGCAGGAACGGTCCGTTCGGCGCCGCGCGGCGTTTCTTCCAAAGGCAGGAAACGAACCTCAAACGGTTTCTCATAGATGCTTTCCATCGTGCGCCGGTCAAACGCCCGTTTCCCTGATGCGCCATAAAGCGCCGCGATATGTTTTGCGGCGCGCTCGTCTCCGCAGATAGAAATACGCCAGCCGCCCCGGCTCCAGAGCAGGAATTTGACGATCCGCTCAAGATAGGCCAGATCCGCAGCCGAATACGATTCCTCCTCATGGAGAAACGTATCAAACACGCTGACATTTCCATTTTCTCGCTCAACCGCAACGGAGACAGGCCTGGACGCGTCTTTCACGAAGGCATCCATAGAAAGGCCCAGGGGGATAAATCCCGGATCCGCCGCCGGGCGGTTTCTGACGTCCACCTCGATCCCGTTCCAAATCATTCGGAAAGCCTCCCGATCCGTTCTCTTACTTCTTTCTCAAATCTATGAATATATTCACAGATAAAGTCCTGAGGCGATCCGGTTCCATTGATAAAATCTGTAATATCGATCCCGTAGGAGCAGCTCTCGAAGCTGTCTGTGTCATGGCTTGCGTAAAACGTTGCGTTTGCAAGGCGCCTGCCAAGAGCAGCGCTGTCATACCGTTTTCCGCCCGCTATCTGGCTGTCGTAAACGCCAAGCAGCGCGGCGGCAAGGTTTGGATGCGCCGATGTATCGAAGCACGTTTTATCCTCGTCGCAGAGCCAGTCAAGTCCTCTCCAGACCTCCAGCGCATAAATTTTCGACGGACGCCTCTCTGCCGGCAGACTGCGCACCGCCTCCGCCGCGCGCAGCGCAACTGCTACATGCGTATCGTGCTTATCAGCGAAATTGTGCACATACAAAATCTCCGGAGCACATTGATCTATAATCGCAGCCAGCTCGGAAGAAACGGCACGGCCCGAATCGCCGGGATCCTTGACCGCGCCGCTTGGATAGCCGAGCAGAAACTGTGCGGAATATCCCCCGACTGCCGCGGCACGTTTCTGTTCACCGATCCGAACGCGTTTCATTTCTTCGTCCGTATAATTTTCATAAATTCCCGTACGGGGCGAGCCCGCCCCATCCGTTACGACAACTCCGGTAAACCAGCGATCTGGCTTCCCGTAGCATTTTGCGGCGGGTGCGAACGCCATGATCTCAATATCGTCCTGGTGCGCCGCGATACACAGATCCGTAGTGCGCGAAAGCGCTGTTTTCTCGTCCGTTCCGTCCGGAATATACAATTCCGCATTGGGATTATTTAATTTCATAAACGCCGCTTCCTTTCCTCTTCATTTATTTCGTGATCGTTACTTTTTTCAGATTCCGCGGCCGGTCGGGATCCAATCCCTTGCGCGTGCAAAGGCTCTGCGCAAAGCACTGCGCAAACAGGGCAAACACAAAGGGCGATGTAAATTGACTTCCCGTGTCCGGCAGCAAAAACGTCAGCGGGTCCTTTTCCGCAAGCGTTTTGTCATCCGTTACTACCAGAGGCTGCGCCCCGATTTCACGGATGCGGCCAGCCAGCTCCAGGTTATCCTTCTGCGCGTTGCCCCGCGGCGCGAAAACGATTACGGGCATTTCCGAATCTACCTGCGCCAGAGGCCCGTGGTAAAAATCGGCGGCGGAATACCCTTTCATTTTTACGTAGCACGTTTCCTGCGTTTTCAGGGCGGCTTCCAGCGCGATCGGATACGTAAGTCCGCGCGAAATAACAAAGCCCTGTTCCATATACCGGTATCTGAGCGTCAGTCCGTCGATTCCGGATGCGCACGCCGCAAGCGTTTCAGAGGCGGCGCGCGGAAGAGCGGCAAAATCCCGCAGAAGCGGTTCGTCACCGTTCCAATAAGCGCAAAGAAGCAAAAGCAGCCCCATCTGTGCCGTAAACGTTTTTGTCGCGGCAACAGAAAATTCCTCTCCCGCACCGCAGTATAAATGATATCTGGCAAATTTTGCCATCGGGCTTTCCGGATCGTTTGTGATGGCTGCCGTTACCGCCCCGTGTTTCTGCGCGTCCTCCAGTACCGCCAGCACGTCCGCCGCTTTTCCGGACTGAGAAACGCCGATCACCAGGTCGCACTCCGTCAGAAGGCTGCTCCCGTAGAGCGTAATGCAGGACGGCATTGCCTGCGCGGCGGCGATCCCCTGCCGAATGGCAAGCAAATATTGGCCGTAAATACATGCATGGTAAGAGGTTCCCCGAGCTGCAAAAAGCACACGCTTTATATTTTTGGCCTTCAATTCATCCGTAAGAGCCCGCAGTGTATTATGATTGATTTCTTCCAGCTTTCCGAGCACTTCCGGCTGTTCTTTTATTTCCGACAGCATTTTAGTCATCTGAAACGCCTCCTGATTCTTCTTTTTAACAGCTTTATTTTATCATTGATTTATGATTCGGCTTTATCCTGGAAGCTGTAATTTTTGCACTTTCGGACTTGTAGGCGCCGCGGAATGCTTGTATAATAGTTTACGCGGTGAGGAGGGCGAAATATGACTGAATATATCAAAACCGAGCTGAAGCAGCCTGTAACGGTGCAAAATATCATTACAGTCCACTATTTCGAATATACAAAAAATTTTGCTTTTACAGGAGAAGCGCACGACTTTTGGGAAATCGTATTTGCCGATAAGGGGGATCTGTACATTACGGCGGGGAGCAGCGAATTGCTGCTGCGCCAGGGGCAGATGTATCTCCACCGGCCGATGGAATTCCACAATATCCGCTGTGATGGGAAAACGGCATCCAACTCCGTGATCGTAACGTTTTCCTGCTCCGCTCCGGAGCTATTTGCCGTGGCGGGCAGCGTGATCCGCTGCGGGGACGTAACGCGCGACTTATTGGCGGCCATTATTTCCGAAGCGAAAAAATCCTTCTCCAGCCCGCTTGGGGATCCCTATACCGCATGCCTAGTCCGCCGCCCGGACGCGCCGTTCGGAAGCGAGCAGCTGATCAAAATCTATCTGGAGCTTCTGCTGATCGACCTCATCCGCGGCACGGAGCATTCCGGCAAAATCACGAATCTGCCCAAGGCCCGCGGCGACGACAAAAAAATCAACGAAATCTGCGCCTATTTGGAGCGAAACTGCGAGAACGAGATCACGTTTCACGACATCTGTACGGAATTTTCCCTGAGCGCTTCCGTTGTCAAAAAGCTTTTTTCCGCAAAGCTCGGCTGCGGAGCGATGGAATTTTTCTCCAGCCTGAAAATCGAACGCGCAAAGCAGCTGATCCGCGAGGACAGCCGGAACATCACGGAAATTGCCGAGGCGCTTTCTTATTCCTCCGTGTATTATTTTTCGCGCGCGTTTAAAAAATCTACCGGTATGACGCCCACGGAATACGCGGCCTCCGTCAAGGCCATGTATGAGGAGCATAACGTCCCCATTCCTGCGGAAGCGGAGCCGTAAAGGCAAGAGCCTCTCCCGTTACGGGATGGATCAGCTCCGTTTTATAGGCGTGCAAGAGCTGATGCGGCGCGCGCGGCGGAACCGTTTCGGTGCCGTATAGAGTGTCGCCTATAATCGGAAAGCCCGCATGGCTGCAATGGACCCGGATTTGATGCGTCCTTCCCGTTTCGAGCAAAAATTCCACCACCGCGTAGTCCTCCCGGCAGGAAAGCGTTCTGTAATGGGTTACGGCGCGCGCACCCTCCTCCGAGACCTTCCGCTTGATGATACTCTCCCGGTCACGCAGAATCGGCGCGTCGATTTTTCCGGAGAGCGGCGAGGGCGGTGGAGACACTGCCGCAAGATAATACTTTCGCAATTGTCCGTTTTCTCCCTGTCTCCTAAGCATTTCCTGCACATAACCGTTTCTGGCGGCAATGACAATTCCCGTCGTGTCCTTGTCCAGACGCCCGACCAGATGGATGTCCGTATAAATTCCCTTTTGCTGCCAGTGCCACAGCAAATAATTCGTCAGGGTACCGCTTTGATGCCGGCAGGTCGGATGCATGACGGTAGCCGCAGGCTTATTCACGACAAGAAATGCGTCGTCCTCATAAAGGATGTCCAGCTCGTGCGGCTCTGGCTGGATTTCGGAAACCACGCGCCTGCAATTGAGCAGAGCCGTAATCTGCTGTCCCGCCTCGGTACGCGCTGTTCCGCGGACCGGCGTGCCGTCGAGCAGAATGCCGCTGTTGTATTTTAAGAGCTTGATCGTTCCGGACGGAAGCCGCAGGCGTTCCCGCAGAAGATACTGGACCTCGCGTCCCGCGTCCTGCTGCCGGACTTCATAGGTCAGCCGGTCCGTGTTCATGCCTGCTCCGCCTCCGGAAAAGCACTGGGGCGAACCGTAATCGTTTTATAATTCGTATAATTTACCATGCCGGGACGTCCCCCCGGCTGCTTGCGGACATGCTTTACCCGCGTATAATCTACGTCGGCTTTATTCGTGTTCCTGGCGCTGCTGTACCATGCGGCCAGCGCAGCGGCGCATTCCACCGCGTGTGCCGTTACGCTGCCGGCATGCTCGGAGGTGCGCAGGATCACATGCGAGCCCGGCGCGTTTTTCAGATGAAACCACAAATCGTCCGGCCGCGCGGTACGGCAGGTCAGCCGTTCATTCTGCAGATTGTTTTTTCCAATCAGGATCGTGTAGCCGTCCGACGTCCCATACTCCTGAGGACGGCTGGCCGGAGCCGCTTCCTCTCTCCGGTTTTTCGGCCGGCCTCCGCCGCGCTCCGGCTTAATATATCCCTGCTGCGTAAGCTCGCGGCGGATTTCTTCAATGTCCTCAAAATCCGTATCGTTTTCCAGCAGCACCGCCGCGCTTTCCAAATATGCAAGCTCTGCCTGACATTCCGCTTCGCAGCGCGCCGCATTTTCATACCCGCTTTTCTGTTTTTTGTATTTTTTAAAATAATTCTGGGCGTTCTGTGAAACGCTTCTGTTTGGATCCAGCGCAATTTCGACCTGCGGCATCGTTTCGTCATAGTAATTCTCTGCCGTTACGGATTCCGCAAATTCCGGATATCGGTACAGATTCGCTGTAAGCAGCTCGCCGTACAGCTTAAAACGGGCATAATCCTCCGTTTCCCGGATCGTATCGCAATGGATCTGTATTTTGCGCCGGCATTTTTCCTCCGCGGCGCGGATATGCTTCATCACGGCGGCTCTCTTCTGCCGCAGGCGGTCCTCGCGTTCTCTTTTGGTATAGAAGTCATCCAGCATCAGATTCACCGTGCTGTAACGCCGGACGCTCCCCGCCGTTTCCAATACGGCCTCCAGGCAGTGAAAATCTTTTCCGTCTTCCAGGATCCCCGCCTTATATTCCCGCTCGCGGATCTGCTTGCAGCACTTGCCAAGCGCAGCGTTCAGGCGATCCCGTTCTGCCGGAGCCAGCTCGCGCGTCTTCCGCTGCGGATCGACGCCGGCGCTTCGGCATACGGCTTTGCAAAGCGTCGGGCTGAAGCCGGAGAGTGTGTTCAGGATCGCCTTTGCCGTTGCCGTATCCGACGAATCCGCAAACGTTTCAAAGTCGTCCGCCGCCGTTTTATCCTGCGCCGGCGGGAGGCGGTACAATCTGCCGGGCATTACCTCGCGGACGGAGCTCATTTCTTCGTCCACGCGCCGGATCGCGTCGAAAATCGTGCCCTGATCCGATGTCAGTATGATGTTGCTGTACTTGCCCATGATTTCGACAATCAGCTTTTTATTTACGGGATCGCCCATCTCGTTATGCGTTTCCACCGTCATCGTAACGACGCGGTCATACCCCTCCTGGACGATGCCGGCGATGCGCCCTCCCTGAATATGCTTTCTGAGCACCATGGCAAAAGGAGGCGCGATCATCGGGTTTTCCTTTTTGCTCTTCGTCAGATGAAGGCGCGGATGCTCGGGATCCGCGCTGATCAGCAGGCGGTATTTATCCGAGCGGGAGTGGCAGAGCAGCGTAATTTCATACCGCCCTGTCTGAAAAACCTTTTCGATCCTGCCTCCCGAAAGGAGGCCGTTTATTTCCCATACGGCTCCGCTGAGCACGATGCCATCGTACGGCATTATTCCTGCACCCCTTAAACGCAATGTAAAACCGTCGGAATTATAGCATACCCTTATTTCGCCGTCAATTTTCGGCCTTCAGTGAAAAGCAAAGCCATGCGGATTAGGCAGCGTCCCATAAGGAAGTAAAAAGAATTTTGGTAGGAACCGGCGTGTTAAGTCACGCCGGTTCCGATTCGTTTAGGGACTCCCGTCCAATCTTCAAGGGGATGCAGATTTGCCCCACATAGGTGAAATACAGGTCGATTCGCACCTGCTTTCTTCCGTTCTCCCTTACCGGGCTGTGCACCACGATCTTGCTCACAAGCTCATTGAGGATGGCGGCGTCAAGTTTCGGAATATCCAGGTACTTGTCCACCAGCTTCAGAAACTCGTT
>ERZ1673742.392-NODE-392-length-59520-cov-7.140890_pt1 | contig 59520 bp, 52 predicted proteins | sample MGYA00580208_ERZ1673742 | MGnify/ENA primary metagenome ERZ1673742 (study PRJEB41218, sample SAMN15661774) | gut metagenome | host: Homo sapiens | place: Canada: London | collected 2015-08-20/2019-03-30 | study: EMG produced TPA metagenomics assembly of...
CATACATAGCCAATCGAACTTCGTTTCACTCGTTCTCTTGGTGTATGAAATTAACAAGTTTCAGGCGCAAATCGAATGCGAAATTACTTAATAACGTTTATTACGTACGCTTCCCCATTATCATTTAACGCAATCTTAATCACACTATCCTTCGCATAATTCTTTCCGAAAACTACTCTCTTATCATTAGTATAAACGTTAAGTTCTTTACCCTTACTATCTTTAAGAGCTAGCTTTTCATTGCCACCTGCGTCGTATAAAACGTTTAGAACTGTGTATTCTTCGCTTAGATCAGTGATTAGCTTATCTAGTCTTAAAACCTTGCCGTCTTTATCAAGACCTAGCTTAACGATGTCGCCTGCCTTGCAGTTTTCGAATTTTTCGCCATCTGTTTCGTAAACTCTAAGTGTTGTAGTTTTGTCATAGCCTTCAAATGATCTGTCAATCTTGGCATCGTACTCACTTCTAAGCTCGATGATATCTTCCTTGTCGACAACTTTCTTCTTTTCTACGTTTTTGAAAACGATTGCAACTGGCGCGCCGTCTGCTCCGTGGAAACTGTCATACTTAGTAACGTCCTTGTCCTTAAGGTCCTTAACTGTGAATACATAAGCTGTTACAGTCTTGTCGAAGCCTGCGTTTTTCACTTCATCTAGAGTTATAGTCTCAACTCTATAGTCCTTACCAACTTGAACTAAATTATATAGCAAAGTATTGTCAAGAAGGTTCACTTCTTTACCAGCTACGTAAATGGAGCTTCTTCTAACGCTCTTAGTTGGCGCGTAAACCTTATAAGTCTTGCCGTCCTTGTCAAGCGGCATGAATCCTTTGTCGTAGTCCTTTAGTCCATTTAGAACGAATATCTTTTGAATAGCGTCCTTATTGTAAATGGCGTAGACGATGTCGTAGTTATTTAGCTCAGAAAGTCTGATTTCCTTGCCATCTCTATAAATTCTTAGGTCAAGTGAGTCTTGAACCCTGATTTCCTTGCCATTTCTATCAATTAGTGCAACTGCATTTGTAGTCACTCTGTCAATCATGAAAACGTCTTCGTCAAAGGAAAGTTTTCCGTAAATCACTTGAACGTTTCCAAATATATCTAGTGCTAAATTAACTTTTTCATTTGTTAATAGTTTAACTTCGTCATTGTACTTTGCTGCATTAACTTGTGTGAATATCTTTTCATCAACAGTCGCAACGGCTCTTCTAGCCTTTTCGTCACTTAGCTTATAGTCTTTATTAGCTAGGTTAATGTATGCGCCGCCCTTGCTTAATTTGTATCTAGCGCCTTCGCCTTGGGCTTTTTCCTTAAGGGCGATGGCTTCATCCTTAGCGTAGAAGTGTAATACATCGTACTTTTCTAGCTTAGAAAGGTCCATTGGCATAAGCTTGCCATTATCATAAAGGTAAGCTTTTTTAAGATTTCTCTTAACAATAGCGCCTGTCTCGTCGTCAATAGCCTTAACTGCGCCATTATTATATTCAAAAACTGGCATAATATCATCAAAAGTGAAAGCCTTGATGTAAACAACTTTCGCGTTGATGCTTGTAACGTAGGCAAAGTCTGCCTTGTAATTAGTTTCCTTAGCAAAATCCATGAATATATCAAAGTACTTGCCATTAACTGCTGCGCCGCGGAACTTTTGTTCAGTAAGCGCCGCCTTGTCCTCAAGCACAGTCGAATCCTTTGAGTCGCCGCCGACGTAAAGTCTAGCGCCCTTGATAGCGATAGGCGCGATCTCAGTCTTAGCTAAAGCGCTTGCTCTGTAAGTTTTGATCACGTTATTTTTGTCGATGTCTAGGTCATAAACTCTGCCTAAGATGTCCATAGCATCCATGCCATCTTTAAGGTCTACGATGTAGGAAGCGCCTTCCTTAAAGCCTTCTAAGCTTGATTTTAGAACGACGATTTCGGCTTGCTTTTCACTTAGATTTGAATTAGCATTAGTCTTTGTAACTATGGCTGTAAGCTTTGATAAATCAGCTTCTCTCACGCCATCTAGGTAATTATATATCATTACAAAAACATTTTCCCTAGTCGCTTGATCCTTGTATTTTAGCTCGCCTAGGCCATTCAAAAGGCCCTTGCTAGCTGCATAGCTGATAAATGGTGCAGCCCACTCGCCCTCAGTCGCTGGCTTGATATCAGTTCCGCCAGCTGCAACGGCTAGCATCTTGATAGCTTCTTGATAAGAAACGTTTTTTCTTGGTCTGAAAGTGCCATCACTATAACCAGCGATAATTTTTAATTCGCTCGCGATATTAACATAGCCGTTTGACCAGCGATCGGCTGCCATGTCCTTAAATGCGCTAGGCACGCTCATAGCTGCCTTTGCGGCATTTTCTTGATTAAGTACCTTTGTTAGCATAACCGCAAACTCTTCTCTCGTGATCGAGTCGTTAAGTCTAAGTCCTTTGGCATCGCCTAGAACGTAGCCTTTTTCAACAAGGTAGTCAATCTTGTCTTTATTAGTTTTTACTTCTCCTTGCGCAAAGCCTACGTTAATGGTACTCGCCACTAATACAAAGGCTAGAACGAAGGATAAAATCTTCTTCATCTTCATAGTATTACCTCCCAAATTGATTTGTGCTTATATTTATTTATACCATGGAAATGGATTTTTCAAACAAAAAAGAGCCTATCTGATTAGGATAAGCTCTGTGATTTTTATTTTGTGGTTTTTGTTTTGCGTATATAGCGAAAAGTGTATTACTCGTGACTTAGGCTTTACAAATTGGAAATTTCTAAAAGCTCACTCACTTGAAAATCCATATTCGTTCGCTACGCTCAGCTAGATGGATTTTCGGGCAGTTCGTTTCGCTAATAAATTTCACAATTTGCTCAGATGCGTCACTTCGTTAATAACACTTTTCTAACTATTGAAATATTATATATAAACGAGCCCAAGGGCGCATTTTATTAAGAAATTACTCTTCTACTTCTCTCTCGAATACCAATTCCAACCTCGGATTAGCATCTACTAGCTCTCTATGTTTATCGATTGAATCAACATAGCGCCAACCTTCTTCCGCATGTTTCTTAATTATCTCGTGGTAGTCGTCGTACCAAAGACCTGTGGTCTTTACAGTAACGAATTTGTATTCATACTTTTTCATTGAATCGCTCCTTATATTTAATTTATTTCAATCAGTATTCATCGAAAAGTGTTTTACTCGCTGGCTCGTCTACGAAAACTGATAATTTCTAAGCTTACTCACCTGTGGTCTCATATCCGTTCGCTTCGCTCAGCTAGATGAGCCCACGGGCGGTTCGTTGCGCCAAGAAATTAAAACAGTTTTCTCCGAATGCTGCGCTCGTGAAGAACACTTTTCTCACTAATAAGCTTCGTCAAAATATATACACCGAGTAAATTTCTTAAAGAAAATGTGATGATTGGGCGAAGTGGACCGACGAAGCAAGCGGAATGTATAGTTATACCTGAGCATTGCTGAGGAAGGAACGAGCCCAAGGGCACATTTTATTAAGAAATTTTATTTTCTATCTAAAATCTTTTCATATTCCATAATAAACTTAATATTCTGCGCTTCAGTACTCGATAAAAACGTGCTATTATAATGCTCATCCACTATATACCAAGATTTCCCGCTAAAGTAATCAGCAAATTCCTTCGTCTTAAACGCATAACCGTGGCGCGCCAAAATTTCTGCCTTAATCAGCCTTATCTCGTTACGCGATAGTACCTTCAATAGCTTCAGAGGTATCAATTTTGCATCGCCATTAAAAAGGTATTCTTCCTCGAAATTCTTCTTATACGACTTAGAAAAGTTCTTGTCAAGCTTCTCCTTCGGCTCAACTGGCATAAAATACTCAGCTTGCGCCTTAATGAAGCTAGCGTCATCTATCTTCATCTTGAATTTTTCGTCGGCCTTATTAAACTTCTCAAGATCGAGATCTGTACTCTTGTAAATCTCCTCGTAAACGTGCGCGTCCTCACTCGCTTCCTTTATATATACATTCTTAGTCGTGTACTTATACAAAAAGTAAAACGCCAATAAAAGCACTATGGCAAGGATACTTAGCACCGCTGCGCAAATCTTCCTTTTGTCCCTTTGGCCCTCGCCGCGGCCCTCGAAATTTATGTAAACACCGTTATTTTTCCTTCTCATTCTATCACCTAAGCTAATTATATCACGCCTCGTCAATGTTTTCAATAGCGATTGGGTATCTATATACTAAGAGATTTACGTTTATGGTCTTGCCACTTCGAAGTTATTGGTCGCAGCACGTCCATAAGCATAGTAAAATATAATCAAATAGATATACAGAGGTGATTAAATGACAAAGCTATCGATACTAAATCTTGTACCGAAATACAAGGACGAAACAAAGAAGGAAGCCTTCGAAAGGGCCGTGAAACTCGCTCAGTTCGCGGACTCAAGAAGCTTCGAGAGATATTGGGTTGCCGAGCATCATAACAGCCCCGGCATACTATCGAGCGCAACTGAAGTTGTTTTAACGCACATACTTGGCCAAACTGAGCGCATCAAGGTCGGCGCAGGCGGCGTGATGCTGCCAAATCACACTCCATTTCAAGTCGCTGAACGCTACGGAACTATGGAGGCGCTCTTCCCTAATAGAGTTGACCTCGGCATAGGTAGAGCACCCGGCACTGATATTGAGACTTCGAGAATACTTTATCGTGACACATATAAGCAAGAAAAGTTTTTAGACGCAATTCGCCTAATGCTAAAATATTTCGATGGCGATGCAAGTGGGCTTAAGAGCGCGCCTTATCCTGGCATGGGTGCGGGCGTACCGATAACTATCTTAGGTAGCTCCATGAACTCTGCTTATGTAGCGGCTGAGCTGGGTCTGCCATATTCATTCGCAGGCCATTTCGCGCCACACACTGTTAAAGCGGCCTTTGACATTTACAGAGACAATTTCAAGAAGAGCAAGTACCTTGACGCGCCGTACACAATGCTTGGCGTTTCGGCTAACATTGGCGAGAACAAAAAGGACGCGGATGAGCTTGAGTTTCACGCAATGCAAGTATTTCTAAGGATACTTGACGTGGACAATCGCGATGAGTTCGAGAAGATCGACCCGAACGACGCGCCAGAGCTTACAAGCATGCAGAAATTTGCGCTTAGGGCTATGCGCGGACTGCACATCGGCGGCACTTATGAAGACGCGAAGAAGACTTACGAAGGCTTTAAGAGGGACTACGGCTTCGACGAGCTGATCGCTGTTAGCTACATTCCTGAATATGACAAGCTTACGAAGTCTTTCGAGATACTTGAAGACATTGTAAACGAGGGAAAATAGAGGTGATTTTATGAATAATAATAACAAGACCATACACCTAGCTGGCGGCTGCTTCTGGGGCATGGAGGGCTATTTCAAGAGGATACGCGGTGTTATGGGCACCAAAGTCGGCTATGCTAATGGCAAGGGCGATAGCACTAGCTATGACAAAGTTAAGGAGACTGATCACGCTGAAACTGTTGAGATAACTTATGATACAAGCCTTGTTAGCCTAGAAGAAATACTTCTTCGCTACTTTAAGGTGATTGACCCAACTAGCGTCAACAAGCAAGGCGGCGACAGGGGTAGACAGTACAGAACGGGCATATATTATAGTGATCCTGCTGATAAAAAAATCATTGACAAGGTATATAAATATGAAGAAAAAATTCACGGCGAGCTCGCTGTTGAGGTCGAAGAGCTGAAAAACTTCGTAACGGCAGAGGGCTACCACCAAGATTACTTGGAGAAAAATCCGGGCGGCTACTGCCACATCAATCTGGCTGAAGCTGATGAGCCCATTTTCGAAAAAGAGTACAAAGAAGTTTCTGACGAGGAAGCAAAAAAGCTCTTGGATGAGCTTAGCTACAAGGTTATGAGGGAGGAAGGCACTGAGCATCCGCATACGTCTGAGTTAAATGATGAGTGGCGCGCGGGCATTTACGTGGATAAATTAACTGGCGAAGTGCTATTTACTTCAGAGGATAAGTTCGATGCAGGCTGCGGCTGGCCTAGCTTTGCGAGGACTATAAACAGTGACAGCGTTAGCTACAACAGGGACGAATCGCATGGCATGAGGCGTGTCGAGATCAAGAGCAAGCACGGCAATAATCACCTGGGCCATGTTTTTAGCGACGGACCGAAGGAAATGGGAGGTCTTAGATACTGCATCGATGGCGCCGCACTGAGCTTTGTGCCGCTTGAAGACATGGACAAGGAAGGCTACGGTGAGTACAAAATATTTTTCTCAGATGAAATTTATAAGGAAAATGCCATTAACAACGTAAAAGAAGAGCCAAAAGAAGTGACAGAAGTGAAAGAAGACGAATCCCATGATAATGGAGGGAGCGGGATTGGAGCCGATTGAATAGTAATTGTAATAGTTGTTGTTATCGTGGCAAGGCTATTATTAAAGAGATTTAAAAGGAGTTAATTATGGAAAAGAAAAATAGTTCAAGCATCATAGGCATGATAGGCGTACTCATTCTGATTATAATACTGTATAATTCAATGTTTAGCAGCAGAGCCAAGATGGATAAGAATTTAAAAGACCTTGCAGATACCAAAGAATTTCTAAGCACAGAAGTGGATAAAGACGTGCTAGATTACGTGTGCGAGCAAAAAGGCTATGCTATGATGAAAAAGAGCGATGCCAAAGACTATCAAAAGCTCGGAACCGTTAGAATGGTAGGGAAAAATAACAATACGATAAATACCTTCGATGTATATGTGAGAGATGGACATGATTATGCAATAAATATGAGAGGGATTTATATGAAGGTGCTTGATATGAAAGGCAAATGATTTTCGCATATTTCGCATTCGATTTGCGACTGAGGCTTGTTCCCTCCTCGGAAATGCTCGAGTACATTTGTACACTGCGCTTTCCTCGTCAGTCCACATCGCCTCATTCATCAAATCGCTCTGCGAACTTGGTTTGGTGGCGATTCATTGACAAGATAAAAAACTTGATAAAATAAAAAAGCTGTGAGAAAAATATTCTCACAGCTTTCTTTTGTTTATACTATTGTTTAAGCTTATCAATCGCTTTGCTATTTCGCTGGAAAAATTTATGAATAAGGCGAAGTTAAACTATGAAATTTGAATTTCTTAGATAAAATGTGATGATTATGCGAAATGGAACTTCGAAGCAAGCTTGGCCGTAAGTTTAATCAAAGCTATGTTCGCTTCGCTCCATACCTTTGTAAACTCTGGCATAAGGCATGCATAGCCAATCGAACTTCGTTTCACTCGTTCTCTTGGTGCATGGACTTAACCGTACACGTAATACTCGAGCATTGCTGAGAAGTGAATGAGCATAAGGGCACATTTTAGCAAGAAATTAACGTGAAATGTATTGGAATTTCTTTTGAGTAATGTCTAGATAATCAGTTACGATGTTAAATGTCACATTGTCCATTACAATAGTATTGGCCTTGTAATATTTATTATCAGTAAGCAATGTGTTGCTTGCGCATAGTATGTCTTCATATAAAGGCATACTTGGATTGATATCCTTGTAAGTTAATAGTGTGTTTACACTTCTTCTTAGATATACCTTGTCAAGCACTCTTCTGAATGCTCTGTTTGAAACGTAGGCAACTTCTTGTCTTGTGATAGGCTTGTCAGCATCAAACTTCGCTGTACCATCTTGGTAAACTCCTAGCCAGCCAGCTTCATAAGCCGCTTCGACTTCGGCTGTTGCCCAGTGACCGCTTCTTAGCATCATGGCATTGCCATTTGCTTCTTTAAGGTCTTGGAACCTTCTAAGAGTTGCAACCCACTCAGCTCTAGTGATCTTGCTTTGTGGTCTGAATGTTCCATCGCTATAGCCTTGGAATACATTTGCTTGAGTCACTACTCTAACAGCGTCTGTGTACCACTTGTTGCCAACGTCTGTGTAGCTTAGAGCGTAGTTTGCATCGTATCTGTAGCCGTCAGCCTTTAAAGCGTTAGCTAAGATTTGAGCAGCTTCGGCTCTTGTTAAGCCATCGTATGGTCTGAACTTGCCGTTGTAGCCTTGCATGTATCTTAGTTCCTTAAGTCTTTCGTTATCTTTGATCTTAACAATCTTTTCAACGATCTTTTCTTTTTCTACAATTCTGTCTCTGTAAATGATTTGTGGTTCGCTTGGTTGTGGTTCTGGACGAGCTTCTCCAACATAAACTAAAACTTCTACTAACTGTGCAGATCCATCTGGATAAGTTACCCAGAAATCTACATTATAACGGCCATTCCTATTAATGTTTGGAGCAGTTTTTTCTACCATCTCAAGTGTAGTTCCTGTGTCGAAACTATATCCATCAGGCAATGTGATTTCTCTCTTGTAATCATTATCACTAATAGGTCTTCCTAATTCAGTGTATATAAATCCACCCTTGGCTTCAGGAATAGGTTTCACTTCTGGTAAATTCCCAAAATCTTTAGTGTACTGTGCTGTAATAGTTGTTTCTTTGTCTGTAAATTGTTGAGTTAATTCCTTATCCCAACCTGTAAATAACCATGTGAAATCTTTTGTTCCATCTCCTTTATTTACAACTTTTCCTGTAGGATTTTTAACTGGAATAGTAACTATTTTATCAGGATTAACCCAGAAAGTTTGAATTTGTTTTTCATCTTGTTGAAGTTCTGCATTTTCAGTCTTATCAACAATGACTTTTACAAAATTGTCTGGTACATCAGGTTTTTTATCTGGATCAGTTTGTTCAAGATAATCAGGTAGAACTTTTACTAATACTATAAGCTCTTGTGTTTTACCATCGTCGTAAACAACTTGTATCTTTGCAGTAGTGTAACCTTCTTTGCTTGTGTCTGGATCGTCCAATATGTTTATGCCTTTTACTTCAGCAATGTCTTTTCCTTCAGCATCTTTTGGAATTATTAAAGCATCTTTATATTCTTGAACAGAAACTTTATCTCCAATGTTTTTAACAATCTCTTTAGCTTCAAAACCTATATTAATGTCAGGCTCTCCATTTTTTTCATAGAAAGCATAGATTTCTGTATCGACTGTAAATTGATACTCTTTTGTAAAGTCATAAACTTCTTCAGGATTTAATAAGTTTATTATCTTATTATCTGTTGTCCACTTTTTAAAGCCATATCTTTCTTTGTCTGAATCTTGGATTACAAGCTCTGGTATTGTGACCTTAACTTTTGGATTTACATAGTAGTACTTTATTTGTTGGCTGTATTCATCATATGCTTTAGGATTAACTGTAACTTTTACATAGTCCTCTGGCACATCAGAAGTTTTATCTCCGTTATTATCCCCTGGATAAATATTTGCATGAACCTTAACTGGAACTGTGACTTCTTTTACTTGTCCGTTGTTAAACTCAACCTTAACTTTTGCTTCACTCATGCCTGGCTTACTTACATCTGGGTCTTTTGTTATTTCAAAGCTTGAAACGTTTTTGTCGAATGATAAATCACTTTCTCCAAGCATCATCTTAATAGCTTTTTCATAATCATCAAGCTCAGGCTCTCTGCCTACATAAGTCTCAACAAGGCCTGCTTCAGCACTTGGCTCAGGAACTGTTGTTTCATATTTAGCGTTAATTTTAGTTTCTTTTTCTGTAAATGTTGCTGTCAATGGACTTGACCATTCTTTAAATAACCATTTAATGTCATTTCCTGCAGCGTCTTTAACTACATTTCCTTGATCATCTTTAGCAGTATCGCCTGTTGGCTCACTGACTTGGATAGTCACTTCTTTTGTTGGATTAACCCAGAAAGTTCTCTCAAATTTTGTCTCTTCTGTAGCTTTTTCTACATCATCTTCTTTAGTAGTCACAATAACTTTCACAAAAGTATTTGGTACATCTGGTTTGTCTTTGCCTTCTTCTTGTTCAACTACATCCTTTGAAAAATCTGGTTGAATCAAAGTGTCTTTCGTGAACTTATATCTTTGTTTCACATTTTCTTTTTCAAAGATATAAGCCCCGTTTGTATTTACATCGTCGTTATTAGAAGTCCAACGAGTAAAGCCTAATTGTGCTTTTTCTTCAGCTGTTAACTCAATTTCAGGAATTTCTACCCAAGCATTTTTGTTGACATAATAAATCTTAGAGTCCTTATCTCCTGGTTTACCTGTAGGATTTACGGTTACTTTTACATAGTCGCCAGTAATATCCTTTAATTCTCCCTTTTCAGCCTTGCTTAAAAATTCTGGTTTTTCTCCACTTGTCAAAGCTTCATAGACATTCTTGTAAACCTTAACAGGTATGTCTAATTCTTGTGGATCTTTTTTATCAGGGAATGTAACTTTAGCCTTAACATTTACTGTACGAACAAGTTGATCTTTATCTGCTTTATTTAGTTCTTTTACTAGTTCATGGACTTGTTCGTCTTTTGTTAATTCATTATCATTTTCATCGTATAATTTTATTACAGTTCCTGTTGGAAGCGGTTTTACGTCGCCTTTTTCCTTCCAAACTAATTGTGCTTTTAATTGATCAATAGTTGGAGCAAAGTCGTTTGTCCATTTGTTTTCAGAATCTTTAAAGGCTTCTGTTCTTACAAGTCCCTTAGCTGTTAGGCCTGACCATTCGAAGTAAGCTGTAAATACATAGAAGTCTTTTGTATCATTATCAATAATTGTGTTTTTATTTAATAACGCTTTATTGTCCCACTTAGTAAATTTCTTACCATCATCTGGAGTGATGTAGTACTTGTCTTTTTCTTTTTTGTCTTCTTCTACAGGATCTCCTGGAACTGGAAGTAGGTCTGACTTAAGGCCCTTAATTACATCGTAGTTAAGTTCCGTAATGTCATTACCTTCAGCATCTTTACCAAAGGATCCGCCTTTTTCTGCCTTAAAGGTAACTCTTACATAGCCATCTGGTGTCTTGCCGTCTTTTGGAACTTCTATTACTCTTACGTCCCTATAATAGAAGGTAATTTCATCTTTTCCTGTACCATTGATACCTAATAATTGATTAGTATCTTCATCTACATCGAAGAATAATTGTTGTTGCGGCGCACTAACAAGCTTCCAACCAGGAATTACTCTATAGTTTCTTGCGTCGAAGTGACGATTACCATTAGAAACAAGTTCTTGAGGTATGATAGCCGCACCTTCAGCGGTTTCATTGCCTTTAAATCTTTCATCTATATAATTTACCTTGTAGTTACGAGTTTTAAATTCACGGTAGTAAAAGTGGAATACATTGTCTTTCGCATTAGGATTATCTATTTCTTTTCCTTGTGTATCTAATATCTTTAATGGTTCAACTTTTAATGTGTGATAGTCTGCGTTGTTGAATGTGTGTTTCTCATTATATTTTTTATACTGAATCTTTACCGGATTATCATCAGCTAAAGCTTCAAGTTCTTCCTTAGGCATCAATAACCACTCTTGGTTTTGTTCACTTGCACTTGCAGCAGTGTAGTATCCAACACGAGCGTCATCTATAACTTTTTCAACTTTCAATGATTCAATTTCATTGCCGTCTTTATCTAAGAAGTGATGATATACAGGAATATCAATCTTGTCATTTGAAAGCCAAATTGCCTTTAGATAAACATCTGTTACAAGTTCATTGCCAAAGGCATATAGTTCAGGAACTTTATATTCATTTATATAACTTGTATCTACACTACCGTCTTCGTTATATCTAATTAGCTGCCATCCTAAAAAATCATAACCCTTTCTTCTTGGAATAGGTAGTCTTTTAAGTTTTTCTCTGTGGTTTACATCAAAAAATTGTTTGCTTCCTTCATTTGGAAGTTTAGTAGCAACTTCTGTAAGATCTTTATCTGCATCTTCCTTAATTATCAAATCATCAAGCTTAATATCTTTAAGGTTTCCGCCATCCGGATCAATGGTAACCTTCCATTTATAATCAGGTTCTCCCCACTTAGCAAAAATAAATTGGTCATAATTAAGTTTTGTTTCTTTGCCTTTTTTTAGCGAATTTTCACCGGCAGGATCTGTAGCCCAGCCCTTAAATTCCCAGTTTTTTGGTACCCAAGTTGGTTTTTGAGGTTCATATTTTGTATCTAAGTCCAAATTCTTTAACGGCATTTCATATGGTACTGCAAAGCGATCTTTGCCGTCTGTATATTCGTTGTCGTTTTTAATCGTCTTAGGGTCGTCGTTTAGTTTTAACTTGTAACTATTACGAGAGTATCTTGCATAATTGTAGGCATTTTTCCCATCAAAGGATGTTGTGCCCCAAGGAAATTTATCGATGTATTCGATCTTGTCATCCTTACCAGGTTCACTTCTAAAAGGCGTCTTTTCATTCCTTTCTGCATTTAATTCATCAAAAGTTTTATCTTTTCCAGAAGATTTTTTAGTATATATCCATTCTGCCGGCCTTTCATTTTCTTTAAGGGTAAATCCTTGAAGATGTGGCAAAATGAAGGGATACGCATTATCTCCAACTGCATTCGTATCGCTCTTCCAGTAGGACATGTCATAATCGATTTGTTCCTTGCCCTCGAAATCGTCCTTTATAATATCAATGTGATGGACAACAGCTTTCTCATAGGATGTCGATCCAATGGAAATCTCATATTTGTCCCTATCTTTTGTTTTATTTTCTCCTATAGGTATTTGATCTGAGTGACCAAATCCATAATAATCTTCTTCAATCATTACATCTTCAGCGTCAATAAAATCTTCTGCACTTAAACGATAGGGTGGAGTGTCACGATAAATTAGTTCACCCGCGTTATTGTTAATTATCCAACCTATTAGGCCGATGTCTACACCTTTTTCGCTACTAGCAGGCGGAAGATTTGAAACTTCCTCATCCTTTGGCCATATTTTATCCAAGCTTTGGTTGAAGCGAACATCTACTTTATAAGGAGATCCTTCTTGCCCTATGACTTGTCCATCTCTTGTTATAATAGGCCAGTAGCTACCTGCATTTACAAATGCCTTTTCATTAGCAGCTGTAAAGTAAAGGGTATAGACTCTGCGGTCGTAGTAAACATTGTAGACCGTTTCCCCAGTGGACAAGACTGATTTTTGAACATTCGGGTCTTCTTTCGATGCGTTTTGCTTTTTCGTCAAGTCTTCATTTAAGAAGTAATATCTTTCAAATTCTTTTTTATCATCTTGAGCCTTTTTCAATCGTCCGTCATTTAGGTCAGGGAAGGTAATGCCGTGGATATCTAAATTAGTAAGGTCAGGTATTAATCCTGTGTCTACTTGTTCAATTCTTCTTGAGCCTATATAGTCATAGCGATCACGCAAAGGAAGAGTGTCGTCTTTGTCATCATAATCTGTTTTTTCAGTCCAAAACTGAATAAGATAGTCAGCTTTTGGAGCATCTTTCCAAACAGCAGTAAAAGTAATGTCTTGTGCCGGCATTTTTAGCTTAGCATCTAAATCTATTATTGGTTTGCCGGTAGCGTCTTTAATTACCTCACCTTTATTAAAAGTTGTCTTTACATTATTTAATTCTCCATCTAAGTCAACAGAAGGCTTCCAGCCAAGAAATACTGAGCCATTCTTAGTTGGTTTTTCAACAGTTGGGATTTTTTGTCCATAGTAAAGTCGTCTACTTGGAATTGCGTTTCCATCTACAGTATCGTAATTTACATCATAATCCTTCCTGTGGTAACGATACTCTATTTCGAAATGACTTGTATCTTCTGGAACTATAGTAGACAAGATATCCGTTTCTGGTTCAAATCCTTCTATTGAAGATTTAGGTAGTGATGTTACTTCCAAAAGAGAACCTGTCTTACCTTTGGCTGTAGTATCGATTGCATCTGTATCACCGTCTTTAGGTCCGTACTTATTAAAGTCTGTTAGACTTTGGAAAACGTGTTTTACGGTTATATAGTTCTCCCTTGGATGGTACTTAAAATCTTGTGTATCCTTACCATCAATACCATCTTTAACAATATCATAAGTTATTTTAAAGGATTCTTGTGGCTTTTCATATCCCTTTAAATCTGGTAAGCTTATAGTTTTCTTTACATTAGCTTGTTCTTCAGGTGTTGCATTTGCCCCAACACTTGCCACATAAGGTTGGTAGTTAATCTTCCACTCACCATTTTTCTTAACCATATAGTCAGTACGCAAAGTGTAAATCTCCGGCATATCAGGATTTTTAATTAAATCCTCCGCCGTTTCGCCATTTTTTGGTTTTGCTACTTCTACCGGTAGTTTGCCATTAACAATGTCCGACTTATTGCTATCTAAGTTGTCATAATTATAATCAGTCTTAGCCAATAAGCCTACAGGCAATGATGTCATGATCATCATCACCGCAAGCACCAGTGTTAAGAATTTTCTCATTTTAAATGTTTTCATAATAAGACCCTCTCCTTATCAATAGTATCTATTATGTAGTATAAATTTCACTACTCTACTATGTATTATACCACAACTTGTATTATAAATAAAGAATTATTTATAATTATGCAACAATATATTGAATTAATTTAGATCTTTTTATTTATGCTCATGGCCTTGCCTCTTCATTTGATTTTTTAAGGCTAATGGCGGGCGTTTGATATGCGCCGCGCGAATGGTCTACGCCACGCAAATGGTCTACGCCGGGCGTTTAACGTATGACGCGCGTTTCGTTTTTCTCGCGCAATACACTTAAGGCGATTCGTAATTTGCCAAAAACGATATATGCACAAAAAAAGAGAGCCGAAGCTCTCTTGTAAAATTAAACTATTTACTTCACCAATCCGTAGGTATTCACAACTCTCGTCACAAAGATTATTCCCTTTCCTTGCTCTTCAATCCCAGTTTCTTTTCTTATCGATTCAACTATGTCCTTAGTTTTTGCTTCTTCTGATATAATCAAGACAATCTCTTTCTCGGGTTCGATGAGCATATTGAAGACTTTGCGCGCTTCTTCACTGCCCGAGCCTCTCGCGTGCATAACAGTTCCGCCTCTTGAGCCGGCTTTTTGAGCTGCTTCGATCACGTCGTCTGCATTTCCTTTTTCAACTATAGTATATATGGCGTTGTACATATTTTCACCTCTTTTAATATTTTCACTTCCATTAACATTATCTTCAGTGCCAAAGACGTTGAATGCGCTCTCGATGTAGGCGATTCCGTGGTTTGGCTTGTCCATTTCAAGTTTTTCTACTAAATAATCAGCAAGATCCGTGATCTCCTCAGTCTTTCCGAAGAGCATAAGAACTGCTTTTTTCTTGTCGTTTAGACCTAAATAGTCAAATATTGTCCTAGATGCAGTGCCTCTGCCTAGCATGGCAACTGAGGCTGTAACGCCTTTCTCATCCGCTAAATGCAAGACTTTGCTCGCTTTATTGTGTTCGACTATAACGACTAGCATTTCTAAGTGACGAGACTTTAAACTACGCATTCTTCACTCCTCCTTTTTCATGTTTCAGATAGAATAGACCAAGTATTTGCAGTGCTATTAGAGGCGTCATCGCTACCATGGCAATGGTACCGAAGCCGTCTATAAGTAGGTCCGCTGTTGGTGTTGAGGCTGCAACGCCTTGTGCATAAGCAAGGATAAATGTCGCAGTCATTGGTCCTGAGGCAACGCCGCCTGAGTCAAAGGCGATGCCGACGAATAGGCTTGGCACTTTTTTCATTATCAAAAATGTTATGATATAGCCCGGTAGCAGTACGTGCCATAGCTGCATGCCAGGAACTAGTATTTTAAGGATCGACAAGGCAACCGCGATGCCGACACCTATTGACAAAGTCATAAGTACGACTGATTTTTTGATTGAGCCCGCCGTAACGGCTTCGATTTGATTCGTAAGTACGTGAACTGCCGGCTCCGCAAGTATAGTCAGTACGCCCATCAGAAAGGCGATGGCAACGATGAAGGCCTTGCTGTGCTCTGTGGCTAGCACGTGACCTATGTAGCGGCCAACATCCATAAAGCCAGAGTTTACGCCAACTAGAAAGATTACAAGTCCCACAAATGTTAGCACGCAGCCGGTTGCGACTCTTGCGTTTGCTCTCTTCGAATTATGGAAGAAGATCATGTTGCAGATTGTGTAAATCACGATTATGGGTAGAAGTGCGATGATTATCTCTTTTGCGACTATCGGCGCCTCGTGTATGAAGTGCGAGAAAATGCCTGGCTCTGCTGCCACGGCAATGTCTGGAACCTCACCAAACTCTGGTTTTGATAGCACGCCAAGTACCAGTGCACCGATGATGGCGCCTGCTGAAGCGATGCCAACTAGGCCAAAGGAGTCGTCTTCGGACTTTTGGCTGTCTTTGTTAATGGCGGAGGCACCTGCGGATAAAGCAAGTAAGAATGGTACAGTCAGTGCCCCAGTTGTCGCTCCTGAAGCATCAAAGGATACTGCTAGGAAGAACTGGTCTGCAAGCACTGCAAGTACGAGTATTACGCCATATGTAAGCATTAAAAACTTCTTTAGCGAATACACTTTTACTATACGCACCATGCCAAGTGAAATAAGTAAAGCGACACCCATTGACACAAGCATAACTAGTGTTGACTTCGATACGACGCCCAGAGTCACCTGGCCAACTTGATCTGCCAAGATGTGTAAATCCGGCTCAGCTATTGAAATGACAAAGCCTAGGACAAGTCCCATGAGCGCTATAACCCAAAGTTTACCGCTCTTAACGGCTGCGTTACCGAAGCTGTCGCCCATAGGCGTGATGCCAAGGTCGACGCCGATCAAAAATATTGTCAGTCCCAAAAGTATGAAGACCGCGCCCAATAAAAAGCGTATGAAGACATCGCTCTCTAGCGGAACCACTGTAAAATTCAGTATCACAACGAGTAGCGATATCGGCAAAACGGTCGCTAGGACTTCTTTAAATTTCTCTTTAATCAAAATGTCACTTCCTTCCAGTCAAATTTGTTTATTTCTTTAGACAAGTAAAATCATTAACACTATTATAATGGAAAAGTGCCCAAATTTCAAGCTATTTCTCAATTAGGTAGCGCCAGTAACGCTTAGGCATATTTGAAATCATCAGCTTTTCATTGCGTCTCTCGTCAATGGCGATGGCCTTATAAAAGTCTTTCCAAGCCTCTTCGAAGAATTTTTCTTTTTCGCTAATGGTGTAGTCAAGGCTTTTTAGCTCCAGAAATTCTACTTTTCCGTCCATGTGCATGGCGGCTGTCCCACGCTTCACGTCAGCGATTACGAAGTTTATAGTAGGGAGCCTCTTCACAAAATGAGGAACGATAAGGGTCAAGATGTCGTTCTTCGGCTCAAACTCAGCGAGCATCACGCCTCCCTCTACTTCTTTGAAGCGGAGTAGCCCTTTGTAGGAATGATTTTCGCTTAAAACGTTTCTACGAATGCGGCGAAACTCGCTCGCCACCTTCTCTGACGAAAAGATGTAGCCGTAGCCGTGCTCGAAGACGCCTTTGATGGCCCTGATTAATATATCTTCCTTATTATTATCGCAGGACAAAAATACCGCCACTAGCTCCCTCATAAAACGCTTTGGAAATTTTTCTTCAAGCCCTTTTAGTACGCGAGTGGCCCCTGCCATATCCGTGGCGATAAAGACCTTGGTGTCAAATAAGGAGCCTTGACCATCGGGCATGAATTTGGCGCGCTCGATGTCCTCGTAAAGCTCGAAGATGACCGTCATGAGGCCTTCGAAGCTCCTGTCGTAATCAAAATAGCGATAGCTGTTCATTGAGATTCACCTTATCCATGAGTTTTACGCGCAGATTTTCACGCGTATCGATCTTGCCGCCTCTGTAGACGCCGCCTACTGTGATGAAGTATTTAGCACGCTTTAAGGAGATGTGCATGTTCTCAAGCGACGTGTACGATAGCTTGGCAAAGCGCCTTGCATTGATAATCTTGTAGCAGGTCGTCGGACCAAAGCCGGGCACGCGAAGAAGCTCCTCGTAACTCGCCTTGTTCACCTCGATCGGGAAGAGCTCGATATGATTTATCGCCCAAAACGCCTTGGGATCAAGGTCCAGGTCGAGCATGGGATTTGCGCGCGAAACGATTTCGTAGGGCTTGAACTTGTAAAAGCGCATCAACCAGTCTGCTTGATAGATGCGGTGCTCCCTAAGTAGTGGCGCGGCTTTGATGCCACTCGTGTACTTCGATTTAACGACTGGAACAAAGGCCGAATAATAAACGCGCTTCATGCTGAAACCCTTGTATAAAAGCGACGCCTTCGTGATTATGGTCTCGTCACTTTCATTCGCGGCGCCGATAATCATTTGCGTGGTTTGCCCAGCCGGGGCAATGAGTGGAGCGCTCTTGTACTTGCGCCTGTCCTCTTTGTTCTCATCTATTGCCAGCTTTATATTGTTCATGGGCTTCATGATGCCCTCAGTAGTTTTCTGCGGAGCAAGCATTTTGAGGGACTTTTCAGTCGGCAGCTCTATATTTACAGATACCCTATCAATCAGGGACGATAGCTTTGTAACCAGCTCTTTTGAGGCGCCCGGTATGACCTTCATATGTATATAACCATTGAAATGGTAGGTGTTGCGAAGGAGCTCAGCCGTTCTAATAAGCTGCTCCATGGTGTAATCGGGGCTCTTGATGACTGCGCTTGAGAGGAAAAGGCCCTCGATGTAGTTACGGATGTAAAAGTTCATAGTGAGTTCGGCGACCTCTTCGGGCGTGAAGGAAGCGCGCGGCACATCGTTCGAAGCGCGGTTGATGCAGTACTCGCAGTCATAAATGCAAACGTTTGTGAATAGGATTTTAAGTAGCGATATGCAGCGGCCGTCCTCGGACCAGCTGTGACAGATGCCTGATGAAGCAGCGTTACCAATGCCTCCCGAGTTTTTGCGCGAGGAATTAGACGAAGAGCATGAGGCATCGTACTTCGCCGAGTCAGATAAAATTTTGAGTTTCGCCTTTAAATCCATAGTATCACCTGAGTATATTGTATCACTAAATGCCGATTTTGGCAAGATATGGGCGGGGATAGGGGAAAGAGAAAAGGGTGCATATCATTGATATGCACCCTTTAAAATAACTATTTAATATTCAATTCCTTCTTCAAACCCTCAGTCAAAACCCTCGAGAAATTTATGTTCTTATTCTTAGCAAGCGCCTCAAGCCAAGTTGGTAAGGTCACCATCTTATTTTTGTAAACTTCCTTCACCAAAGAGAATTGATAAGGCAAGTAAACATTGACATAAACAGCTAAGTCGCCTTCTTTAAGATCAAGCTCATCCATATCAATATCGTCTGGGTACTCAATTTTTTCCTTCTCTTCATCGTATAGACAAAGACCTATAACTTCTTGTGCGTATCTTACGCCCTCTTCGAATGTGTCCGAGCAAGTATAAGCGCCGTCAATGGCAGGCACGTCAATAGAGTAGCCACCGTCACTTTCTTTGCTAAAAATAGCTAAATATGTTACACTATCTTGTTTTTTTATGTAAACACTCCTTTAACAAGTGATAATATTTACAAGACTATTATAACATATGTTAAACATTTGTCAATAGTTTTTTTTATTTTTTCAGTCAGTTACATTTTGTAAACATCTCCCCCACCCCCACACACAAAAAAATAATCGCATATCAATTTGATATGCGATATAATTATGAATTCTGTGTACTGCAACTTGCTGCAAGTTAAATTTTCTATTTTGACTTCATAAAAAGCTCTATTTCACTATGTTTACATCATAAATCTATCCAAATAACTCATACATTTGCAACTTGCTGCAAGTTAAATCAAGCCCAAAAATAAAATATACTTCATATATAACTCTCCGATTAAATTTTTAATATAATCTTGATTTTTTATTGCCATCTTAGTAACTTGTAACTGGCTCATTTTTTCGCTTGTGGCCGATTATTTCGACCTCAAGATAAAGAAAAAAAAGACTAGAGGGAACACTTCTTAATAAAGCATCCCCCCTAGTTGGCTATTAACACTGCCTCTATCTGTAAGATAATAATACCAGATTATAATCACTTTGTCAATCTTAATTCTATTTGATATTCAATTCCTTCTTCAAACCCTCAGTTAAAACCCTTGAGAAATTTACGCCATATTCTTTGGCCATCTCGTTTAAGTAGCTCGGTATGGTAACCGTCTTTTTAATGGTCTTGGCGCTCGTTCTTCTGATGTAGTCATCCATGTCAATATCAATCATGGTCTTAAAACTCAAATCCATGTCAGAGAATTTGTCCTCGTCTATGACAATCTCGTCAATCGAACTTGCCTTAGGAAGCGTATTGCCCTCTATATAGTCATCATACAAAGAACAGCCTAAAAAATCTTCCGCCATGTAATATGCATCGGAAATATTATCGCCGCAAGTTGCACCCATGTCGATGTCTGGAAAAACAATCGAGTAGCCTTCACTTTCAAGATCCTTGTAAAAAATAGCAGGATAGATTAATTTCATACTTTCACCTCCGTTTATAGTAAGGTTAATGTTTTTAATTAAAATAAATCACTATGCGTTCCTGTTCTTGTTAAGTACAAAATCAAATTCTTTTCTACGATTTCATATATTAAGAGCCAATCTGGTGTGATGTGACACTCTCTGCAATTTGCGTAATTTCCTTTAAGTTCATGATCTTTATACTTTGATGGAAGCTTTTCACCTGAAACTAATATTTTTAATACTTCTGTTAAAAGCCCTATATCGTAGCCTCTCTTCTTTATTTTCTTTAAATCTTTCTCGAACTTTTTAGTAGGCCTTAAATCATACATCAAGAATGTCTCCAATCATTTCATCAACACTTTTATAAGTAGTGCCTATGGATGGATCCTTTTTCATAGCTTCGACTTCTTTTATAGCCTCGATAGTTTCAGCGTTTGGAGTTTCATATTGAATTGCATTTTTCATAAATTTAACTAGACTTGCTTTTACGCTTTCGCCACTTTTAGCAATAACGCTCTTGTATGCGTTATAAGTTGCCCTATCCATAACAAAAGAACAAGTTACTTTATCATTCTTGTTCATAATAATCCTCCTTTCAAATACACTTAGTTTACTAAGTTTACTAAGTATATTATATAACTTTTTTTTAAAAAAGTCAAATTTTATTCAGTCACTTACATTTTGTAACCATCTCACCCACACACAAAAAAAGAGAGCATATCATTTTGATACACCCTCTCCTTAATTACCTGCACTATTTTATTTTATCGACATGAGTATCACCTAAAATAGAGTTTCAGTACTAGTCGTAATCACCTTCGCTCCATCCATTGCATTAACCTCGCTGCCATCCTTATTCACAATAAGTTTCTTCTCAACGATACCAGCAAACGCACCCTTAACAGCATCAGCGTCAAGCCCTTCCTTTGGGTTTTGGACACTCATGTTATAAGCCTTACCATTCGCGCATTTGAACTTCATTTGTAGTCTCTTCATCATCTCACCCCCTTTCTAAAAAATCCACCATCACTATAACGAAATTACAGTGATCTTCTCAGCCTTAGCAATCTGTTTACCAAGAATTTGAGAGAAAGCAGTCTTAAACTCAGCAAGATCCCCTTCACTCGCATCGCCATTGACGTAGTTTACAGTTCTAGAGAAATTTCTCTTAGTACCGTCGCTGCCTTCGCTAGTGAAGTACACCTTAACACTGTTCTTAGTCATCATCTCACCCCCTTTCCGTAGGTCCCTCCCTACACTTAATATATACAAAATCATGATAATATTTCCCATACATTGTCTAATCATAATTATGGAAATGCTGCAGCCAAACGTCCAATTGTCCATCTCAATGTCCAAAATTTGCCGTGCCTTCCAAAATTTACGCATGAGTCTGCATTTGCCAGGCGAATGGTCTTGCAGATATAATCGTCTTAACAATAGAGAAAGGAGAAAGACAGATGCAAATCAATTACGACAAAGTTGCGATGGACTATAAAGCCAGTGGACGAGTCGATCCCGTGGCAATGGAAAGGCTCAAACCTCTCATGATCACGATGATTAAGCGCTACTACCCAAACTTCAAAGAGTGGGGCGACCTCATGCAAGAGCTTAGAGTCATAACACTCGAGGCCCTCCTAGACTTCGACCCCGCTCATGGCGCACACGCACTCGCACTCATCGAGTCACGCATGAAATACCATTTGCTCGGTAAGTATAAAAAACAAGTCGTCACCACCCCACTAGACGATGCATTTTTAATAGAGGACGAGACCAGCATGGACGACTTCGAAGCCCTATTCTATAACGACACACTCGGCGAAGTCTTCAAGGAGCTCACATACGAAGAAGAAAAACTCATCTATTTAAGGTACTATACCGAGATGAACTACGAAGACATCGGCCGCGCCCTAGGCTTTTCAAGAAATACAGCCGCAAGAAAAATAAACACCCTACTAAAAAAGCTAAGGCGCCTATATAAAAAGCAAAATAAAAATACGTCTAAAGTATGATTTTTAAGAAATTTCCATGAAAATGGTAAAAATTAGAACAAAGCTATTGACATAGCATGTATAAAAGACTATAATAGACTTAGTAATTAGGAGGTATAATATGAACACAAATAAGTCATTGGCAGCCTTGATACCAGCTTACGATAAAGATGGAATGAACACGACGGTTGCCATATACGAGGACATGAGTGCAGAGAATTTGCACGTATCAATCAGAACAGCCATCTCGAGACTGTTTCAGGAGAAATTAGCAGACGAAAAAGGCTACAAAAAGTGGGCCAAGACCATCGCCAAGAAAAAGACCGGCCTCGCGCTTATGATCAAAGACACAAAGCTAGTCGGCATCAGGTGTAGAGAGGTGCGCTCCAAAGGCGACGGATCCATGATCTATATCAACAGAGACCTAATCTATGACACAGAAGACGGCTACGTCTACATAAGAGGCCTAACGAGGATACCAGTTTTGGCAAAGAAAAGGACAATCAGAGACAGGATCAAGGACTGCGACAGAATCAGTAAAGCATACGAAGAGAAGATGCAAGGGTGAGTACAAAGGTGCCACCCCTTTTTTATGCCTTGAGACGATGATTATGGTAATGGTAATGGCAATGGCTTTGCGCCGATAAACTTGAGGTGAAAAATTCGTCCACAAGATCAATTTAATGAAGAAAAGCAAAAAAATAGCCTTGTTTCAAAAAAATGGCGTTTTCTGAAATAAAGAAGAAATATTCTATGGTATAATATTATTGAGTATAAAATATATTATAATTAAAGGAGTGTATCAAATGTTAATATTAATGTTAACAAAAATTTATCTAAAGAAAAAAGATAAAGAGAAATTAAAGAAAGAAAAGATATATAAAAACTTTCGATTAAAGCCTTTGAAAAACACATATGGAATAGAAATATTCTGTCTTATAGCCGCAATCACATATCCTTATATTCTAAGTAAATTAGTTAATTGCTCCATAATTCAAGGTAATGTTAATTGCATTATTTTTACTGAATTTCTTTATAGTATTAAGATGTATGTTATAGCCTCTTTAACCATAACAGCTACAATTTTTCATTATTTAAAAAGCGAAAAAATAACACGTTATAATGAAAGTAAAAAGTATAATCCAATATATATATTAGAAAATAAACTTACTAATGAAGAATTAAATAATAATGAAATTTTAATAAGAGTTATATTTAAAGAAAGTTCTGCATCGATAAGAAATGTCAAGGTTTATACATTTACAAGCAATTGTAAACTAAGTCTAGTAAAATCATTTGCACTGTTAAAAGATAATGATTTTATATATCTAGACTTATCAAACAAAAACTTATTTATTGTAGCTGATACTTTAAATAACGAAAGAATTTACTCATTAATATTTTCTAATAGAATACTGCATGCAAGAGATTTATCAAACAGTTTGAAAGTTTCACTTAACCGACTAAAATTAGAATTACAAGAACCAAATGATGAAATATATACTACTCTTATGTCAGATTTAATAAAAGAAATAATATACAAAAATGACTTTGATATTTAATGAATAATTTAAACGCAGCTTATTAAGTAAGCTGTATTACAAGAACTTATATTAAACTATAAAAGACCCATAGCCCCCTTTTGTAATGAAAGGAGTACTATAGGTCTTCTTTTGCAAATAAATGCGTAGAGAGAGTTTTGAGACTCAAATAATAGAGCATATAAATTTTATTCTTCTTCAACATCAATATTAAGCTTTTTAGTTTTTGGATTATCATCACTATACTTATTGGATAAATACCTAATTCTGTTTTCAAAATCAGGAAACATATCTTCTTTTGTATAATAATACTCTTTTAACTTGGTTTCCAGTTCATTATTAATATATTTTAAACAATATTCTTTATAAACATCTCCAGTAATTCTAGATTTTAGTTGCTCATATAGCTTATTCTCTATATCAGCTTTTTTACTGTCTGTTTCCTTAGGATCTATATTTCTTTCATTTAAATATTTCTCAGCATCATAGCGTAAAACAATTTTGACAAATGGAATTTTTTTCTTAACCTTGTTATCCAAAATTTTTTCAAAATTTAAGAAAGCACCCTTTTGAGCAATAATACGTTCATTCGTATGACTTTTTCTTACCTCAGAAAATAAACTTAAGTTATCACTAACATTATCATTTATCTTGAATAAATACAAAGTTGGTTCTTTATAATATAAAATAGAGTCGCTAAGCATAAAAAGCATTGCTATAAATGGATTTTTAGTTATGTCCAATAAAGCAGTTTTTAAACCATAGTGCTGCAAAACAGATAAATTTGATTCACGTTCATCTAAATCTCTTACCTTTGACATAGACACATAATTGATAGTATCTGGAAAAGCATAGGCAAGTTTTTTATATGTAGATTCAAAATCTTTGATATAAGCTGAATCAACCTTATACCTTAAAGCACCTGGCAATAAAGGATGATTGTGCGATTGCCCTCTAAAATAATTAAATCCAAGCCTATCACTAGTTAACGATTGAAGCAATACCTTTAAAGCATAAAATATTTGCCAAGAAAATTCCTTACTAGTATTTAATATGTCATTATTACACTTTTCAACAATTTTCCCAATTGCTTCTTTATTTTTACCATCATTTGAGTCTTGCAATTCAACTCCTGTTATAACATAGCTTTTGTTGCCAGCAACTGCTTCCTGTTGATAAAGTGTATATTTAAGTAGAATTGTACTTTGGACAAAGTAGTCTTCTTCTTTATAATTATTTATAATCTTAGCATAACTGTTTTTACTCTTCTTCGAATAACTCATACATATCACCTAAATAAGCCTAATACAGTAAGCCTATACTTAAAAGAGTCACTAGGTACATGCATAATTTTTGCAGCTCTATTAGCCACTAAATCTATATCCATCTCAGAAAAATTCTCCTTCGCATCGTAATTAAGCAGCCTCATAGCTTTTACAAGAGCATTAACTACAAGCTTCCTCGGCATTAGTAAGTCAGCAGCAAAATTATTCGCAGTCAGTAAAGCTAGATTATGAACTTCTACCTCTTTAAGATCTTTATACCTTTCTGAAATTTCCTTTTCAAAAAAAGGATTTAAAATAAGAAATAGATTACTAGCAATGTCAAACCTTTGTCTTGCATCACTATCAAAAGCACTAATCCATATTATTCTATGTCTACTATCAGATTCAGGTTTCTTTTTTAATTTAGTTGAAGCAGAGTGGTATATATTACAATCAGTTTCAATTTCATCTTCTAAATATCTAATTTTTATCTTGCACAAATTTACAATCTTGCGAATACTCACTACATAATCACTAGTTAACTTTAAATTTTCAATAGAGTCTCTAAAATTACCAAAAACTTGTAGAACAGTTTCATCATAAACACTTTTATATGTCATCAATTCTTCCATCATAATTACTCACCCACCTAACAAATTACAAATAACATATTTCTACTATTATTTGTATTATAATTATACCACAAAACAAAGCAAATTTAATCAATTAAGAAGCTATATTTAATATTAAAGCTAAGTTTTACTATACTTCATATTGTATACTATTATTTTAAAGCTTGAGTTTTAGGACTAGATAAAAGATAGTGTTAATTGATTTAAAATTAATGTAAAATAAAAAAGCTTTAAGTAAAAAAGATGGGTAGAAATTATATAAAGATAGGAGGTGAAATTATGAAGATTAAAAAAGAAGATCGTTGGATGAATATTGCCAAAGGCTTATTAGTAATCGTTTTAATCTTTCCGCTTTTAGGAGACTTGTTTACTAGTAAAGAAAGTAAATTATTAAATCCACTAGGTATGTATATAAAGGCTAACAAAGACTACTACGCAACTGCTTTTACTTTACTCGCAGCACTTTTAATACCTAAAAGAAGTGATAATACCGCTGGTAGAGACTAAATTGTTCATGTTCTAAATAACTATATACTAACTAATTTCAATTCTATGTACAAAAAAGGAAGGTCATACGACCCTCCTCTTTTATTTTAGTTAATTGTTAACTATTTAATAACTACTACAAATTTTTCTGTTTCATTTGTATCGTCATGAGATATAACTACTTCGTATTCATCCATAGTTGATCCTGCTTTTGCAGTTACTGATTTAACTTTAACACCTTTATCTTTAGCGTAAGCTAATTTATCGATGTTTGCTGTGATAACTGCTTTAGCTACTGCTTCATCATAAGCTTGACCTAATCTAACAGTCTTACCTTCTAATTCTCTTGCTACTCTCTTTAGTAGGTTTTCAGCTGCTGCAGCTTTTTTATCTTTTTCTTCTTTTTCTTCGTCTGCTGTTAATTTTTTGAATTCATTCATAGCTTTTACTGTCTTAGTAGTATCAGGTTTCTTAGCAAGTTCAGTTACTAACATGCCATTTTCAAATTTTACTTCACCAGTTACATTATATTTTGTTAATATAGATGCAATAGTTTTTTTGAATTCAGCTGCTTCATCAGTTACAGTTGAAGCGAATTTTTGCATACCTAAAGCTTCGATTTCTTCTTTTGCTTTTGCTAAATCAGCTTCTGCTTTTGCTGCTTTTATTTCTTCTGGCATTCTTAATCCTGTAACCTTTAGAGCTGTCTTACCATCATAGTTAGTTCTTTCGTCATATTCAACTTTAACTTCACCATCGGTATATGCATCTGCAAAGTTTTTTAAACCAGTTTCACCATAACCGTAGTCTTTACCATTAGAACCTACGAACCAAGTTCTTGCATTAACTGTATAAACAACGTTGTTTTTACCGTCTGCATCAACTAATTCGAATTGTAGTGGGTTAGTACCAAAGTTCTTAAAGATGTTAACTGCATTTTTAACTACTGGATTAGTGTTTCTTTCGAAGTATCTGATAACTCTTACGAAGTTTCCGTCATCTTCATCATAGTATACTTGTACCCAGTCACCTAATTGTCTGTTAAAGATTTGAGTGTCTCTGTCAAAGTATCTTTCAACTCCGTTGATGTCATAAGCATCTCTGTATTTAAGATCTTTAATGCTTACTAATTCTTGGTCATGTTTAATAACAACTTTCTTTACATAACCTTTCTTAACATCTGCGTCTTTAGTTGCGTCAGTTATGTGAAGTTCAACGATGTCGCCTGCTGTGTACATAGTGTGTTTGATTCCACCAGGAATTAGGTCTACATCGTAGTAAACACCTTGAGCATCTCTAAATCTAGCTGATGTAGTTGTATTGTATTTATCTAAAACTTCAGCGTATACAGTATTAGTCTTTGTAACTGATTTAGCGTTAGCGAATACAACTATGTTAGCAATACCTTCTGCATTTGTTAAGAAGTTGTAGTAAGGTATTTCTAGATATTCAAATCTTTCTCTTAATGCATTTTCAGAAACTACATAAGCCTTAAGGTCTATGTTGTTCTTGTTGTCTGCAATGAATTTATCCATGTCAGCGATTTGAGTTAAACCACTCTTTGTTATAGCGTAAGCGTGTAGATTATCAAAGTATCTGTAGTTTTTGTTACCTACTGTGATGTATCTGTAGTTCATTGATGCCCAATCTAAACCTGCGTTGTAAGTTTTTGCTGAAACAATACGTGCCATTAAGCCGATTTCTTCTTTTTCAGCAGCGCTTAAATAAACGATGTCTTCTTCTGCGAATCCGTTGTGTAGTCTTAGGTTGTTAGAATCTCCAAATACGTCTAAATATTCAGTTCCTCTTCCTTCTTTAGCCCAGAAAGCTTCTCCCTTTGAAGGTAAGAATTTTACATCACCGTAAGTAGTGATTTGTTTAATAGCTTGGATTCCGTCGCTCCATGCTAGGTCAGAGTCAATGTATTGAACTGATCCGTCTAAAGCGATTAATAATTTAACGTTTCTACCAAGAATTGGTTTTAATTGTTCTCTTGCTGTGATAACGTTGAATTGTTTTCCTTCATAGCTGTAAACAGCTCTGAATGGTCTTGTGTAATTTAACCAATATTCGTCGTTGTTTTCTTTTCCTTCGATAACTACATATTCGTCACCGTATCTGTCTAAGTGAGTCTTTACTAACTTAGCTTCAAGCTTAGCGTCTTTTCTAACGATAGCGTTCTTGTAGTCGTTGTAGAAGTGGATAACGTCATCTTTAACGATTGCTTTTCTTTCAGCTACTTCGTAACCTTTAGAAGTCTTAGTGATGATTCTGTCTGCTAGCTTACCAGCTTTAACAACTCTACCGTCTCTTAAGTCGTCATAGTACCAAACGTCTCCGTCTTTAACTTCTGCAACTGGAGCGATATCGTCAAATTTGTAAGCATCGATAAATACAACTTTACCGTTCTTAACTGTTACTCTTGCAAAATCATATTTGCCTTCTTTGTAGTCTTTAGCAAAGTCTTCATATTTGTAGTCTTTGCTGTTTAGATATGTTCTGTAGATTCTTTCATCTTCTCTGTCATATCTTTCATCAAATAATGCAGTGTATTTAGTGTTGTCTAGACCAAATTTCTTGTAGTCAACGCTAGTGATTTGACCATCTTTGTAATCATATGTTTTATCAACTGTAACGTCAACAATCTTGTCGTCTTTGTTAACTGTGATATCAACAACTTTACCAATTAATTCTTCAGCGTCTAACTTAAGGTCTTTGTCAAGTACGTATTTGTGTTGGTCGCCTCTCTTATCTCTGTTAGCTCCAACCCAGTTAGCTTCTTGAACAACTTTGATAACTTCAACAACGATTTCGTCGTCGTTCATCTTTTCAACTCTAGAGTTTTCTAGAACGATAGCTTTAACGATCTTTCTTTGACCAAATTCTTTGCTTGTAATCATGTTGTAAAGCATCTTGAAAACGTTTCCTCTTGTAGCCATGTCAGTGTAAGCTGGAACGTTTACATTGTTAAATAAACCTAGTTGTTGAGCTTTTACAATGTATCCTGCTGGATATACTGTACCAACTTCTGCTTGGCCAAGAGCGATTGTAAGCATTGTAGCCATGTCTTGGTAAGAGATTTGTCTGTCTGGTCTGAATGTTCCGTCTGTGTAACCGTTTACAAAGCCTTGTTGTTTAGCAACTGCGATGTAGCCGTTTGCCCAGTGGTTTGTAGGAACGTCTTTGAATCCTGTAGGGATTGTAGCTAAAGCTTTAGCTGAAGCTTCAAGACCCATAGCTCTAACGATCATAGAAGCAAATTCTGATCTCTTAACGTTCTTTTCTACTTTGAAGTCGTCTGAATCTGCTGAATAACCAGTGATGAAACCAGCCTTCTTAAGAACTTCGATAGCTTTGTCTAAAGCTTCGTCCTTAACAGGTTCTTCTTCCTTCTTTTCTTCTGTCTTTTCTTCAGTTTTTTCTTCGGATTTTTCGTCTTTCTTTTCTTCAGACTTTTCATCCTTCTTTTCTTCTGTTACTGTTTCTTTTTTGTCTTCTGTTTTAGCAGTATCAGCAAGAACTGAAGTAAATGAGCCTACTATCATGACTAATGCAAGTAGTAGTGCAAGTAATTTTTTACTCATGTCTAATGACCTCCTTTTGTATTTGTGTAGGATAAGCCTACACTCTTAATGTATTATACCACCTAAAAATGAATATTGCAAGAACAAATCAACTTCTGTAACACACTTGTAACACAGTTACAAGTGTGTTGCGAGCTGTGGGCCTGTTCTTATGGATAGTCAGCTCTAAATATAACTGTAATATAACTTGCAATTATTATTTCAGTTGATTGCGAGCTTGTTAGCCAGTTTCTTTGGCAAATCTGCTCTAAATACAGTTATTACAAATGTTATAAAGTTTGTTTTTGCTCAAATACAAATCTAGTGGTACTTTATTTACACTTACATTATAACACAGAAAAAGCGTTTTGTTTGTTAAGAGTGTGTTACAAAAGTCGATTTGCGTGTAAAACGACTTTTGCGTTTTTCGTTTTGCGCGCGCTATAGATACGCCGGGCGATTTACATATGCCGCGCTTGATACAAGTGCCGCGCTACTGTCATAAGTCCAGCTATTGATATATGCCGTGCTATTGATATATGCGCTTAGGCGACCATTATCAGGGAGGGTCTAAATATAAGTATATATATAATAGAAGATATATGTATGAATGTTTGATTAGATTGAAAATAGAAATATTTTCAATCGCAAGAAGACTTTTATAAGAAAGTCTTCTTATAAAAATATTTTATTTTAGACCGTATATGTGTATATTGCTTAACTCTACGAAGTGGCGAGGGCCATTCTCAAAGAATATTTACTTTATGGGGCTTGACAATGTCGTCTTTTTTAGATTTAAAATACTCAAGTATTTTAGATCGCAAGAAGAATTTTGAAAAAAAGTCTTCTTTTTTTAGGGATTATATATATATGTATGAATGTTTGGTATAAAATTTTTCTATTAATGTCTATGTGTGTGTATTTGTCTATGGTTTACGAAGTGGCAAGGGCCATTTTAAAAGAATATTTACTCTATGGGGCTTGACAATGTCTTCCTTTTTAGATTTAAAATACGTAAGTATTTTGAATCGCAAAAGGTATTCTTTTAAATAGGGATTATATATGTATGAATACTTAGTATAAAAATATTTTATTTCAGACCGTATATGTGTATATTGCTTATGTCTACGAAGTGGCAAGGCCATTCTCAATGCAAATAAACTTTATGGGGCTTGACAATGTCTTCCTTTTATAATATAATACGCTCCGTAGTTCGAAGTAGTGGCTAGTACACTAAACTACACGGAAAGTAATCTAGGGGGTTCTCCTTCGTAGGCTGCATGCTGGTCTTGATCGGTTTTGGATACGCATGTGGCTACCCAAGTCTCGCATCACGAACTTTTTACTTAAATCGAGGCTCTCGGGCAAGGGCTAGGCTCGAGTTTGGGTTTTTAAAGAAATCCTCCTTCATTAATAGATTTCTTTGCCCCTGAAATGGACTTTGGGGTCCTTGATTGCTTTCTTGTTTACTATTACCATCCCCAAAAGCAGTACGCCTAGGTGTGTGCTGCTTTTTTTATGTGCATGGGTGGGTGGGTTTGCGAGCGACATCCTGAGCGACATCCTGAGCGACATCCTGAGCGACATTTTTTATATAATTTTCTGTAATTGGCTTATAGGCTCAAATTTCCGAGCGACATCCCGAGAGACATCCTGAGCGACATTTTATTTTATAGAGCGACATTCTAGAGCGACATTTTTATCATCTTTTCCTTCTGATCCAGTCATATGCTCATTTCGTAGAGCGACATCATTTTTTCTAGAGCGACATTTTTTATGTCGTTTTTCTCCTGATTCAGCTATATGCTCATTTTGTAGAGGGCCAGCATTTATAAGTAGAAGGCCATTTGCGAGGGACAAGCTGAGGGACATCCTGAGGGACATTGCCAGGTACAATTCTTGTGATTAAGTGATGGCCTCATTTTCCTGAGGGACAGGTCTACGAAGTGGCGAGGACCATTCTCAAAGAAAAAGACGCCTCGGGTGAAGCGTCTATGATCTGTATTATTTAAAATTATCTTACTTAGTCAATCTATCATATACTATGCCAAGTGTTTCTTCTTTATATTTCTTGGAAGCGGCAAGCATGTCGTCGACTTTTTTCTTTGTTTCTGCTCTGAAGGCTTCGTCTTTAAGTGATTTTAGGTTGATTGTAACGTTTAGCAGTGCGCCTTCAACGCCTGTTTGTAATAGTAGGCAGCCTACGCCAACGTCTGTGATAGCGTTGATGTTGCCGTTTTGTGCGAAGATCTTTTGCATCTTCATGGCTTCTAGGCCTAATTCTGCGCATCTGAATGGTATTTCAAGTGCTACTTTATATCCTTCTTGGATCTTTTCTGATCTGATTTTCTTTTCTTCGTCTGTTTCTTTTGGCATCTTTAGTGCTTTGATGACGTCGTTGAACGCTGTTGAGTCTGTGTCAACGATTTCTTCTAGCTCGGCTGATAGTTCTACTAACTTTGCTGAGTAGTCTTTCATTGTGTTTTGGTCTGCTTCGGATAGTTCTGCGAAGGCTTTTTTGCCTTCTGTAAGCGCCATGACCATGTTTGTTAGGGATGCGCCTAGTGCTGATGAATAGGCTGCAACTGAGCCACCGCCTGGTGCTGGTGAGTCTGATTTAACTTCTTTTAAATAATCTCTTAGTGATTTTTCGATTAACATAATTTTCCTCCTTGATATTGTTTTGTTTGTGGAATGGCTGGGCCACGATAATAGCTGAGCCACTGTGTATATAATTTTCTTTTGTAAAAAGTTATCTTCCTTTAATATATATTAGATATTCAAGATACCATCCAAAGAAATACGTGCCGTCCCCATAACCGTAATAAACGCCGAATCCTTATCCTCAAGATAGCGCGTTTGTACTCTTGACGGCCTATTCATGGTCTCGCCTTGATGCATCTTGGCTTTGAGCTTTGTCGTTAGCTTATTTTTTATCAAATAGTATTGCAGCGCCGCATTAGCGTATGCGGAGGAGCTATCCTCTTCAAAAGCGATGTCTTTTGTGTAATTCCTTACGTAGTAAAAACCATCTTCGGCTTCATTAAACAGGTGAACGTTGTCCACGCCTATAGTCTTGGCTGCATCTTTGAACTTAAATTCATCTATTGTATAGCCATAAAGCGCCTGTCTCGTCTTAATTGGTACGATGAGTGTCTTTTCCTCTGCTTCGACAACCATGGCCCTCGCGTCAAGACCATTCGCAAGGCCGATATCGGCTGTTGAAAGGCTCATGGCGCTGAGCATGTTGGTGATGTCGGGCGAGCTATTGACAATTTCTGGACGGCTGACCTCTATCTCTAAATTCTCTATCTTGTAGTCTTTGTAATAGATGTAGACTTTTTTCTTTGAATTTTTATCGACTTCGTAGACGAGCTTGACACCATTCTCAATGGCTTTGATATAACCAAGGTTTGTAAGCACGTAGAATAGTGCAAGTGAGCCTTGTCCGGAGCCATCTAATTCATTTTTGCTCGTGAAGTATCTGGTTCTGAAGACGTCTTTACCGGCTGGCTCTGCAAAGGCTGTAAGGCCGGCTCTGAGCTCGTTTGCGATGATTTGGTAGTCTTCTTCTTTGAGGCCTTCTGCGTCGGCAACTACGCCGATGGGTGTTCCGCCGAAGCGGCATGTTGCGAAGGCGTCAACGATGTATACGTGTAGATCCATACTAATCCTCCGTGATTAAGTCTGTAAGCCTTGTTAGGTCGTCGTCTGTGTAGTAATCGATGGTAATCGAGCCGCCGCGCTTTGTGTGCTTGATCGAAACTTTTGTTGATAAAAAGTCCTCAAGTCTCTCGCGAATGTCTTTGATGTAGATGTCTTCTGGCTTTGCCTTCTTTGGCTTACGTGTTCTTTCCTCTGTATGCCTAACTGTTAGGCCTGCGTCTTTTATTTTATGAGCAAGTTTTAAGCGCTCTTCTTTTGTATCGACTGATAGTATAAGTTTTGCGTGTGATACGGTGATCTCGCCATTCTTAAGCATTTCAAGTATCTCGTCTTCTAAGGATAATAGTCTTGTCATGTTCGAGATATATGGGCGTGATTTGCCAACTGCTTTGGCGATGTCGTCTTGCTTTAGTCCGTATTTTTCCTTTAATTTTAAATAAGCAATGGCCTCGTCGTATGGGTTTAAGTCCTCTCTTTGAACGTTTTCAACGAGTTGAAGTTTATCGACTTCTTCGTCTTCATAGTCTCTGACGATGGCTGGGATCATGGTCCTGCCAAGCTTTTTAAAGGCTCTGTAACGTCTTTCACCGGCTATGATTTGATATTTGCCTCCATCCATTGGCCTAACTACTATTGGCTGAAGTAGGCCGTTTTTCTCTATGGACTCTGCTAGCTCTTTGATGGTATCTTCCTTAAAGGACTGACGCGGCTGTGCTTCTGTTGGCACGACCATTGCCATATCTATATCCATAAGCTCGTTTTTGGACTTTTCTGTGATTTCTGTGATGCTTTCAACGCCTAGGAGGCTGCCTAGGCCCTTGCCAAGTTTCTTCGCCATATAATCACCTTCCTTGCTTTTGTAAAAATTCTTCGGCTAGATTCATGTAATTTTCGGCTCCTTTTGAGGCTTTGTCGTACTCGAAAATGCTCATGGAGTAGCTGGGCGCCTCTGCAAGACGTATGTTGCGGTTAATGACCGCTGTGTAGAGCTTCGCGCCAAAGAAGTTTTGAACCTCGGAGAAGACTTCGATGTGAAGATTATTTCTCGCGTCAAACATGGTGATCAGAACGCCTTCGATTGTAAGGGCCTGATTGTAATTTTCTTTGACTAGCTCTATGGTCCTAATGAGCTTTGAAACGCCTTCAAGTGCGTAGTACTCGGCCTGTATCGGGATAATGACTGAGTTTGCGGCTGCGAGGCTCATGATTGAAAGGATGCCAAGTGACGGAGGCGAGTCTATAAAGATGAAGTCGTAATCACCCTTAATCTCATCCAAACGGCGCTTTAAGATCTCTTTCCAATCGCCTTTTTGTGCAAGCTCTATCTCAAGGCCCGCGATGTCTGTCGATGAGTCGATGACGTGGAGCTTATCTAGCTTAGTCGGCTTTATTAGTGATCTGATGTCTTTAGTATCGTCTGTAAGTAGCGTGTATGTGGACGAAGCCGCCTCGCTGTAGTCCTCAAGAAGACCACTCGATAGGTTTGACTGAGCATCCATATCGACGCACAAGACCCTCTGACCAAGCTTTGCAAGCGCATAGCTTAGGTTGATGGCTGTCGTTGTTTTGCCGACGCCGCCTTTTTGATTAAATATGACAATAGTTTTGGACATGAAATCACCTCTAAGTTAATAATAGCACAAAGCGCAGTAAATATCAATAGTAATTTATGGACAAGTCAATTCTGTAAAAATTTCGCCTAGAACTCGAACGATTATGGTAGCTGTATCTATAGGCTTGTTTAGTGTGTTATAAGGAATGTTCTACGTGGAACATGATTATGGAAATGGGTTTGCGATGATAGATGTTCCACGTGGAACATTTTGATTGAGCTGATATAATAGTTTTGTTTAAGAGATGATACTCGAAAAGTGATTTTTCTTTATGACTTATTTATTTAAGATCAAAATTCTGTTTTCACTATCAAATGACAGAAAAGTGTTATTAACGAAGTGACGCATCTGAGCAAATTGTGAAATTTATTAGCGAAACGAACTGCCCGAAAATCCATCTAGCTGAGCGTAGCGAACGAATATGGATTTTCAAGTGAGTGAGCTTTTAGAAATTTCCAATTTGTGAAGCCTAAGTCACGAGTAATACACTTTTCGTTAAATATTGCAAATAAATCACTTTTCGTTATTGAGCCAAACAAAAAAAGAGACCATATCAAATATGATCTCTTATATAATCATTCTCTTGACTACTTAGTAGGTCCGCTTCTAACAACACATATAGAGCCATCAGGGTAGGTAGTCTTTCCATAATGTTCAGTCTTTATTTGTGGTTCTAGGTCTCTATACTTAGGGTTCATTGAATCCCATAGCTCGCCATTCTTTAGTTTAAGTATTAGTTTATCTGCTGTTTCTTCATCGACGTCATTCTTTAAAAGATTCTCTTTTACTTGGTCTAGTTCTTCTTGCGGTATATCTTGTGGGCCAGCACTAAAATTATCTAAGTCTGCTAAATCAAACTCACTTGCTTCTTCTGCTTCTTCAGTTGTCTTTGCGCATCCTACGCTAAACGCCATCACTAAACAAAGCGCAAGTACTAAAAACAATCTCTTTTTCATAATTACATCTCCTTCATAATAATTATACATCCTTATTATTAATATACCCAAGTAAAGCAGATCTTATTCAGCATTGATATTGCAAGTATTTATACTAAGGCAGCTACATTTATAAAATAATCAATACTAGTCTTCTTATTATATAGTAGCAAGCACAAAAAAGAGACCCGCAGGTCTCAATTATAAAATATAAATTCATTACGATACTTTGTTCGCAACGCAAATCGAATGCGAACTACAAGATTGGATTAGTTTTTGCTTGATTTTTACCCCTCGGGTATTTCTTTGGAGTCGGCTTTATCTTTTTAATAATTACTATCGATCTATCAAACTCGTCGAACAGCCTATACTTGTGCACATCAACAATCTCTCCACCCATTGCCGCTATAGCTTTTTTTGCTTCGGCTGCTTCTTCATCTATATCGCCAGACTTCATTGAGAGCATATATCCACCGACTTTCACAAAGCCGAGCATATACTCTGTAAGTGTGGCTAGGCGAGCGACTGCTCTTGAGATGGCGACGTCGTAGGCCTCTCTATGACCATTAACGTGAGCAAGGTCTTCGCTCCTTGCGTGAACTGTCTCTATGTCCTTTAAATCCAAATCCATAATCACTTCGTCTAAAAATTTTAATCTCTTCAATAAACTATCGTTGAGTAAAATTTCTTTTTCTGGAGCGAGTATCTTCAGAACAATGCCAGGGAATCCTGCGCCAGTGCCGACGTCTATTATCTTCTTCGCATTTTTCAGCTCAGGCAGGGTAAGAGGGTAGGCGCTGTCGGTGAAGTGAAGCCTGTCGACCTCATCTGACTCGGTGATGCCAGTTAGGTTCATGACCTTATTCTTCTCCACGAGCAAGTCCTTGAAGCGCTCAAGCTCAGCAATTTGCCCCTCTGTAGCGTTTATATTAATCTCATTCAAATATTCTTTCAGCATATTTATCCTTTCAAATGTTCCACGTGGAACATTATTTTCTTAAATGTAATAAAACTATCTCGGGCGGGTTGTTTAGCCGCGGCACGAGCTTTAGTCCGCGTGCGAGGCCTCTCGAAACGACCTCGTATCTGCCGTTCGCCTCATATACGCCGCCAGCGTACTTTGGAAATATTCCTTGGTTCGGCGCAAAAACTCCGTTATTTATAGGAGGTAGGCGCCACTGACCGCCATGCGCATGGCCTGCGATAATCAAGTCTGCATTTATGTCCTTAAACTGATCCTTCGTAAGTGGCTTGTGCGAGAGAACGATGCGATAATCATTAAAATCCGTATCCGCATCGAGCCTCTTAGCCACATGCGCCGCGTAGTCCTTCATACGCCAAGGATGCCTGTCTCTAAAGCCCCAAATTTCTATTTGCTTATTGTCAGCTTTGTAAATGGCCTTGCCATCGTCCAAGACTGTGATCCCCATGGACGCGAGCTTCTTCATATGCAGCTCGGCCTTGCCGGAGATAATCTCGTTATTGCCTAGGATGTAGTAGCTCTTGTATTTCTTGATGCCTTCTATAAATTCATAGCCTTTTTTATCATCTACTTTATCGTCAAATATATCTCCCGGCATTAGTATCGCGTCAAAGGGAAGTGCATCCACCATATCAAGTAGCTCTCTTTGATTTTCTCCGAAGTCCATCGAGTGCAAATCACTAAGCACGAGCAAATCCATATCCACCGGCGCTTTTACTGTGTATTCGCTCACCACTAATTTTTTCTTCCACATAGTGAGGGCGAGTGCCATTAGCGCGGCGAGTGCTATAATCACATAAATCATTTGCGTTTATTTACTTCCATATATATGATGATGTTGTTGATGTCAGCTGGGGTAACGCCGCTGATTCTCGATGCTTGACCAAGGTTTGACGGTCTAAACTTTTCGAGCTTTTCCTTCGCTTCTGTCTTTAGGCCCTTAACTAAGCTATAATCAAAGTCTTTCAAGGAGCGTTCCTCCATCTTTAAAAAGTTCTCTATCTCTTTATTTTGCTTCTTGATATAGCCGTCGTACTTGACAATAGTCTCGAGCTCAAGTATTTCGTCCGGCTTATCCATTGATAAATCCATAAACTTAGCTAAATTATTATAATGTATCTCAGGCCTACGAAGTAGCTCCTCAAGTGTGACTGCGGTCTTAAGCGCTGTCGTGCCAAGGCTTTCAAGGTAAGCATTTGTCTCTTCCTTTGGGCCAATGGACTTCGACTTCAATTTTTCAAGCTCGCCATCGATGCGTTCTTTTTTCGCAAGCATCCTATTATAACGTTCTTCGCTCGCAAGGCCTATCCTATAAGCGTAGTCAGTGAGCCTCATATCAGCGTTGTCCTGCCTTAGACTTAGTCTATATTCACAGCGGCTCGTCATCATACGATACGGCTCGTTTGTGCCTTTCGTAACGAGGTCGTCGATCAGAACGCCGATGTAGCCCTCGCTACGCTTGATAATGAAGGGCTCCTTGCCCTCAAGCTTTAGGTAGCAGTTGATGCCCGCCATGATGCCTTGGGCGGCGGCCTCTTCGTAGCCGGATGAACCATTGATCTGGCCCGCAAAAAATAAATTCTCATGCTTTTTGGACTCAAGGCTAAGCTTTAGGGAAGTGGGGTCGATCGCGTCATACTCTATCGCGTAGGCGCTCCTCATAATCTCGGAGTGCTCAAGCCCCTCAATCATCCTATACATCTCAACTTGCATCTCCTCAGGCAGCGCCGTCGAAACGCCTTGGATGTACATTTCATCAGTGTCTGTGCCCTCTGGCTCGATGAAAACTTGGTGCTGATCCTTGTCCTTGAAACGCAAAACTTTATCCTCTATACTTGGGCAATACCTAGGTCCTTCGCCAGTTATGTCGCCAAGCGTCCTCGCCGAACGATCCATGTGCGCCAAAATGTATTCGTGCATTGGCTTAGTAGTGTATGTTAGGTAGCAAACAGCCTGATCTTTGCGAATGGCGTCCGCCTCATTCATAAATGAGAAGGGGACAATGGTCTTGTCGCCCTCTTGTACAGCCATCTTTGACGTGTCGATGCTACGGCGATGCACTCTTGCTGGTGTTCCTGTTTTCATTCTTCTTAGCTCAATGCCATGCTCATTTAGCGATGCCGATAGATAACGAGCAGGGAAGCGACCATCGGGGCCCGACTCGTAATTTAGCTCGCCCTCAAATATTCTTCCTTTAAGGTAAGTGCCTGTCGCCAAAATGACTGCCTTCGCCTCAAGTACGGCGCCTGTAGTCATACGGACGCCAGTGGCTCTACCATTATCATCAAAAATGACTTCGTCCACTTCGCCTTGGATTATAGTAAGGTTCGGCTCGTTTTCAAGTGTCTTCTTCATCTCGCGGTGGTAGGCCTGCTTGTCGGCCTGAACGCGCAAAGAGTGCACGGCTGGACCCTTCGAGGTGTTCAGCATACGCGACTGAATGTAAGTTTTGTCGATGTTTTTCGCCATCTCGCCGCCAAGCGCGTCAATCTCACGAACGAGGTGACCCTTGCCAGTGCCGCCAATGTTAGGATTGCAGCTCATCGCAGCAATTGCGTCGAGGCTGATGGTGATGACAGCAGTTTTCTTGCCAAGGCGGGCAAGTGCTAGCGCCGCCTCGCATCCAGCGTGTCCAGCGCCGACTACGACTGCATCAAACGTGCCTCTAATATATGTTTTTTCTCTTCTTTGCATAAAATCACTTCCTTTAGTCTATTTGCCGATGCAAAAGTTTTGGAAAATCTTATCAAGTATCTCGCTGTCGAGCTTCTCGCCAAGTATTTCAAGAAGGCTATCGAGAGCGGCTCTGATGTTGACTATGAGTAGATCGTAGACTTGTTTATGTTCGGCATCGTTTAATGCCTCGCTTATGGCTGAGTGCGCCTTATTAAGTAGATCCATCTCACGTAGATTAGCGTAAACCAAATCATCTTGGCTAATATCGCCCGCTAAGAACATCTCCTTAATCATGTCCTTAAGCGCTTCGAAGCCTTCGCCAGTCTTTAGGCTCGTTAAAATGAATTTTGCATTTTGCTCGAAATGGTCTAGGTACTCGCCGTTTTCGCCTTCGTCAACCTTATTTAATATATATATGTGTTTTTTATCTTGAACCATGTCAATGATCTCTTTATCGCCCTCGCTCATAGGCTTTGAATAATCAAAAACTGCTAGAACGAGGTCTGCGTCCTTGATTGCCTTCTTAGATATGGCGACACCCATGCGTTCGATTTCGTCCGACGCCTCACGAATGCCAGCCGTATCCATAAGTTTAAGGCTGATACCCTCAAGATCGATGTACTCGGTGATCATGTCACGCGTAGTGCCCTCGATATTTGAGACGATTGCGGTTTCTTCGCGGGTAAATGTGTTTAGAAGCGAGGATTTACCTACGTTTGGCACGCCGACAATTGACGTTTTGATGCCGTCCTTAATAAGCGTCGATGTAGATGCGCGCCTGATGTGCTCATCTAGGCTATCTTTCACATCTGTCAATGTATTTGTGATGCGCTCGTAGCTAATTTCCTCTATGTCTTCTTCTGGATAATCGATGGCGACCTCGATGTTGGCAATGAGCATCTTAAGGCTATCTGCAAGACCATTAATAAAGTCACGAACTGATCCATCAAAGGCTTTTAGAGACAGGTTATAACTCATATCGGTCTTGGCGTTAATCATGTCAGCGACGGCCTCAGCCTGTGTGATGTCGATTCTGCCGCCAATAAAGGCCTTCTTCGTAAATTCGCCGCGCTCAGCAAGTTCCGCGCCATTTTTCAAAAGCAGATTCAGTATCCTTCTTTGACTAATTACACTGCCGTGCGAATAAATCTCGACCATATCCTCTGTAGTGTAGGTATTTGGCGCCTTCATAAAGCATATCAGAACTTCGTCGACAAAGTCATCCCCGTCATAAATCCTTCCGAAGTACATGTATTTATTTTTAAAATCATCTTTGCCGCTTGCCGAGCGAAAAACTTTTTTCGCAATAGCAAAACTATTTGCCCCGCTCATCCTGATGATGGCGATGGCGCCCGGCTGCATAGCAGTTGATATTGCACAAATCGTTCTCATTTCTTCTCCTTTGTATATTGTTTTTAGATTTTAAATATGTGAATATTTAAAATCGCAAGAAAAATTACGTAAGTAATTTTTCTTTTGTATTTTTCAATTAGGCTAGCATTCTTGCCATGTCAAGTAAAATCAATATCTCTAGTAAATTTGCCTCGTCTAGCAAAATCACTTTCTTAAGCAATTTCACTTAGCATAGCATTTTCAGTCATCGTGGCAAAGCCATTACCATTAACAAGGCCATTGCCATAATCATAAAGATAAATAAAAAAGAGGCTATAAAAGCCTCCTAATTACTTCGCTATGATACAAACTCTTCTGTGAGGCTCGTTGCCCTCAGAAAATGTTTTTACGCCTTCAATACCTGCTAAGGTTTCGTGAACGATACGTCTGTCATAGCTAGTCATGTACTCTAATGAAACCTTAGTACCATACTTTCTAGCCCTTTCACAACCTTGTATAGCAAGCTCTCTAACTTTCTCTTGTCTTTTCTTTCTGTAGTCGCCTACGTCGATGTAAAGCCTCTTAAACTCAGCAAGCGACTTGTTTAGCTGAATTTGCGCTATCGTGTTCATAGAGTCCAAAACAGCACCCTTCTTACCGATCAGTTTCGACGTGTCATCAGATGAGTCCCCGTCAATCAAAACCTTGATCATATCGTCAGACTCATCAATCTTGTACGAAGCCTTTACCTCAAATAGCCTAAAGAACTCGTCCAAGAAGTTTTTTAATATACTTATATGCTCAGCGTCATCGCCATTTGCATGGTCATGGTCATGGTGCTCATGCTCATGATTATGCTCATGCTCCTCGCAGCCGCAGTGACACTCACTTACTTCTTCATAAGTAACCTCAATCACAGCGTCCTTCGCGCCGATACCTAAAAAACCTTTACTATCTTCATTTATTACATCAACAGTGAAGGCGTCTCTACTCATGCCAAGTTCAGTCTCAGCCTTGATTATAGCGTCTTCAACAGTCTTTGCTTCAAATCTACTTTTCACTTACAATTACCTCCTCTTTCTTAATGATCCTATTTTGTACAAATTGTTGAATTGCAGCAAATAGGCTTGATACAGCCCAGTACAAAGCTAGGCCAGCTGGATATTTAACTGTAAAGAAAAATGTCATTAACGGCATAAAATACTGCATCATATTCATAGACTTCGCTTGCTGCTGGTCAGTCATACCGACCCTTGGCGTAGTAACACTCATTAATAGCGTTACAAGCGTTGCAATCAGTGGAAGACCGTACCAATATGGGTCAGCTAAAGTTAAATCCTTGATCCAGAAAAAAGTCTTGTCCATCGCAGCGTACTTGGCCGCGCCAAACGCGTATATTGACGGATCCTTACACACTTGGAAGAAGGCAATCAAGATAGGGAACTGAATAAGCAGAGGCAAGCAGCCGCCAGTTATCGACGCGCCCTCTTGTCTGTAAAGCTCCATAACCTTTTGAGAGGCAATCTGTTGATCGTAGCCGTACTTCTCTTGAATTTCCTTAACCTTAGGCTGTAAGTCCGCAGTCTTCTTCATCTTCTTAGTAGAAGAAATTTGCAAGGGCAAAACTAGTAATTTCACGATAATAGTCGAGATAATGATAGTCATTGCCAAAAACGAGAAGTTTGCAGGCTCAGCGCCCATGCTAGCAAGCTGATCATATATGAAATTAAAAAGGTAACCTAAAATTTTACCTAACATATAAATCCTCCTTACGATAAATAAAGCCTAAAGGAAAACTATACAAGCGGGTCATAGCCGCCCTCTGACCATGGATTGCAGCGAAGCACACGCTTCACAGATAAATACAAGCCTTTGAAAAAACCATATTTCTCAAAAGCTTCAATCGCATACTCAGAGCAAGTTGGCGTGAAAATACAGCTGGGCCTCTTGTGAAAAATCTTATGTGCCACAAAGCGGTAAAACTTCACAACCATAACCATAATCCTACTCATAAGCTTTATCCTTTAAAACATTTATTTTTCTTAACAAAGAAAGAAATCTTTTTCTAATCTTGTAGAAATCGTAGTCAATAACCGTAGGCTTAACCGAAATCACAATGTCATAAGGCTTATCAAAATCCCCTGCGTGCGCCTCGATGATGGCCTTGAGCCTTCTTCTTAGTAAATTCCTCTTATTCGCCTTGCCGTACTTTTTACTAATAGCAAAACAAAACCTAGGGTGATCTAGGTTATTATAGCGGTAATATACCGTAAACGACTCGTTAAAGGCCTTCTTCTTCGACAAGAAAACCCTGTTAATATCTACTTTCTTTCTTAAACTCAAATACCTTTGCATAAATTATGCAGATAATCTCTTTCTTCCTTTTAATCTTCTTCTCTTTAAGACATTTCTACCAGACTTAGTTGACATTCTTTTTCTGAAACCATGTTCAACTTTTCTTTGTCTTTTCTTAGGTTGATAAGTTCTCTTCATTTATATACACCTCCTATAGTACATAAACTCCTATAGTAATTATAATTAATTAAGAGGCCTTTGTCAAGAGAAAATTATGAAAATATTAATATAATAGATAAATTAGTACTTTTACTATGTTTATAGAATAGTTTTGTGGATAAAATTTTAGCAATCTTAATTAAAAATGCCAGACACTGTCTGGCAAATTGTTTAATCTCTTTTTTGAGATACTTTGTAAATGGCGTCGAAAACTTGACTCATTGTGAATATACTCATAAGTAGAGCAGCACCTCTACAGATGATTAGAGCATCTGGATAAGTTGCAACGCCAGGGATTTTAAAAGCAGCCGGCTTCAAATATAATAAAAAGAAAGTCCCAGCCACGATGATCTTTAGTATAAAGTAATCCAAAAATGTCATCTTCTTCTTGTTGTTCATGATAAACCTCCTTCATTTATAAGTTTATTATAACACAGCAGGGGAAGTGGTGCAAGATGATTTTAGGCACAAGCCTTTTATAAAAAATTCCGCTTGAATTGAAAATATTGATTGCAGTTAAAAAATTTAACCGAGCATAATTAAGAAAAGTGATTTTTATTATCTAATTTTATATTTAAGATGAAAATTTTGTATTCACTATCAAATAATAGAAAAGTGCTTTTACAGAGCGAAGCCTTCGGAGAAAACTGTTTTAATTTCTTTGCGAAGTGAGCCGACCGTGGGCTCATCTAGTTGAGCGAAGCGAACGAATATGAGACCACAGGCGAACAAGCTTAGAAATTATCAGTTTTCGTAGACGCAGCGAGCTATGAAAACACTTTTCGTTATCCATCGCAAACTTAATCACTTTTCTATACAAGAAGAAATTTTCAATGCAAATTTTTATATTTCATCCAAAAACTGAGTATAATACACCGGCAAATACACTATATCTCCCTCTTTTAGATAATCTTTTGTGTATATAACAAAGCACTTTCCTATCCTTGATCTATATTTATCAATAAACACATCCAAGGATTTATGCGCCTTATAGCCAGATGACTTCACTTCTATAGGGTAGATTTTATTGCCGCTTGAGATAAGAAAGTCAAGTTCATAAGTCTTTTTAATATCTTCGTCGTAGCAAGTGTTGAAGTAAAGGTCGTAGCCTAGAGATCTAAGCGACGTTGCTACAGCATTTTCATAGAGCATGCCAAGATTGACTTCTGATTTATTAGATAGCAATTTTTTATAAATTTCATTCTTTGTAAATGGCTTATCCATAAACATTAGCGTAACAAAGAGGCCAGTATCTGAAAGATAGAGCTTGAATTTGTTTATATCTTTAGTCAAGGCAAGCGAGGCGCCTGGATCGGTGCTGTTGTATGAGGCTAAAACCGTTTTTGACTCAATAAGCTCTCTGATCTCGTCTTGAACCGTGCTTGGCCTTTCATTTTTCAAAACTGATGAAATTTTATATGAGCTTGTGTGCCTAGACAATTCTGACGGTATATTCTTATATAGATCAGAAGTAAAGCCCCTCGTGTCAAGTTTATAAAAATCGTCCAGGTACAATGTAATTATATTTCTCTTTACCATATCAACTTCTTCAAGATTATTGCTCTCGATGTACTTAAGTACAGCTTGAGGCATGCCGCCAACAAGCATATAAAGCCTAAATTTTAGAAGCATCTTGCGGCTTGCAGCTTCACCTAGACTAGTGCCATTCAAAAAGCACTCCCTTAAAATGTCGTTGCTAGCCATATCGCCTGTAGCCCACAAAAATTCTTCAAAGTCCATAGGGTACATGCTTAATTTTTCTTCCTCACTTGGTATAAGGATGTTCTCAACATTCTTCCTAATCGAAATAAGCGAACCCGTTTCGATATAATCGTATTTACCGTCCTCAACTAATAGTTTTATAGCTTGTCTAGCCTTTGGGCAAAATTGCACCTCGTCAAAAATAATTAAAGATTTTCTCTCAATAAGCTTAGTATTGAACAATAGTTGGAGCTGCATGAATAAATAGTCAGTGCTACTTAAGTCCTCAAATAAATCTTTCAAATCTTTTCCAGCACGTGAAAAATCTATAAGGATATAGCTTTCATATTCATTCTTAGCAAATGCTTCGACTATAGTTGATTTTCCAATACGTCTTGCACCCTCAATAAGTAGAGCAGTGCTGCCTTTGGACCTTCTTTTCCACTCAAGCATCTTAGCATAAATTTTTCTTTTAAACATAGTTTCACCTCAAACCCGACAATTCTTTTTCGCATTTTTACCACAAACCCGACAATTCTTTTTCGTACTTTTTCTGCAAACCCGACAATTGTTTTTCTTAATTATACCACAAACCCGACAATTGTTCAAGAAATTTTACGGGGATTTTGCTTAGGCGGGGATAATAGTTGGATCAGATTAGTCGATTTTCTCAAATCGTTTTACGCGTGAATCCACTTTTCTAATTTTCCTTTTGCGCCTAGATTGATTTTTCTAATAATCATATGACGCGCGCTTGATGAAGCAGGCTTACCTTAAAATAATTTCCTCTTAGCCATAGCAAAATGACTTTCAAAAGTAAAATAGCTTTCCATAGTAAAATTACTTAAGAAGTCCTCCTTGAAAGATATAGCAAAATGCATATGATTTTTTATTTTGTCATATATTTCAAGGCTAATAGGAGAAGTGAAATTAATTATCGAAGCAAAATAAATATTCTTAGCAAAATTAAGAAAAGTGATCTTTCTTCTCTAATTTTATATTTAAGATGAAAATTTTGTATTCACTATCAAACGACAGAAAAGTGTATTAACGAGCGAAGCATTCTTAGTGAGAAAAGATATGTTCCAAAAGCAGCGCCTTTCTAAATCAATATAAATATAAAGCATTTTAGTGAGAAAATTGATTTTCACGAGCGCAGCATTCGGAGAAAACTGTTTTAATTTCTTTGCGCAACGAACCGACCGTGGGCTCATCTAGCTGAGCGAAGCGAACGGATATGAGACCACAGGTGAGTAAGCTTAGAAATTAACAATTTATGTAGGCGCAGCAAGCGAAGGAAAACAATTTTCGTTATCCATCGCAAACTTAATCACTTTTCGTTAGCAATTGCAATTTTAATCACTTTTCTATATCAATCGCAAAACAACTTTTGTGAAATGACTAGCATGGCAAGACTATAATCATGGCTTAAAAAAGAATTTTCTATCCAAAAGTCCTAAAAATTGTCCCACTATTGATAGACTTGCTAACAACTTATTCACAGATTAAAAAAATTTATGTTGATAATTTTTTTATTTGTTGATATAATATAAAAGACATAGAAAATAGCGAAGATATTATCCTAGTTCTTGTGAATAAACTGTGGATATCCTGTGGAAATGTTGATAAATCTATGGACTTATCCACAGAAAAGGGCTATTATTCTATGCACAATGCGATTCGAGTAAATATACATATATAGACAGATGCCTGTGGATAAACTATCCACATAGGACGGAGGTAAAATTATGAACAACGCAAAGTCTCTATTTGCATCGTGTGTGGAGGCGCTTAAGGAAGACATTCCTATCAATAATATCGACTTGTGGATCAGTGTTTTAGAGCCGGTCGGCTTGGAGGATGGTGTTTTGGTACTTTTGGCTCCAAATATATTCATAAAGAGTATAGTTGAGTTCAATTACAAGGACACTATCAAGAAAAAACTTGTGTCGATGGACGAGGATGTCCATGATGTCAAGGTTTTGGACCCTTCTCAAGGCTACGATTACAAGCAAAGTGTTGAGGAGACGTCGAAAAAAACTGGGGATATAATTCCGAATTTGAATCCATATTTCACGTTTAACAGGTTTATTCCGGGGGATGCGAACCTTTATGTTTTTGAAAATTCTAAGAGAATAGCGGAAAATCCTGGCCTTTTATACAATCCATTCTTCCTTTTTGGTAAGACTGGTCTTGGAAAGACGCATTTAATTAATGCGATAGGCAATAAGATGCTAAAGGATCACAAGGATTTTAGGCTTTTATATATCACGAGTGAGGACTTCACAAATGAGCTTATTAGCTGCTTACAGAACAGAACGATGCGCGAATTTAAGGAGAAGTATCGCTCTTTGGACTGCTTGATTATTGACGATATTCAGTTTTTGTCGTACAAGGATCAAACGCAAGAGGAGTTTTTCCACACTTTTAACGCGCTTTACTCTATGAACAAGCAGATAATTATAGCGTCGGATAGGTCACCTAGTGACATTAAGAATATTCAGGACAGAATTATTAGCCGTTTTGAAAGTGGCTTAACTATTGAGGTTAAGCAGCCACCTTTGGAAACACGTATTGCCATCTTAAAGGCGAAGGCGGATGAAGAGAACTTAGATGTCTCTGATGATGTGCTTGAGTACATCGCGAAACGTGCTAAGCAAAATATTCGTCAGCTTGAAGGGGCTCTTATGGGTGTCAAGGCTGCTTCTGAACAGGAAGACGGTACAAAGCTTGAAATTACTGTACCTTTGGCAAAGAGCGCGCTTGATTTTATGAGTCAAAGTGAGGAAAAGGAGATCACTATCGACTCGATTAAGGAAGCGGTTGCGAAGTATTTTAACATTTCGATTGAGGATATAAATTCGAAGAGGAAGCACTCTGATATAGCAATTCCAAGGCAGATAGCGATGTATTTCGCACGTGTTAATACTGATTTATCGTACCCTAAGATTGGGGAAGCTTTTGGTGGACGCGATCACTCTACTGTGATATATGCCTACGAAAAGATTTTGAAGGAAAAGAAGACTAAGGCGAATATTAGGGACGCAGTTGAGGCTTTGGAAAAGATCATCTGTGGATAAGTCCTCTTTACTGAACATTTAATTCAGAAGACCTGTGGATAAATATTGATGATAAATATGGATTTGATAAACTTATCCACAATTATACAGGACCTACTACTATTACTCTTTATTAATCTTATTATAGGGAAATAGTACTGAGAAAAAATCTTAAGCGAATAAATAGTTTTTATTAATAAGAAAAATGGTTCTGAAAAAATCTTAGCTAGAAAAATTAAATTAAAAAAATATATTAAATTTAAAATATTAAAAATCTAAAAAATATCATATATATATAAGAAGAATTATTTTCTATGCAAATATGTGAAAAAAATTAAATTTTAAGTATATATATATTGAAGAGAAAAAATGAAAATTAGAAAAGAGCTAAAATACATAATTTATGATTTAGTTCGCAGGAAAAGAAGAACCTCACCCATTTACAAAGCTTTGCTTTGAATGGGTCCCGAGAACCTTGGTGCTACGCACTCAAGATGATTGAAGAACCTCGTCCATAAATGGCCGAGAACCTTTACGCTAGGCGTTGTGTAGGATTTTGGTGATTCGCAAAAATAATAAATAACATTAAGAAATATATATTTAAATAAAAATTTAGACGAAGTGGCTATACCATTTCCATTATCATAAAAAAAGAGGTGGGATTAAAGATGAAGTTTATTATTAATAAGGATGACTTTTTAAAACATATTACAATCGCTCAAAGGGCTATCTCTCAAAGAAGTCCTCTAGAAATTCTTGAAGCGATTAAGATAACTGCAGCAAATAACAGAATCAGACTCGTTTCGACTGATACTGAACTAACTATCATCAGTGAATGTGAATGCACTGTAGTCGAAGAGGGCACTTGCTGCTTCTCAAACAAACTTCTTTCTGATATAGTTAGAAAGGTGCCATCTGGCGAGATCAGCTTTACATCAAACGGTGACGACGTTGAGATCAAGGCAAAGTTCTCGAAATTCAATTTAAAGAGCATGCCGCACGACGATTATCCAGAGATTGACACGCACTACAGCTTGGACAAGTCTGTGAAATTAACTATGAAAGAGCTTAACAAGATTATCAAGAAAACACTATTCTCGACTAGTCAAGATCAAGCGAGACCAACGCTTTGCGGCGTTTACTTCAAGTTTGAAGATGGCCTTTTAAGCGCGGCAAGTCTTGACGGATACAGAATTAGCTCTTTAAAGTTCAAGGCAGCTGTAGAGGAGAATAGCTCATTTATCTTGCCTTACAGAACTTTAGCTGAAATACAAAAGATGCTTGACGACACAGACGATATCGTGGAAATATCTTACGCAAGGGACAAGGCTGTATTTAAAATAGACAGTGCACTTCTATATACAAGGTTAATAGAAGGCGACTTCTTTAACTACGAAGAGGTCTTCGCAAGCGAGGACTACACTACTGTTGAGATAAATAGGATGGATCTAGTTAATGCCATCGAAAGGGTTTCCTTAATAGGTTTTGAGGACAGAATCAGTCTTATTGTCATGGACTTTAAGGATAATAACCTTAACATTGCCGCGTCAAACGAGCTAGGCAACGCGACTGACGACATCATGGTAGAAAAAACTGGCGATGACATCAAGATCGGCTTCAACGGCCGCTACGTTCTTGAAGGTCTCAAGGCCATGAGCGCGGATAAGCTGACTTTGAAGCTTTCTGAAAGCATCAGACCTATGAAGATTTACGAGGGCGAGGAATATCGCTACCTTGTTTTACCTGTAAAAATGCAAGCATAAGTGAGTATATATAATAATAGTAGAGATTAGGTGAGAATTATGAAGTTTAAGCTAGAAGACGAATACATTCAGCTGCAAAATGTTTTAAAAGTTTGCGCAATTGTTGATAGCGGTGCCATGGCTAAAAACATCATTCAAGATGGCTTAGTCAAGGTCAATGGCGAGGTAGAGACTCGCAGGGGCAAAAAGATTAGGCAAGGCGACGTGGTCACTGTATTTGACGAAAGTATCGAGATATGTTAAAGAGTTTAAAGCTTGTAAATTACAGAAGCTTTTCAAAGTTATATTTGAAGTTTCATCCAAAAAAGAACATAATTTTGGCGAACAATGCCAAGGGCAAATCGAATGTGATAGAATCGATATATATGCTCAGCTTTTTAAAGAGCTTTAGAACTGAGCGAAATGCGGAGCTGATCAAGTTTGGCAATGCATCTGCCTATGCCTCGTTTGAGTACCTTTACAAGGATATTTTAAATCGGGTAGAGATCACAATCGAGCCCAAGGGCAAGCTCGTCAAGCAAAATGACAAGATGATCAAGAATGCCAAGGAGTACAATCAGCGCTTTGAGGCGGTTCTCTTTGAGCCTTTCGACTTAAACATCTTAAAAGGCGCTCCAGGACTTAGGCGTAAGTACATTGACAGCATATTAACAAGGCTGTCTCCATCGTATCGAGACGAACTACTTAGCTACAATAAAGTGCTTATGAACAGAAATAAGGCTTTAAAAATGTACAAGGATAAAAATTCTTTAAAGGCAGTCTTAAAGTCCTACGATACGCAGCTCATCACGCTTGGCGCGGCTCTCGTAGAGAAGAGAAAAACATTTACGGAGAACTTTAACGCCATTTGCAAGGCCATACATATGGACTTAAGCGGCGGAGACGAATTACTGATCGAGTACAAGACTAATATTGACATAGCGGGTGACATCAAAACGGCTTATGAAAATGCTTTTAATGCCAATCTTGACAAGGATATCGAGAGAAAGACGACTGCGCTGGGCCCTCATAGAGATGATTATCCTATAAGCATAGGGGGCAATGAGGCGAGGAAATTTGCTTCGCAAGGCCAATTAAGAACTGTGATGCTCGCTATGAAGATTGCTGAACTTAAGATGATAAGCGCATTTAATAAGGATGTGACGCTTTTACTTGACGATGTTTTTTCAGAGCTTGACAAAAAAAGAAAGAAATACCTTCTTGATGCGGTGGGTGATATGCAAGTAATATTCACGCTTCAAGACATGGATGATATAAAAGATTTAATTGACGATGACTATTTACTTATAAAGTTAGAAACGAATGAAATGATTTACGGAGGAAGAAATGGAAGATAAGAATTATAATGCGGGTAGTATTCAGGTCCTTGAGGGACTAGAACCCGTTAGAAAAAGACCGGGTATGTACATCGGCTCAACTGGCACAAAGGGTCTACACCACTGCGTTATGGAGGTTATGGACAACTCCATCGACGAAGTTTTGGCTGGCAGAGCAGATACTATAAACGTGAGGATTTACAAAGACGGAAGCATCTCTGTTGAGGACAACGGCTCGGGTATACCGGTTGAAGTACATCCTAAGACTGGCAAATCGACTTTGGAGACAGTTCTTACTGTGCTTCATGCGGGCGGTAAGTTTAATAACGACGCATACAAGGTATCAGGCGGTCTTCACGGTGTTGGTGTTTCATGCGTTAACGCTCTTAGCGAATGGCTGATAGCGACTGTTAAGCGTGGCGGCCACATCTATGAACAGCACTTTGCTAGAGGCAAGGCGCAAGGCGACATCGAGGTCGTTGGCGATACTAAAGAATCAGGTACTACAATACAATTTATGCCGGATGAGGAAATTTTTGACACGACTGAATTTTCAAAGGAAGTCCTTGTTAATAAGTTTAGAGAAACTGCCTTCCTTAATAAAGGCGTTCGCATCACTCTAATTGATGAAAGAGAAGAAGAGCCACAAGAGGAAGTTTTTCACTACGAAGGCGGGATCAAGAGCTTTGTTGAGTACATCAACCGCAGCAAAAACGCCATCACAAACGATATTATCTACTTCGACAAGTCCATGGACGACTGCGAGCTAGAAATTGCAATGCAATACACTGACGGTTATTCGGAAAACGTTTTAACCTTCGCAAATAACATACACACAACAGAAGGCGGCTACCATTTGACTGGTTTTAGAAACGCTTTAACAAGAGCGCTTAATGATTATGGTAGGAAAGCCAATATTATAAAGGAAAAAGAAGAAAATCTTTCTGGCGATGACGCGAGAGAGGGTCTGACAGCCATTGTCTCGGTTAAGCTTAAAGAGCCACAATTTGAGGGACAAACTAAGTCAAAGCTTGGTAATAGCGAGGTTCAAGGCATAGTAAACTCGGTAGCGTACCAAGAGCTTAATGACTACTTCGAGCTTCATCCGCAAGAAGGAAAGAAGATTATAGAAAAGGCGATTTCGGCGCAAAGGGCGCGTGAAGCTGCTAGAAAGGCGCGTGACCTATCCAGAGGCAAAAGAAGTGTGCTTGATAACACGACTTTACCGGGCAAATTGGCGGACTGCCAATCGAACGACAATACTGAGACAGAGATCTTCATAGTCGAAGGGGACTCAGCCGGCGGATCTGCTAAGCAAGGCAGGGACAGAAAGTTCCAAGCAATACTTCCTCTTAGAGGTAAGATACTTAACGTAGAAAAGGCGAGACTCGACAAAATACTTGCATACGAAGAGATAAAGGCGATGATCACTGCCTTTGGTACAGGTATCGACACAGAATTTAACATAGAAAAGCTTAGATATGGCAAGATCATCATCATGACCGATGCCGACGTCGACGGCGCTCACATCAGAACACTTCTACTAACATTCTTCTTTAGACACATGAGAGAGCTTGTTGACAAAGGACACATCTACATCGCTCAGCCACCACTATACATGGTTAGCAAAAACAGAAAAGAGTACTACGTTTACGATGATGACGAGCTTGAAGTGCTATTAAAAGAGATAGGCAGAGACAACTACACTATTCAGCGTTACAAAGGTCTTGGTGAAATGAACCCTGAACAGCTTTGGGAGACTACCATGGACCCAGAACACAGAATTTTACTAAGAGTCAATGTTGATGACGCTGTTAATGCCGACGAGATATTCTCCATGCTTATGGGTGACAAGGTCGAACCGAGAAGAGAATTTATTGAAAAGAACGCAAAATACGCGTCGAACTTAGATATATAATGAGGTAAAAAGATGACAGATGAAGTAATTTTAAAAGATACACAACTTAAGGATGTCAATGTCGAGCACGAGATGAAGAATAGCTACTTGAGCTACGCGATGAGCGTTATAGTTTCAAGAGCGCTTCCTGACGTAAGAGACGGACTAAAACCGGTTCACAGAAGGATACTTTACTCGATGAACGAACTAGGCATCACACCGCAAGGTCAGTACAGAAAGTCCGCCAGAGTAGTCGGTGACGTACTTGGTAAGTACCACCCACACGGTGACTCGGCCGTTTACGACGCTATGGTTAGACTTGCGCAAGACTTCAACACAAGATATTTACTAGTTGATGGCCATGGTAACTTCGGCTCCGTCGACGGTGACGGCGCTGCTGCAATGCGTTACACTGAAGTCAAGATGACAAAGATCGCCATGGAGATGCTTCGTGACATAAACAAGGACACAGTCGATTACATGCTAAACTTCGACGAGACAACGAAGGAGCCAGTTGTGCTTCCATCACGTTTCCCGAATTTACTTGTCAATGGTTCAGCAGGTATAGCAGTTGGTATGGCGACAAACATGGCGCCACACAATCTAAAGGAAGTTATCGACGCTTGCGTTGCCTACATCGATGACAAAGACATAGATGTCGAAGGACTTATGAAGTACATCAAGGGACCAGACTTTCCTACAGGCGCCTTGATTATGGGTAAAGACGGCATCAAAGAGGCCTACAGCACAGGCAGGGGCCGTATCGTACAAAGAGCACTTTGCGAAATAGAAGAGAAAAAGGGCAGAGAAAAGATAGTTATCAGAGAGCTGCCATATCAAGTAAACAAGGCAAAACTTATACAAAAGATAGCCGAACTCGTTAGAGATAAGAAGATCGAAGGCATATCAGACATCAGAGACGAGTCCGATAGAGATGGCTTAAGAGTAGTTATAGACATAAAGCGTGATCAAAGCGCCAACATTGTCCTAAACAATTTATATAAGCAAACTCAAATGCAAAACACTTTTGGTATAATCAACCTAGCCCTTGTAAATGGCGAGCCAAAGGTACTTACGCTAAAAGAGTTAATTGAATACTACATTATGCATCAATATGAGATAATAACTAGAAGAACACGTTATGATCTTGCTAAAGCTGAGGCTAGAGCGCATATCGTCGAAGGACTTCGTATTGCACTTGACCATATCGATGAGATTATAAAGGTGATCAGAGGCTCAAAAGATGATAAGACTGCTGCTAATGAGCTGATGACTAGATTTAAGCTAAGTGAAATTCAAGCAAGTGCCATCTTGGAGATGAGACTTAAGAGATTAACAGGACTTGAAAGAGACAAGCTTGAAGAAGAATACCTTGAACTGATAAAATTAATTAATCAATATAAGGAAATACTTGGCTCAGAAAGACTTATCTACGGCATAATCAAAGATGAGCTTATAGAGATCAGAGACAAGTACCAAGATTTAAGAAGAACAAGAATCATGCCAGACCCAGGCGAGATCGATACCATAGACATGATAGAGGACGAAGACGTTGTAATCACTCTAACACACTTTGGTTACATCAAACGTATGCCAGAGGGCGCATACAAGATGCAAAAACGTGGCGGCAAGGGCGTTCAAGGCATGCAAAGACGTGATGAGGACTTCGTTGAGGACATCTACGTAGTATCGACTCACGACGATTTACTATTCTTCACAGACAAGGGCAGGGTCTACGCCATCAAAGCCTACGAGATACCAGAAAGTTCGCGTCAAGCGAGGGGACTTGCCATAGTAAACCTAGTTCAGCTTGAAAAAGACGAGAAGATCTCAGCCATCATCCCAATAAAGAGAGATGAAGAAGGTGGCTATTTATCAATGCTTACAGAGCAAGGTATATACAAGAGAACTAGCCTTGACGAGTTCAAAAACATCAAGAAGAGAGGCCTTAAGGCGATAAATCTTAAGGACGACGACAAGGTTATAGGCGTTAGAAGAACTGCTGGAGACGAGAAGATCGCCTGCGTTACTAAGCTTGGTAAGATACTGATCTTCGACGAAAAAACTACTAGAGCCATGTCAAGGACAGCGATGGGCGTTATTGCGATGAAGCTAAATAAGGACGACTGCATAGTCTCAATCGAAGTCGCTGACAAGAAGACAAGCCTTTTGATGATCACTGAGAATGGTTATGGCAAGAAGACAGCCTTTGATGAATTTAAGGTACAAGCAAGAAACGGCAAGGGCATGATCTGCTACAAAGTCACAGAAAAGACAGGACCTATAGTTGTTGCAAAAGCTGTAGAAGAGGAAGATGAGATCATGATCATCTCACTTAAAGGCGTTATAATCAGGATAGACAGTGACAGTATAAATGAATTAGGAAGAAACACACAAGGAGTTATACTTATGAAGCAAGCCGACGACAAAGTTGCCAGCGCATCAAAGTTTGTCTCCTCAGTTGAAGAATAAATATAGGAGGGCCATATGTTTGATTTAAACTTAATCGACCAAGGGGATCACTACCTTATCGAGCTGATAGGGGACCTCGACATTTACAATAACAAAAAATTCAAAGAAAAGCTAGCCGATATCTACGAAGAGCTTGATAAGGACCTAGTTGTTGATTGCTCGCGTCTTGAATACATTGACTCTACTGGCCTTGGTAGCTTTATAAGTCTACTAAAATTGACAAGAGACGAAGAAAAAGAAATCACAGTAAAAAAATTAAAGAAGAACATCAAGAAAGTCTTCAAAATTACTGATTTAGATAAATTATTTAACTTAGGAGACGACGAATGATATTTACACTAGATATTGAAAATAAGGAGAATTACCTTTCAATCTTTAGACTCATGGTCAGCAAGGTCATGGCAGAGGAAAATTACAAGTTTGATGATATAGAAGACACAAAAGTTGCCGTTGGAGAGATGGCTTTGGTGGCTCATGCCATTAACAAAGACAGAGTCAAAATGGATATCAAATTCAAAGAAAAGTCGATGATCATCACCATTTACCTAGATAAATATCCCGAGGGCGATGACTTCGAGATGAACCTAGACATCATTAATGCACTTTCCGAAGCAATGCTCGTTCAAGACGATAGGATTGAAATTATAAGGAAGAGACCATGACAAAGGCGAAGAAGAAGGACGACGTACAAAAGCTTTTTGAAGAGTACAGAAAAACTGGCGACCAGGCGCTTAGAGATGAGCTAATCGAGAGGAACCTCTACATTGCCGAGATACTTGCGAAGAAATTCGTTGGCAAGGGCATCGATTACGACGACATCTTTCAGATAGCGTCACTGGGCCTGATACTGGCAGTTGAAAGATACGAGCCAGAGCGCGGGTTTAAGTTCTCTAGCTTTGCTACGCCTACTATCTTGGGCGAGATCAAGCGTTATTTCAGAGATAAAGGCTGGACAATCAAGGTACCGCGCCGCGTTCAAGAGAACACGAAGAAGGTCAAAGACGCCTACCACCACTTAAGCATGGTCAATGGCGAAGTGCCCACAGTTAAGGAGATAGCGGAGTACCTAGGCATTGAGACCGACGAGGTTTTGCTTGCGATGGACGCGGGCAAAGTTTATACGCCTCAGTCAATAGACTTTGAGATAGGAACAGATGACAAGAAGACCGCACTCGCTGACATCATAGGTGACGACGACCAAAGCTTTAAGGACTTTGAAGATAGAGAGCAGCTCGATAGCTGGATGAAAAACCTTTCAAACACCGAAAAGGAAATAGTGAGAAAGAGATTCTTCGAGCAAAAAACACAGCTAGAGATAGCGAAAGAGATGGGTCTATCGCAGATGAGCGTTTCGCGTATAGAGAAAAAAGCGATTAAAGAGATCAAAAAGCATGCGAAAAGGGAGGACTTTTATTGATATTCGTAGACAACAAATCCCGAGATGGCGCGTATAATCACGCTCTCGAAGAGTACCTGATCAAAAATGTGAAGAGAGAGCTCTTCATGATCTGGCAAAACGAAAACACAGTACTTTTAGGCAGAAACCAAAATCCTTATAAGGAGATAAATATAGATTACATGAACGAAGTCGGCGCAAAGCTTGTAAGACGCCCCTCAGGCGGCGGCTGCATCTACACCGACGCAAACATCGTTCAGTACACAATCATCACGAAGAAGGAAGAAAATTCTTTAAGAAAATTTACGGAGCCAGTCGTCGATTATCTTAATGGCAAAGGCGTTAAGGCAGAGTTTACCGGCCGCAACGACATTATTGTTAATGGCAGAAAAATCTCCGGCAACGCTCAGTACAAGGACAGAGAGCTCATGATACACCACGGCAGCATCATTTATCAGGACAGCCCCATAGACATAGGAAGGCTACTTACGCCAGCCAAATTAAAGCTTGCGAAAAAGTCATTAACAAGCGTAAAGAGCCGCATCACAAGCCTTAAGTCCATGATGAATATGGATATAGCCATGTTTATAGAAGAGCTAAAGAGTTATATCAAGGACTATTACCATATAGATGAAGAATATATTTTAAGTGATAACGAATTAGAAAAAATAGAAGAGATAAGGAAAAATAAATACGCAAACGACGAGTGGACCTACGGCCGCTACGGCAAATTCGATAAAGTGCACTCATTTGCGAGCGATGCCTGCGTCGTGGATATCTATTTGAAAGACCAAGATAATGTGATAGAAGATATCCGCATAGATGGCGACTACTTCGGAGAAAAAGCAAAAGAGGACTTGGAAGGACTATTCAAGGGCGTAAAACTTAAAAAAGATGATTTAATTAGGGCGCTCTCGGGTATTGATATGAGTGAATACATCGAGGGCATCACGAAAGATGAACTTGCAGAAAATATTTTAAAAACGAAATCAGGTGATTAAATGCAAGAGAAAAACTATATTAAAAAGCCAGATTGGCTAAAAATAAAGGTTACAGGGAACAAGAATAACGACGAGATCGAGCACATGCTAAAGGATTTGAAGCTCAACACCGTTTGTAAAGAGGCGAACTGCCCGAACAAGATGGAGTGCTACAAGTCGAGAACAGCGACATTCATGATACTTGGGGAGAATTGTACGCGTAATTGCAGGTACTGTAACGTCACTACGAAGAGGCCAGAAGAGGTCGACCCGCATGAGCCAGAGAATTTGGCAGAAGCGGTGAAGATACTTGGGCTTAAGCACGCAGTTATTACCTCAGTTACAAGAGATGACCTAGCCGACGAGGGCGCTGCTCAGTTTAGAGACGTAATAAGATGGGTGAGAAAGCTAAATCCAGACACAACAGTCGAAGTACTGATACCAGATATGCACGCGAAAAAAGATTTGCTTGACATAGTCATGGACGAGAAGCCAGATATACTAAACCACAATATCGAGACCATAGAGAGACTCTTCCCAGAAGTGCGTAAAGAAGGAAACTTCAGGGACTCAATCGAAGTCATTAAGTACGCCAAAGAGAAGGGCCTTAAGACAAAGAGCGGATTTATGGTTGGGCTAGGCGAGACAAAAGAAGAAGTACTTGCCTTAATCAAAGAGCTTTACGAAGCAGGCTGCGACTATATTACCATCGGACAATACTTGAGACCAAGTTTGAAGCATTATGAAGTCAAGAGATATGTGCATCCGGATGAGTTTAAGGAGTATGAAGAATACGCTTTAAGTATTGGTATAAAAAAAATTTCCGCTGGACCATTTGTAAGAAGTAGTTACCATGCGAGAGAAATGGCAGAAGAATAAAATTTCTGTTCTTTTGCATTCAAAGTGTACTTTTAACTCAATAGTGAGAAAAGTGATTTTCACGAGCGTAGCCTTCGGAGAAAACTAATAATTTCTTGGCGAAGTGAGCCGCCCGCGGGCCCATCTAGCTGAGCGCAGCGAACGGATATGGGACCGCAGGTGAACAAGCTAAGAAATTATTAGTTTTCGTAGACGCAGCAAGCGAGAGAATACACTTTTCGATGTGCAAAATAACTAGAAATTATAAGTAAAAAATAAATAATACAAAAAAAGAAAATTTATTCACATAAATTTTCTTGCGCTTCAAAATGCTTGCGCATTTTAAATCTAAATGGATATAGATTCACTTCTATATCCATTTTTCTATGTTAAACGCCCGTCATATGTTAAACGCCCGTCATATGTCAAACGCTCGTCATAAGGATAATGCTTGTCACATGCTTAGCAAAATCAATTACTTAAACGCGCGGCAGTATATAAGCGCTCGGTGTATATCAATCGCGCGGCATATGATGAGCAAGTTTTAATTTCTCTTCTATTATATATATACACTATGGGTAGTAGTGAGTACATAAGCAATATACAAGTGTA
>ERZ1673742.399-NODE-399-length-59172-cov-9.476749_pt1 | contig 59172 bp, 40 predicted proteins | sample MGYA00580208_ERZ1673742 | MGnify/ENA primary metagenome ERZ1673742 (study PRJEB41218, sample SAMN15661774) | gut metagenome | host: Homo sapiens | place: Canada: London | collected 2015-08-20/2019-03-30 | study: EMG produced TPA metagenomics assembly of...
CCGCATCCGTAAGGCGGCAAAGCCGCCAACGGCTGCGCAGTGAGCGCCGCTACAGGCAAATCCGGCAGCTTTTCTATATTCCTGTAATTTTCTCCAAAACGCGCAAGTTGATACTTGACTTTTTCTCTGCATATGTTACGATATAAACGTGGAAACCCGCCGTCCATGGTTAATTCCAAATTGACGGTGTACGGTTCAGAGACGGTTGCCTGTCATCCCGCGAGGGCGGAATGGAGGCAGACATGTATAGCCCCCGCAGGAAATTTTTCCGAAGGAGGTGATACATATGACACTTCAAGACCTGGTTCTGGTGCTTTCAATCATCTGGCTGATCTGCCAGATCATTGACTGGCTTCGAAAAGGAAAAAAGTGAGCCGTCTGCTGCAATCAGACGACTCACTGGTTTGTGAATAAAGAATTCACAGACCGATAGCTGTTCTATGTTTGTGGCAACCGTCGGGGTTTCCACATCTTTATTATATCCGCCTGTGCCCGAAATGTCAAATACATTTTGACGGAAACTGGCCCGGTGAAGCTTTACGGTTTCGCCGGGGCTTTTTGTCATCCGGGCTTGTGCTGCGAGATTGCCACGGGCGCAAAGCGCCCTCGCAATGACAAATCGGGGGCCGGTGCTGCTTTCACGGTGGCCTGCATCGATCGGTGCTGCAGCGCCGGGCTGGGCTGTCCCTGCGTGTTACATGCTTTGCGCGGGCTTTTTCCGCGTGAACAGCAGCGCAGCGAGGACGGCGAGGACGCCGCCCGTGAGCTTGGCCGCGATGACGGGGCCGAGCATGGCCGCGTCGTAGCCTGCCGTGAAGCCGAGGTGGTCGCCGAAGACGAAGGCCGCCGGGACGGCGAAGGCGATGTTCACGATCTTGCCGCGCTCGTCCATGTCCTTCACCATGCCGAACATGGGGATGGAGTTTGCAAGGCTCGCCAGCAGCCCGGCGGCGGCCGTGCCGTTCATGCCGAGCAGGCGGCCGAGGGCCGCGAGCGGGCGGCGCAGGAGCTTCGTCAGCAGAAAGACGAGCGGGAACGCGCCAGCCAGCACGAAGCCGATGCCCGCGACAGTTTGCACGCCGCCCTCCAGCGGGGCCGTGCCGGGAATGACCGTCACGCCCGTCAGCTCCGTGAAGACGGCGGCGGCCAGTCCGACCGTGATGACGGCCAGAACGCCCCGGCCGAACCACAGAAAGCCGCGGATCATCGCGCGCTCCCAGCGCCACAGCCCCAGCGCGATGAGCACGGCGAACAGCACGATGGGCACGAGGTTCCGCACGAGCATGCCGAGCGGGAAGCCCGCGGCCAGTCCACCGGCGAATGCGCCCGGCGCAATGGCCAGCAGGCCCGCCAGCACGCCGCGCGCCAGCGCGGGCCGGTCCTCCGGCTGCAGGATGCCGAGGGCGACGGGGATGCTGAAGACGACGGTCGCGCCGAGCATGGAGCCGACGATGAGGCCGCCGAGCTGCCCGGCCGCGCGCGTGCCCGCCAGCTCCATGGCAAGGGGCGCGCCGCCCATGTCGTTTGCCAGGATCGAGCCTGCGAACATGGCCGGGTCCGCGCCGAGGAAGCCGTAGACCGGCACGAGCACCGGCCGCAGCAGCCGCGCCAGCACGGGTGCGAGCGTAAGGATGCCGAGCATGGAGAGGCTCAGCGCGCCGATGGCGAGGATGCCCTCCTCAAACTGCTTCCCAAGCCCGAGGCGGCTGCCGAACATGCGGTCGAGCGCGCCGAGGACCATGGCGATGGCCATGATCCAGAGAATGATGTTATCCATGAGTTGCCTCCGTTTCGTCCAAAATGGCCACGATGGCCGCGTCTACGGGCGCGTCCGGCCGCCCCGCGCGCGCCGCCGCGCCGAAGGCGAGGATGACCCGGTCGCCCGGCCCCGCGCCGACAAGGTCCGCCGCGAGGTATTCCGTCTCGCCGCAGCGCACGCGCAGCAGGCTCTGCCCCGTGAGGGCGGGGCTTTTTTTCGTGGCCCACACCGCGCCGAGCACCAGCCCGGCCCTCATGCGCGGCCCTCCAGCACGTCGCGCGCCAGCGGCGTCAGCCGCCCGGTCACGGGCAGGCCGCTGTGCAGCAGACGGCGGGCCTCGGCCGCCGTGACGAGGGCGCTTTTCTGCGTCAGCTCCTGCACGCCGAGGGTGCGCAGCCGCCGCTCGGCCGCAAGCAGGGCCGACCACAGGGCGCGGTTTGCCGTCTTGGCGTGACGGCGGTAATCCAGTCCCTCGGGGCAGTAGTAGACGGGCTTGCCCTCGAGCAGGGCCTGCGCGCTGGCCTCGTCCGGGAAGCGCAGCAGCTCCGCGGCCGTCAGCGAGCCGAGGATGACGGCCTCATACGGCCCGTCCGTGACAAAGCGCCACCCGGCGGCCGCCTGCGGCGCGCGGCCCACCAGCAGCGCCGGGCGCTGCCCCTGCCGCCGCAGGACCTCGTCCACCACGGCCTGTACCAGATCGTCCATGGGATCGCTCCTTTCTGGTTATGTAGGGTAGGCCGCCGGGCGTTGTAGGGGAGGGGACAGCCCGGCCCGGCGCACTGCTGCCGACCCGAACAGGGCGGCGTTAAAATGGAAATGGCTCCCGAATTGTCATTGCGAGGAGCGAAGCGACGTGGCAATCTCGCAGTACACGGCCGGATAACATAGAGGCCCCGGCGAAATCGTAGGCCGCTGCGGGAGATTCCCACGTCGCTTCGCTCCTCGGAATGACAAACCTGAGGGTGTTGCGTCAATGAATTTGCGCTGCAAGCATTGCCAGCCTGCAAGGCGGTCACTGACCGCCTTGTACAGAGCCATTCAACGGCAGGAGGGCACTGGTGCACCGCCGCCCCCGCCTGATGTGTCATTGCGAGGAGCGAAGCGACGTGGCAATCTCGCAGTACACAGTTGGATAACAGGAAGGCCCCGGCGAAAACGTAACTGCCTTCCCGAGATTGCCACGGCCCCGTTGGGGCCTCGCAATGACAAATCGGGGGCGTTCACCATTGTAACGGCAACTGGCACGAGTCGTTCGTGCGGCGCCGGGAGGGGACAGCCCGGCCCCTACAAGGCGCGTGCGTTTGCCCGGCGGTCGGTACAAATCGGCAGTGCCTTCCCGAGATTGCCACGGCCCCGTTGGGGCCTCGCAATGACAAATCGGGGGCGTTCACCATTGTAACGGCAACTGGCACGAGTCGTTCGTGCGGCGCCGGGAGGGGACAGCCCGGCCCCTACAAGGCGCGTGCGTTTGCCCGGCGGTCGGTACAAATCGGCAGTGCCTTCCCGAGATTGCCACGGGCGCAAAGCGCCCTCGCAATGACAAATCTGGAGGCCTTATGCATTCCACGCTCAATGATCCATTCTACACTTGCCCACCCCGCTTGACCCGGATCATGAGGATCCAGCACAGGCTGGACAGACGGTTGAGGGCCTTGACGATATCCGGGCGGGCGAGGGTGCCGTCCGGCCGGGGAAAGGCATGGCAGGCCAGCAGCTCGGTCTGCCGCACGACGGTGCGCAGGCGGTTGAGCCGCAGCAGGATGGGCGGGTCGTCCGGCGCGGGGAGAAAGTGCGGCTGGCCCTCCTCGCGCTCCGGGTGGTGGCTGTGCTCACGCAGACCGTCGTCGTCCAGCCCGAGAAAACGGACGGTCTGCACCGGCTCGTCCAGCACGTCGGCGCGGATGAGGCTGCGGACGAAGTCCAGCATGGCGCAGAGCGTCTGGCGCAGCGGGCCGTCCGCCGCCTGCGCGCACAGCAGCAGCTCGGCCTCCAGCGTGTCGATGCCGCCGCGGAAGGCGATGCGCGGGTGCGTCTTCGGCACGAGAATATTGCCGCGCAGGTGGGTCATGTGCTCCGGCTTTTCGGCAAATGCTGCGCCGTCCGGCGTGCGGTAGGCGGCGGGGGGCGTTTCGGCATGCGGCACGACCGTCACGCCCTCCTGCCGGAGCCAGTCGCGCGCCGCCGGGGTCAGGCGGCTGCCCTCCGGCAGGTAGAACACGCGCCGCCCGTCCCGCACACGCAGCCCCGCGCGGACGGCCTCCTCGGTATAGAGCATCAGGCCGGGGCCGCGTCGCGGCCATGGGGCAGGATGCCGTCGACCTCGGTGTGCGGGCGCGGGATGACGTGGACGGAGATGAGCTCGCCGATCTTCTCGGCGGCTGCCGCGCCCGCGTCCGTCGCGGCCTTGACCGCGCCGACGTCGCCGCGCACCATGACGGTGACGAGGCCGCCGCCGACCTGCTCCTTGCCGACGAGCTGGACGTTCGCGGCCTTCACCATGGCGTCCGCGGCTTCGATGGCGGCGACAAGGCCGCGCGTTTCGACCATTCCAAGGGCATTCGTATTGACATTCATTGCTGGTTCCTCCGTTTATCGTAGTTTTTTCAGGATCTCCTCGGTCAGGCGCGCGATGAGCGCGCTGTCCGGCTCAGGCTGCGCGGGCGCTTCGGGCTGCGGCGGTTCGGGCTTTTCGTTTCCCCACGCCACGCGGCGGAGGTTGATGAGGTCGAGCGGGCCGATGTTATTGGACGACGAGCTGCCGCCCACCGCGCCGCAGCCGAGCGTGAGCGCAGGGAACAGGGCCGTCTCCGCGCCGATGCCGCCGAGCGACGCGGGCACATTGACGAGAAAGCGCGAAACGGGCACGGTCAGCGCGAAGCGGCGGACGACGGCCTCGTCCTTTGCGTGCAGGACGAACGTGTGGCCCGCACCCTCGCCCGCCAGCACCTCGCAGATGCGGCGGAGGATGGTGTCCTCGTCCTCCTCGACGAAAAATGCCAGAATGGGGCAGAGCTTCTCGCGGGAATAGGGCCGCGCCGGCCCGGCCTCCGTCTCGTTTGCCAGCAGCACGGGCGTGGACTCCGGCACGGTCACGCCCGCCATGCGCGCCACGGCACAGGCCGTCCTGCCGACGACCTTCGGATTGATCGTGCCGTCCGGGCGGAGCAGCAGCCGCGCCACGCGCCCGGCCTCCTCCGTGTTCAGGAAATAGCAGCCCTGCTTCCGGAATTCCTCGCGGACGCGGGCCTCGCAGCAGCGCTCGACGATAACACTCTGCTCCGAGGCGCAGACCGTGCCGTTGTCGAACGTCTTCGAGCGGAGGATGTCCCGCACGGCGAGGGGGATGTCGGCCGAGCGGTGGATATAGGCCGGGCCGTTGCCCGCGCCGACGCCGATGGCGGGCTTGCCGGACGAATAGGCCGCGCGGACCATGGCCCCGCCGCCTGTGGCCAGGATGAGGCGCACCTGCGGGGCGTGCAGCAGCTCCTGCACGGCGTCCAAGGACGGCATCGTCAGGCAGGAGATCGCGCCCTTCGGGCACCCGGCGGCCTCGGCAGCCTCCGCCATGAGGCGGGCGGCGTGGAGCGTGCAGCGCACGGCGTGCGGATGGGGCGAGAAGACGATGGGACTGCCCGCCTTCAGGGCGATGAGGGATTTGTAGATCACGGTGGACGTCGGGTTCGTCGAGGGCACGATGCCCGCAATGACGCCGACGGGCACGCCGACGTCCCAGACGCGCCGCTCGTCGTCCCGCCGCAGGATGCCGACGGTGCGCAGGCCCCGGATGGCCCCGAACACGCGGACGGCGGCGAAGCGGTTCTTCTCCGTCTTGTCGCGCTCATTGCCGAAGCCTGTTTCGGCGCAGGCCTCCCGCGCCAGCTCCGCCGCGTGCAGGGCGCCCGCGCGGGACAGCGCCTCCGTGATGCGGTCGAGGCCGCTCTGGTCCAGTTTCTGCAGGCCCTCAAAGGCCTGCTGCGCCTGCTGCGCCAGCAGGCGGACCTCCTGCCGGGCGCGCAGATCGCGGTCAAATTCCATAGTCGTTCCTCCTTGTTCCTTCTGCTTCCAGCGGCCGGGCCGCCGCCTCACAGACCGCCTCGGCAAAGGCGGTGCAGGCGGCAAGGCAGGCCGAGCGGGTGCCGGTGAGCAGGGCTCCGGCAAAGTTCGTTTCGGTGGGCGGAGCGTAGAATTCCGCAAGCTCGACGCCTGCGGCCTTCAGGGCGGCGTCCAGCCCCAGCAGGGCCGGGACGGGCGGCGCGATGAGATAGGCCAGCGGCTGCCCCGCGGGGATGTGGGCCGCGCGGGACAGGTACGTCCCCGTGCGCGCGGCGCAGTGGGCAAGATAGACGACTCCGTTTTCCGCCTCGCGGAAGCGCGGCCCGTTCTGCAGGAAGGCCAGCGCGGCGGCAAGGCCGCTGCGGGCGTCGGCGGGCGTCGGCCCCGCAAGAATGCCGATGACCTCGCCCGTCAGGGGCGTGGGCGCGTTCCCGGCCCCGGCATAGAGGCTGCGGCCGTAGACGACGGAGACGTTCGCGGCCTTCGTCGCCTCGTCCAGCGCGAGGTAGGTGACGTCGTCGCAGTCCGTCGCCAGCAGCGCGATCGAATTCTGACCGGGATCGAGCGAAAGTGCGCGCGCAAGGCCGGGGCTGACATTTGCGATCGTGCGGGCGCACAGGACCCGCACGGGGATGGGAGCGCCGGTCATGCGCCGTCCTCCCGCAGGCCGATGCCGGAGGCCTTTTGCGCCAGAATGCGGCCGATGAGCGAGGCGATGTGCGCCCCGGCCTCCACGGCGGACACGCCCTGCCGATGGATGTTCGACACGACGGTGCGGCAGGACTCCGCAATGCCCGTGTGCGGGCGGTAGGTCAGGTAGGCAGACATGGACTCATTCGTCACAAGGCCGGGCCGCTCGCCGACGAGCAGGCAGATGACCTCGCAGTCCGTCAGGTCGCCGATGTGGTCGCCCGCGCCGACGCGGCAGAACTGGATGAACGGGACGGGGCCAAGCTCAATGCCCTGCGCCTGCAGGCCCTGCCGGATGGCGGCGCAGCAGTCCGGGGCGTTGGCCTGCACGGCCGCGGACGACAGACCGTCGCCGACGGCCAGCACGACGCGCTGCCCGGCCAGCAGGTCGCGCAGGACGGCCTGATTTTTTTCGTCAAAGCGGCGGCCGAGGTCCGGCCGGGTCAGGTATTCGTCCTTGCTTTTGCACATGGTCTGCACAAAGGGGTAGTGATTTTCCTCCCAGAAGCGCTCCGGCACGAGGGAGAAGACGCTGTCCTGCGCGGCGGCGTGGTCGGCGCGGAAGCGCAGCAGCGAGGCCGTGGGGTAGCGCGCGCCGCAGCGGCCGAGGCCAAGGCGGGCGGGGGTCTTTGCCTTGAGGGCGCGGAATTCCGCGCCGTGGGCCGCGTTCGGAACGAGGTACTGCGCCCGCAGATCGACCGTTGTGAGGTCGGGCAGCACGCCGTCGTCCGGCGGGGCTTCCGGGGCAGTCTCCGCGCCCTTGACGGGCGGCGGGGACGGGGGCGTTTGCGCGGGAGCAAGCTCGCGCAGCATCTGCGCCACGATGGCCTTGAGTTCTTCGCGATCCATGCCGCGCCTCCTTTACAGCAGCGCCGAGCCGTCTCCGGCCCGCGCGGTGAGTTTGCCGTTCTCCACGAAGCCCATGCGCTCGAGCCAGCGCTGGAACGGCGCGATGGCCGTCAGGCCGAACAGCTCGCGTAGGGCGGCCGTTTCGCGGAAGCCGGTCGTCTGGTAGTTCAGCATGACGTCGTCGCCGTGGGGGATGCCCATGAAGTAGTTGCAGCCCGCCGCCGTCAGCAGGACGGCGAGCTTTTCGATGTCGTTCTGGTCGGCCTTCATGTGGTTCGTGTAGCAGGCATCGCAGCCCATGGGGATGCCGGAGAGCTTGCCCATGAAGTGGTCCTCCAGCCCGGCGCGCATTAACTGCCGCGCGTCATAGAGGTACTCCGGGCCGATGAAGCCGACGACGGTGTTGACGAGGAACGGCGAAAAATGCCGCGCGAAGCCGTAGCAGCGGGCCTCCATCGTCACCTGATCCGTGCCGAAATGCGCCTCGGACGACAGCTCCGAGCCCTGCCCCGTTTCGAAATACAGCACGTTCGGCCCCTCGGCCGTGCCCTGCGTCAGCGCAAGCTGCCGCGCCTGCTCGATGGTGGCCGCGTCGAAGCCGAAGGCGGTGTTGCCCTTCTGCGAGCCTGCGATGGACTGGAAAATGAGGTCGGCGGGCGCGCCGGACTCGATGGCGCGCATCTGCGTCGTCACATGGGCCAGAACGCAGATCTGCGTGGGGATGCCGTGGCGGCGGCGCACCTCGTCAAAGCGCGTCAGCACGCGGCGGACGCTCTCGGCCGTGTCGCCCGAGGGGTTCAGGCCGATGACGGCGTCGCCCGCGCCGAAGCTCAGGCCCTCGAGCAGGGAGGCAAGAATGCCGTCGATGTCGTCCGTCGGGTGGTTCGGCTGCAGGCGGCACGACAGCGTGCCCGGCAGGCCGATGGTCGTGTTGCAGTGGGCCGTGACCGGAATCTTGCGCGCGGCATAGATGAGATCAAGATCGCTCATGAGCTTACAGACGGCGGCGACCATCTCGCTCGTGAGGCCGCGCGAGGCGCGGCGGAGGTCGGCCGTCGTCGTGGTCTCGCTCAAAATCCACTCGCGCAGGTCCGAGACGGTCCAGTTCTGCATCTCCGCATAGATGCGCTCGTTCAGGTCGTCCTGAATGATGCGCGTGACCTCGTCCTGCTCATAGGGCACGGCGGGGTTCTCGCGCAGGTCGCGCAGCAGCAGCTCCGCCAGCACGGCCTTGGCGGCGACGCGCTCCTGCGCGCTCTCGGCGGCCAGCCCGGCGAGCCGGTCGCCGGATTTCGGCTCGTTTGCCTTGGCAAGCACGTCCTTCACATCGCGGAAGGCATAGGTCTTGCCGAACAGCAGCGTCTTCAGCTTCAAATGGTACCCTTCTTTCAAATTCGTTCAATTTCGATCAGAAATATATAATTTGCGCGTGATATTGTAGGGGCGGCGGGGAATGGCTGTGGCACAAATGAAATGGCGTGAGGCTCCCTGATTTGTCATTGCGAGGAGGCCAACGGCCGACGTGGCGCCCTGAGCGCGAAGCGCGAGGAAGTGCCCTTGGGGTGCAATCTCGGGAAGGCAGTTACGTTTTCGCCGGGGCCTTCCTGTTATCCAACTGTGTACTGCGAGATTGCCACGTCGCTTCGCTCCTCGCAATGACACATCAGGTAGTGCGGCGGTGCACCAGTGCCCTCCTGCCGTTGAATGGCTCTGTACAAGGCGGTCACTGACCGCCGCTACAGTGCAATGACAAACCTTTGGCTTTTGCCATTTTAATGACAGCCTGTTAATCGCAGCAGTGCGTCGCCGGGCCGGGCTGTCCCCTCCCCTGCGATTCCATATCCTCAAAAAACCAGCGTTTTGATCACGACCGGGAGGACCTGTCCGTTTGCGATGGGGGCGGCGACATCGAGGTAGCTGCCCGGCGGGAGCTGCACGCCGTCGAGGCACAGCAGCGGCACGCCCGGCATACGCACGGCCAGCGCCTGCCCGAGGGCCTTGCCCACATCGGCCGCCACGGCCACGAGCACCGGCCCGTCCCTGCCGCGCAGGCCGCCGGCCAGCCCGTCGCCAAGGGCGCTCAGCGCTGCAAAGTGCAGGTCGCGCCGCCCCTGCAGGGCCAGAACGGCCGGGCCGTCCGCAAACACGGCCAGCCGCGCCCGGACGGTTTCTGCCAGCTCCGCGGGCGGGAGGTGCTCCTCCTCCGGCATCAGAGCGGCGACGGGCAGATTTTTCAGCGGAAAGGCGATGCGGTCAAAATAGACCGTGCTGCCGGAAAGCTCCGTGGCGTGGCAGCCCGCGCCGATGACGGTGGCGCGGATGGTCTCGCGCGCGGGGATGCGCGGGCCGACGGCGCTTTTGGCCACGGCCCGGCCGAGCAGCACGCCGAGGTCGCCGTAGGCAAACGGGTCGCGCGGCGCACCGTCCATCAGGTCGGCCACGCCGCCGGAAAAGCTGTAGACCGCGCCGGGCGCGGGGCCGGGCAGGCGGTCCGTGACGAAGCGGCGCAGCCGCGCCGGATCGGATACCGGGCGGAAGCCGAGGGCCTCCTCCAGAATCTCCGTGAGCAGGGCAATGGTCGGCGCAAGGTCCTGCGGCGTCAGGCGGTCGCCGGGGGCGTAGGGCACGAACGGCTGCAGCACGGGCGAGACATAGGTCACGCGGCCGTCCGGCTCCAGCTTGACGAGCCGCCCGCCGACATTCAGGCAGGCCGTGTCCGTCAGCGCGCCGTTCGTGAAGCGGGCGATGTTTGTCGTACCGCCGCCGATGTCCAGATTCACGACGGTACAGGCATGTGCCTGTGAATGATCCGCCGCCCCGGCTCCGCGCCCGGCCAGCGCGCTTTCCAGCGCGGGACCGGCCGTTGCCACGACAAAGTCCCCGGCGTAGCCGGAAAGCGCTTCAAGCACGGCGCGGGCATTCTCGCGGCGGGCCGTCTCGCCCGTGATGATGACGGCCCCGGTCTGCACGGCGCGGCGGTCGATGCCCGCGGCGGCGTATTCGGCGTCCACGATGCGGGCGATGGCCTCGGCGTCCAGCTCGCGCTCCGAGCGCAGCGGGGTGAAGTGCACGGCGCTGCGCCGCAGGACCTCGCGCGCGGCGACGGTGTAGTTCGGCACGGAGAAGGCCGAGCCTTCATTGCGGACGGTCAGGCGGGAAAAGACGAGCTGCGTCGTCGTCGTGCCGAGATCGATGCCGACGGACAGCAGCGTTTCCGCGCTCACAGCACCTGCCGCAGCAGGACCTGCAGCGCGTCACGGGTCAGGGGAGCGGGGGCCTGCGATGCGCAGGGGTCGGCCAGCGCGGCCTCGAGCACGTCCGTTTCAGCCTCCAATACGGCCTCGCGCGGGACCCCGGCTTCCGGCAGGCTTGCAGGCAGGCCGAGCCGGGCGCGCAGGCGGACGATCGTCCCCGTCAGGCCGCGCACGCCGGGCAGGCCGCAGGCCGCGGCAAGGGCGGCATAGGGATGGGGGTCCGCGGCCGCGTGGTGGGCGATGACGTGCGGCAGCAACATGGCGCACAGGCGTCCGTGGGCTACATGGAAGCGCCCGCCGAGGGCATGGGCCAGCGCATGGCAGGCGCCGAGGCCCGCATTGTCAAAGGCCAGCGCCGCCATGGAGGCCGCCAGATGGACGTCTCCGCGCACGGCCGTCTCGCCCGCGAACGAGCGCGGCAGCAGCCGCAGGAGCGTCCGGCAGGCGCTGTGGGCCAGCGCGTCCGTCACGGGGCTGGCCTCGCGTGCGGCCGCTGCCTCCACACAGTGAGAAACGGCGTCCATGCCGGATTCCGCGATGAGGCGCGGGGGCAGGGCCTCGAGCAGGGCGGGGTCCAGAATGGCCAGCTCCGGCCGCAGGGCCGGGTCCACGAGGGGGTGCTTGACGCCGTCCAGCGTCAGGATGGCGAACGATGTGACCTCCGAGCCGCTGCCGGACGTCGTCGGCACGGCTACAAGGCGGACGGGCAGGCCGCCGAGCGCGGCAATGCCCTTGGCGCAGTCGATGGCGGAGCCGCCGCCGAGGGCCAGAACGGTGTCCGGCCGCAGGGCTTGCAGGCGGGCGACGCCCTGTGCCACCAGAGAAAGCGGGGGATCGGGCGCGACGTCGGAGAATTGTTCGACCTGCGCGCCGGGAAAGGCCGCGGCATAGCGCGCGGCCGTGCCGTTTTCGGCAAAATAGGGGTCCGTGACGAGCAGCACGCGCTCGGCGTGCAGCCCGGCGAGGGCCGCGGGGGCGTCCGCGCCGAAGCACAGCCGCGTGCCGCAGACAAAGCTTTGCATGACATCGCCTCTTTTCGGCGATAGTATTTCCGTCCGGCCGGAAAACATGTGACAAAATTGAAAATTTATGCCCGCCGGGTTGACACCGGCGGGCATTTGTGGAAAAATAGAAGAAAAATGGCGGGGCTGACGAACGGCCGTTGTAGGGGCCGGGCTGTCCCCTCCCGGCGCAATGCTGTCGACTAATGCAGGCTGTCGATAAAACGGTGAAAGCCAAAGGTTTGTCATTTTGACGGTGTCTTGTACGGACTGCAAGTGCGTCGCCGGGAGCGGCATGCCGCTCCCCTACAAGGGCAGGTGCGGTCGGCGGGGGCATACGGAAATTTGCGAGTGCCTTCCCGAGATTGCACCCCAAGGGCACTTCCTCGCGCTGCGCGCTCAGGGCGCCACGGCCCCTTCGGGGCCTCGCAATGACAATTCGGGAGTACATGCCATTTTCACGATGGCCCGTTTCTTGTGCCGGTGCAGCGCCGGGAGGGACATGTCCCTCCCCTACAATAATTACAATGTTTAATGTTTATCTGGAGGAATCACAATGGCGGATACGATCCGGGGCGTATGCCCGCAATGCGGAAAAAAGCTGGAGATCCCGGCGGAGCTGGAGGAATTTTCCTGCCTGTACTGCGGGGCGCGCATGCGCACCGAGGCCCTGCAGGCAAAACCCGTGCAGGCGGAGGCCGTTGAGGAGCTGCTCGCGCAGCTGCCCGGCTGCATCACGCGCTATCCGGACCTGCACCTGCGCATCGGCAAAAAGGACTTTTTCCCGACGTTCGCGCAGTATGAGCAGGACAACACTCCCCTGCTGCTGCAGCTGGACGCCTGCTGCGCCGGGTATCCCGGCGGGGCTGAGGCGCTGGCCGGGCATGCGGCGGCCGTGATGCTGGACGGCCTTGCCGCCCATATGGAGAAGGACCCGCGCTGGGGCAGGCGCACGCGGGACAATGTGTTTTTCGACACGAAGGTCGCGCTGGCCATTTTCTTCACGCCGCTGCTGCGCAAGCTGCAGCTGGAGCTGGCCGAGCCGCTGCGCACGCAGCTGCAGACGCAGTGGCTCGCGCGCTGGCCGAAGCAGCTGTGGAGGCCCGGCGACTATGACACGCTCGCGGGCGGGTTCAAGAAGTTCCGCTTCTGCTTCATCACGACGGCGACGTGCGCCGCCGAGGGCAAGCCCGACGACTGCGCGGAGCTGACGGCCTTCCGCGCGTTCCGCGACGGCTGGCTGCGGCAGAGGCCGGACGGCCCCGAGCGCATTGCGGAGTATTATGCCGTCGCGCCGTCCATCGTGGCGGGCGTGGAATACTGCGACGATGCTCCGGCGCGCTATGCCGAGATCCGCGCCCGCTGGCTCGGCCCGTGCTATGCGGCGCTGCAGCGCGGCGAGATGGAGCGGTGCTATGACACATACCAGGACATGGTGCAGACGCTGCAGGAACGGTATGGGGTGCAGTGATCGGATGATATGGTAGGGGAGGGGACAGCCGGGCCCGGCGCATCGGCGGCGATCAGGACAGGCTGTCGATAAAACGGTGAAAGCCAAAGGTTTGTCATTGCGAGGAGGCCAAAGGCCGACGTGGCGCCCTGAGCGCGCAGCGCGAGGAAGTGCCCTTGGGGTGCAATCTCGCAGGGTCTGGCTGCATCGTGGGGAAGCTGTCGGCGAAATCGTAACTGCCTTCCCGAGATTGCCACGTCGCTTCGCTCCTCGCAATGACACATCTGGCGGGTGCGGCGGTGCACCAGTGCCCTTATGCGGTTGAATTACTCCGTACAAGGCGCTCACAACCCGCAAGGGGCACGCCGCATCCGTAAGGCGGCAAAGCCGCCAACGGCTGCGCAGTGAGCGCCGCTACAGACGCAATCGGTTGGTACGTTTTTGTCGGTAGCTTGTACTGTGCGCTGGTGCAGCGCCGGGAGGGGCATGCCCCTCCCCTACAATATAATAGGATAATATGCTGTTTTTCGGCAGTCTGTGCCGCGGCGGATGGGAGCTTTCCCGTCCGCCGCGGGATTTTTTTGCTTTTTTCCGGATTTTTTTTTAACGGATTCACATTTCGAGTGAATTTTTAACGGGTGCGGAGCTACGGGTGAAAGAGTACTTTTTCAGAAATTGGAGGTTGAAGACGAATGGTGGAAAAGCACCGGAATTTTGTGCAGGCCTATCTGCAGTGCTTCGACGCCGCCGAGGCCGCGCGGCGCGCGCAGTGCGGGGCAGACGCACTGGCCCGTCCCGCCGTCCGCCGCGAGCTGGCCGCCCAGCGCAGCCGGGGCGTGCCCGGCCGGGAGGACGCCCTGCGCAGGCTGGCGCAGATCGCCTTCGGGCGCGCGAACGACTGCGTCCGCCTTGTGCTCGAGGACGACCCGCCCATCGGCGAGCTGGACCTGACGCTGCTGTCCGAGGTGAAGCGCAGCGAAAAGGGGGCCATCGAGGTGCGGCTGGCCGACCGCATCCGCGCCCTCGAGGAGCTGCTGCAGGCCGGGGCGGCGGACGACGGCGCGGCCGCGGCGTTCTTCGCGGCGGTGGAGGAGCCATGATGCGATTTTCGGCCAAGCAGCGCCGCGTGCTGACGTGGTGGCGGCCCGACAGCCCGGACGCTGCGTTTGAGGCCATCATCTGCGACGGGGCGGTGCGCTCGGGCAAGACGCTGTGCATGGGGCTGAGCTTCTTCCTGTGGGCGAGCGCCTGCTATAGCGGCGCGCGGTTCGGCCTGTGCGGCAAGACCATCGCCTCGCTGCGGCGCAACGTCGTTACGGAGCTGCTGCCGAAGCTGCAGGCCATCGGCTTTTCCGTCCGGGAGCGGCGGACGGAGAACCTGCTGCAGGTCAGCTACCGCGGGCACACGAACGAGTTCTACCTCTTCGGCGGGCGGGACGAGGGCTCCGCCGCCCTCATTCAGGGCATCACGTTCGCGGGCGTGCTGCTCGACGAGGTCGCACTCATGCCGCGCAGCTTTGTGGAGCAGGCCTGCGCGCGCTGCTCCGTCACGGGCAGCCGCCTGTGGTTCAACTGCAACCCCGAGGGGCCGTACCACTGGTTCTACACGGAGTGGATCGGCCACGCGGCGGAGCGGAACTGCCTGTACCTCCACTTTACGATGGAGGACAACCCCGCGCTGTCGCCCGATATCCGCAGCCGTTATGCGCGGCTGTACTCCGGCGTGTTCTACCGCCGCTTCGTGCTGGGCCAGTGGGTGGCGGCTGAGGGACGGGTGTATGACTTCTTCGACGCGGCAAAGGCCCCGCCGCCGCCCGAGGGGCCGTTCAACCAGTGGTACATCTCGTGCGACTACGGCACGGTCAACCCGGCGTCCTTCGGGCTGTGGGGGCGGAAGGACGCCGTGTGGTACCGCGTGAAGGAGTTCTACTTCGACTCGAGGCGCGAGCAGCGCCAGATGACGGACGCGGAGTATGAGCGGGCGCTGCGGGAGCTTGCGGGCGGGCGGCCCATCGCGGCCGTCATTGTCGATCCGTCGGCTGCGAGCTTCCTTGAGACGCTGCGGCGAAACGGCTGGAACGTCCGCCGGGCGGACAACGACGTGCTCAGCGGCATCCGCCGCACGTCGGACCTGCTCAAATGCGGCAGGCTCGTGCTGTGCGACACCTGCACGGACTGCCTGCGCGAGATCGAGCAGTATGTCTGGGACCCGAAGGCCGGGCGCGACGCCGTGCGCAAGGAGCACGACCATGCCATGGACGACATGCGCTATTTCGTCTCGACGGTGCTGGCTCCGCAGCGCCCGGCCCTGGCCGCATGTACGGCTATCCGGAGGGCGTAGGTGTTGGCGCATTGTAGGGGCGGGGCACAAACGATTCGCATAGGCAGCCGTTAAAACGGCAAACGCCATTGTAGGGGCGGGGCATGCCCCGCCCGGCACTGCACCGCCGATTTGTACAGGCTGTCAGTAAAATGGTAAAAGCCAAAGGTTTGTCATTGCGAGGCCCCGAAGGGGCCGTGGCAATCTCGGGAAGGCAGTTACGATTTCGCCGATGGCTTTCCCACGATACGGTCGAGTACTGCGAGATTGCACCCCAAGGGCACTTCCTCGCGCTGCGCGCTCAGGGCGCCACGTCGGCCTGCGGCCTCCTCGCAATGACAATTCGGGGGCGTTCACCATTTTAACGACGGCTTGTACCGGCTGTGAGTACCGCGCCGGGAGGGGACAGCCCGGCCCCTACAATGGCATGCGAAATCAAAGGCGCGTGAAAAATCAAGGGAAGCTCTGAATTGATCAACAAGAGCGGATGGCGAGAGATTTTTTGGCAAGGCGAGGTTTGGAAAGTGCAGTTGTACTTTGTGTACCCGCAAGGGGCATGCCGCATCCGTAAGGCGGCAAAGCCGCCAACGGCTGCGCAATACCACAAACTTTCCAAACCGATGGATTGCCGAAAAAGATCCGGCATCCGCCGCAGATGATCGATTCAGAGTTTCCCCCAATAAAGGAGGAAAATCATGTTTCGAAAAAAGCAGAGCGTCGCGGCGGCGGCGGCGCAGCTGCGCGGCGGGATGCAGAGCCCGTTCGGCGCGGGCCTTCCGGCCGTCCCGCCCGGCGAGGCGCAGCTCTACCGCGCCATGCGGCAGTCGCTTCCCGTGCTGGATGCGGCTATCGGCAAGCTTGTGCGGCTGAGCGGCGGCTTCACGGTGCGAAGCGCCCAGCAGCAGGCCGCGCTGAATGAATTCCTGCGGACCGTTCCGTGCGGGCGCGGACAGACCGGCATCCACAGCTTCCTCTCGGCCTACCTCGACAGCCTTCTGACCTACGGCCGGGCCGTCGGCGAGATGCTCGTGGCGCAGGGCGACCTGCGGGCTGTGTGCTGGGGCGATGTGAATGCGCTGGAGCTTCGGGAGGGGAAGTCCCCCCTCGAGGTCGTGCTGTGCGGCTGCGGCGAGGACGGCCGGATGCGGCCGCTGCCGCGGCAGGAGCTGCTGCTGTTCACGGCGCTGAACCCGGAGCCGGGCAGCCCCTATGGCGTCTCGCTGCTGCGCAGTATGCCGTTTCTCGCGGACATCCTGCTGAAAATTTACCGCACGATCGGAAAAAACTGGGAGCGCGCGGGCAATGTGCGCTATGCCGTCGTCTGCAGGCCGGGCGGCGACGGGATGGAGCGCGGCTCCGCCTCCGAGCGGGCCGGGGCCATCGCCGCCGAGTGGAGCGAGGCCATGCGCGACAGCCAGAGCGGCGTTGTGCGCGACTTTGTGGCCGTGGGCGACGTATCCGTCAAGGTCATCGGCGCGGACGGGCCGGTGCTTGACGCGGCCGTGCCCGTGCGCCAGCTGCTCGAGCAGCTCGTGGCCAAAACGGGCCTGCCGCCGTTCCTGCTCGGCCTGAGCTGGTCGAGCACGGAGCGCATGAGCGCCCAGCAGGCAGATCTTCTGACAAGTGAGCTCTGGGCGCTGCGCCGCGCCGTCGAGCCGGTGCTGCTGCGCATCTGCACGCTGTGGCTGCGCCTGCACGGCTGCGGCTGCGCGCCGGAGATCGTCTGGGACGACATCAGCCTGCAGGACCTCGTCGAGGAGGCGCAGGCCGACCTGTACCGCGCCCGGACGGAACAGCTGAGAAAGGGGACATAACATGGAGATTCGCAAGGAGGGCGGGCTGCGCGGCGCGGGAGCGCCGGACGAGGCCCGGCTCGCAAAGATCAACGCCTATGCGCGCACGCCGCTCACGGCGGAGGCCGTCTACTGCTTCCGCGTGCGCCTGTGCGACGACCGGCCCGACCGCGACTTTGAGCGCTTCGACACGGCGGCCCTGCCGCGCATGGCGGAGCTGTTTCGCGGCAAGACCGGCATCTGCGACCACCAGTGGTCGGCCGACCGGCAGGTCGCGCGCATTTTTGACACGCAGGTCGTCCGCGAGGACGACGGCGCAAGCTGCCTGATGGCCGAGGCCTATGCGCTGCGCACGGAGCGCAACGCCGACCTGATCGCGGACATCGAGGGCGGCATCAAGAAGGAGGTCTCCGTTGGCTGCGCCATGGGGCAGGCGCGCTGCTCGATCTGCGGCGAGCCCTACGGCACCTGTGCGCACCGCAAGGGCGCGGTCTATGACGGCGAAACGTGCCTGGCCGTGCTCTCGGAGCCGCTCGATGCCTATGAATTTTCCTTTGTGGCGGTCCCGGCGCAGCGGGCGGCGGGCGTGACGAAGGCGGGAAAGGAGGGATATGGCATGACACTGCAGGACTGTGTGGCAAAGCATGGCTCACCGGAGCTTTCGGACGCCCTGCGCAGGCTCTCGGCCGAGGCAGAGCTGGGCCGCGCCTGGCGAAAGCAGCTTGAGGACGGGCTTGTGGCGCTGGGGCTGTCGCTCGACCTCGGGGCCGCGGAGCAGACGCTCCGCAAGGCGGCCGCCGCGCTGGACGACGGCCAGCTGCAGGCGTGGAAGGCCGCGCTGGACCGGCGCGCCGCGGAGCGCTACGGCGGCGGGCCGCAGCTGACGGCGGCGCAGGCGGGCACCGCAGATGAAGCCTATCTGATTTGATAGGGAAACTCCGGATCAATCTTCGACGGGCTGCGACGAATCTTTTGCCCTCAGAGCTTCAGCAGAAAAGCCTTGCAATACACAAAGTATTCCGGCGGCTTTTCTGCCTTGCCCTGAGTCAAAATCTTTCGCCGGATCCTCGCCAAAGATTGAACCGCAGCTTCCCGGAAGGCAGCTATTCGCACCGGCACATCTTGGATCGCTTCCATCGGAAACGGCATGTTTCAGAAATTCGGGCCTTCTGGGCCCCATGGGCAGAACCGGAATATGAAAGGAGAATCAGGCAATGGCAATTTTTCATCAGGAGCTGGGTCAGGTCTGCACGACGATGTATCTGCAGGGCAGCGCAGCGGACAACACGGTGTGCAAGATGCACGCCAATGACACCGTCGCGGCCTGCGCGGCGGGCAATGACTTTATCGGCGTGGTCGTGGGCAAGCGCGACGGTCTGGCCTGCGTGCAGGTCGCTGGCTTTGTGACGCTGCACTACACCGGCACGACGGCCCCGTCCGTGGGCGAGTGCGCGCTGGCGGGCGACGGCAAGGGCGGCGTGGCCGTGACGGAGAATGCGAAAAAATACCGCGTCCTCCGCGTGGACACCGCCGCGAAGACCGTCGGCCTCTATCTGTGAGTCGGAAAGGAGAAACGAACATGGCATTTGACAACATTCATCTCGAAAAGGGCATGTATCACGAGGCCGGCCGCAGCTTCACACAGGTGCTCGAGCAGCTCGACCCCTCCGAGGGCTACCGCGGCACGCCGCTGGAGAACACGGACGCCTTCCAGCGCCAGCTCAAGCGCTTCGGCATCCGCGTGAAGGGCGCGGGCTCGGACACGGTGGAGAAATTCTTCTCCACGTTCGAATCCGCCGTGCTGTTCCCGGAATTCCTGGCCCGCGCCGTGCGGCAGGGCATGGACGAGGCCAACATCCTGCCCGCCATCACGGCGACGGTCACGCGTATCGACGCCATGGACTACCGCAGCATCTACTCCGTGCCGGAGGAGGCCGACCGCAGCCTTGCATATGTGGCCGAGGGCGCTTCCATCCCTGCCACGGCCATCCGCACGCGCGAGCACCTCGTCCGCCTGTACAAGCGCGGCAGAATGCTCGTGGCGTCCTATGAGGCCCTGCGCTTCCAGAAGCTCGACCTGTTCTCTGTCATGCTGCGCCAGATCGGCGCGCAGATCCAGGCCATGCATCTCGAGGATGCCGTGAACGTCCTGCGCAACGGCGACGGCAACGACAATGCCGCGGCCGTGTTCACCGTCGGCACGTCGCCCATCTCCGGCGAGAAGGGCACGCTGACGTATGCACAGCTTGTGGAATTCTGGGCGCAGTTCGCCCCGTATGAGATGAACACGATGCTCGTGAGCAACGCCACGATGGTCAGGCTCCTGAAGCTGACGGAGCTGCAGAATCCGCTCACGGGTCTGAACTTCCAGGGCACGGGCAAGTTCGAAACGCCGCTCGGCGCGTCGCTGCTGCGCACGCAGGCCATGGCGGACGGCTGCATCCTCGCCTTTGACCGCCGCTATGCGCTCGAAATGGTGCAGGCGGGCGACGTCGGCGTGGAATATGACAAGCTCATCGACCGCCAGCTCGAGCGCGCGGCCATCACGTCCATCTCCGGCTTCGGCAAGATCTGCACGGAGGCGGCGAAGGTGCTCGAGGTATGACGGGCATGAGCGAGGAGATCACGGCGGCCGCCGTGCGCATCCTCGGCACGGAGGAGGAGCTGCTCCCCGCTCTGTGCACCGCAGCGGAGGCCGGGCTTCGTGCCCGGCTCCGCCGGGACGTCGACCCGGAGAAGGAGTGCCGCGAGTGCTTCGTGATGGCCGCCGCCCTCGTTGCCGCGTCGACGCTGCTTTCGGCGCAGGCGCAGGGCGTGACGGATTTTGACGCCGGGCAGGTCTCGCTCCGGCTGAAGGACCCCGGCGACTCCATGGTGCGCGGCGCGCTCTACATGCTCACGCCGTGGATGGAGCCGGACACCTGCTTTCTGGGGGTGCGGGCATGAAGCGGCGCATCGCGGCCCTCATCCGGCGCTACGGCAGCAGCGTGCAGGCGGTGTTCCCGGACCGGACGGAGATCGTGCGGGCCTTCCTGCAGCCCGTGACCTCGCGGAGCTGGCAGAACATGGACCACATGATCCCGACGGGCGGCGAGGTGCCGCGCGGGCAGTTTTTGTATATCGGGCCGCCGGAGCTGGACATCCGGGGCGCGGAGCATCTGTATCTTGCGGGGCGCTATTTTCTCGTGCGCCGCGCGGACATGATCGTCTTTGACGACGCGGAGCTGTTTTTGTGGGGGCTGTGCGTCGAGGGCGGAAGGGAGGACCCATGGAGCAGCTGATCGAAATGGTGCTGCAGGCGCTGCGCGCAGCGGGCATCCACTGCGTGCGCGCCCTCGACGAGGAGACGCTGCCCCGGCTGAAGGCGCCGATGGTCGCCGTCGGGGCCGATCCCTCGGCCTGCCGCCAGCATGCGCTGGCGCGCTATCTCGGGCAGGATGCCGACGGCGCGGAGCGCTACGGCATGGAGCTGCAGGCAACCCTGCAGCTGGAGGTCTATTCGCCCGGCAGACGGGCGGGCGCGCTGTGTGAACGCGCAGCGGCGCAGGTGGTGGACGTGTTTCTCGGCGGCATCGAGGGCCTGTATTCCGGCGACCTCGAGCTGGGGCGCACGGCCTATGACGCAAGGACGGACTGCTTCCGCTGCGCCGTCCGCGCGCCGCTGACGCTGCGGCTTTATACCACGGCGCAGGACGGCGCGTTCACGCACGCGGACATCAGGGGGGTATTGCAATGATCCATGAACGGCCGGGCGTGTGGTCCGCCTTTGGGGCGCAGGGGACCACGGAGCTGACGGACCGCCGCCTTGCGGCGGTCATCGCCCCGGCGGACGCGGCAGAGGGCGTGCAGCTCGTGCACAGCGCGGCGGAGGCCGTGTCGCTCTACGGCGGGAACGCCCTGCTCACGCGCATGCTGAAGCTGTGCCTTGCCAACTGCGGCGATCCGGTCTATGCCGTCGCCGTGGACGAGGACACGAAGGTTGCCTATGAGACGGCGCTCACGGCTCTGCTCGCCGCGGCGAAGCCGGGCGTTCTCATCGTGGGCAGCGCCCGCGAGGACGTGCAGCTGCTGCTGCGCGAGACGGCTGAGGCCAACGAGTGCCTCGGCGTGGCGGGCATGAAGGGCGCGTCGGCCGATGCCCTCGTTGCGCGGGCAAAGGCGCTTTGCTGCGCGCGCATCGTGCTGACCGGGCCGGACGTGCTGGCGCAGGACGAGGCCGTGGCGGACGGCTTCTGCGCGGCGGCGGCCGTCGGCGGGGCCATCGCCTCGCTGTCCACGCCCGTTGTGCCGCTGCACGACGTGGCCCTGTTCGGCCTGCAGAGCCTTTCGGCCCTCTATACGGATGACGAGCTGGACAAGCTCCTGCAGGCGGGCGTCACGCCCGTGCAGCTGTCCGGCGGGCGGATGTGTGCCCTGCGCATTCTGACGACGCGGGCCACGGCCGAGGGGCCGGAGGGCGAGAGCTTCCGCAGCCTGAACGCCACGCTTGTGACGGACGAGCTGCTGCGCGATCTGCGGGCGGCGCTGGCGGCGCGGTTCCGCGCGGCGCAGAACAGCACGCTCACGCGCACGGCCATCCGCAGCGCCGTGCTGCTCGTGCTGCAGGACTATCGCGCGCGGGGCTGGCTCAGTGCGTTCGGAGCTCTGCGCGTCTATGCAGATGCCGGCGATGCGTCGCTGTGCCGCGTGGAGTTCACCTATTCCATCCCGGCGGGGCTGCACCGCATTGCCCTTTCGGCACAGATGACCGGCTGAGGAGGGGGAGCATGACGGGAATTTGCATTCCGACCTCGGCGGACATCCGCATCGAGGTCGCGGGACGGCGCGTCGCGGTGGTGCAGAGCTACCGCGTTGAGGAGGAGGCGTCGTGCGAGGTCGTCGGGGCCATCGGCTCGAATGAGCCGGTCGGCGTCGTGCGCGGCCCGGCGCGCTATCGCATTACGCTGCAGCGGGTCTATGCCACGGACGAGGCCATTTCCGACGGCCTGCGCTTTCACGAGCTGCGGCGGTTCTCGCTTGTCATCGCAAAGCCGGACACGATGGTCGTGTTCTCCGGCTGCGAGTGGGAGCGGCTGACGGAGCGGGCCGAGGTCGGCAGCTCCGTTCTGGAGGAGGCCGTGGTGCTGGCCGCCGTGCGCGGCGAATATGAGCAGCAGGAGGGATGAGCATGCAGTTCCGCAATTTTATATGGCCGAACGAGCCGTCCTCCCTGCGGGTGACGAGCCGCAGGCGCACGGCCCTGCTCGAGGAGCCGGGCGGCGGCTGGACGCTGCAGGACCTCGGCACGGCGGCCCGGACCGTGACGGGCGAGGGCGTGTTCTTCGGCGAAACTGCCTATGAGAGCCTCCGAACGCTCGAGGCTCTTCTGGCGCAGGGCGGCGCGGGGGCGCTGACCCTGCCCCATGTGGGAACGCTGCAGGCCGTTCTGACGGAGCTGGAGGGCGGGCAGGAGCCGCGCGAGAACTTCGTGCGCTACCGCTTCACCTTCGTGGAGGCGGCATGATCGCCCTGTGGACCGCGCCGCAGGGCGGCGCGTGGACGCGTCTGCCGGGGCCGGTGACGGCGTGGAGCATTCTGCGGACGGACCGGCTGGGGGACGATTCGTTCCGTGTGGAGCTGGCCGATGCCGCCCTGCCGGACGGACGCCTGCGCTTCAGCGCCCGCGTGGACGGCGTGGGCTGGTTCACGGGCCTTGCGGACGAGGTGCTGCGCACGGAAAGCGGGGCCGGGCGCAGGCTCGTGCTGCGCGGGCGCGGGATGGACGCCCTGCTCGAGGACTGCGAGTTCGACGCGCAGACGGGAACGGGCATCACGCCTGCGGCGCTTGCCACCCGCGTGCTCCAGCCGGTGGGGCTTTCTGCCTGGAGCGACGCGCAGTCTGCCACGGGCACCCTCAAAACAGCCCTCGGCAGCACGGGCAGCACGATCGTGCAGGACTACTGCGCCTCGGCCGGGCTCCTGCCGCCGCGCATGCTGGCAGACGGCCGGGTGTGCCTGACGGCCACGCGCAGGAGCGGCGGCACGGCGCTGCAGGGCGGCGCGGTACGGGAGCGTTCCGTGCAGGCGCTGGCGGGCATCGGCGTGCTCCACGCCGCGGGAACGACCTATGAAAATCCGGCGGGCGGCCGCGAAACGCGCTGGCGCAGCGCACTGGGCTGGCCCGCCGCGGCGGAATTTGCCCGGTCCATGCGCGGCCGGGACGCCGTGCGCCTGACCCTGCCGGGCACGCACGCCCTCGAGCCGGGCACGACCGCGGAGTATGGCGGCCGGACGCTGACGCTCACGGCCTGCGCCCTTTGCGGCAGCGCGGCGGGCATTACCACGGAGCTGGCGCTGGCGGCACTTTAAGCGGGGCATCGTTGGCACACGGCAGGGGAGGGGACAGCCAGGCCCGGCGCATTACTGTCGACCACTGCAGGCTGCCGATAAAACGGTATGCACCTCTGTAGGGGCGGGGCATGCCCCGCCCGGCGGCGCAGTGACCGCCGCTACAGACGCAATTGGTTTTTACCATTTTATCGACAGTCTGTACGAATCGCAAGCGTTATGCCGGGAGCGGCATGCCGCTCCCCTACAACGCTCCATCGATACTCCGCCAACAAACAACAAAAACAGGGACGCACCGGTCTCGGTGCGTCCCTGTTTTTTCAGCTGCTTATTCCGCCTCCGGCATGGGCTTGCCGAGGCGCTTGTACATGGTCTTCTTCACGGCGCGGAGGATGTTCTCATAGCCGGTGCAGCGGCACAGGTGGCCGGAGAGCAGCTTGCGCAGCTCGTCGTCCGTGTATTCCCTGCCGGTCTCGAGCAGCTCGACGGCCGTCATGATGAAGCCCGGCGTGCAGAAGCCGCACTGGATGGCGGCCTCGTCGATGAAGGCCTGCTGGATGTCGGACAGCTCACCGTTCGGGCCGAGCAGGCTCTCGAGCGTGCGGATGTGCTTGCCCTCTGCCCACACGGCGAGGTAGATGCAGGAGTTGAAGCACTCGCCGTCGATGATGACGTTGCACGCGCCGCACTCGCCGACCTCGCAGCCCTTCTTCACGGATGTCAGGCGGAAATCATTGCGCAGCATGTCCGTCAGCGAGGCGCGGACGTCCACGATCTGCTCGACGTCCTTGCCGTTGATGTTGCAGCGCACGAGCTTATACTGCTTGTTCATTTTACCGCACCTCCTGCAAGCTCGATCGAGCGGATGAGGCAGCGCCGCGCCAGCTCGACGGCGATATGTTCGCGGAAGGCCTTTGAGGCGCGCCACGAGTCACGCGGATGGATGTCCTGCAGCACGGCCTGCGCGAAGGCGTCGACCGTCTCGCGGCAGACCGGGCGGCCGTTGGCCTGCGCCTCGGCGCTCGGGGCGCGCATGGGCACGGGGCCCGCCACGCCATAGGCGATGCGCGCGCGGGCGATGGTCTTTTTGTCTTCGCTCAGCACGACGTTCACGGAGCAGCCTGTCGTGGCGATGTCCATGGCGTTGCGCATGGCGTATTTGATATAGTGGCCGAAGCAGTTTTCGTAGCTCGCCTTCGGGATGAGGATGGCCGTCTGGATCTCGCCCTCCTCGGCGCGGATGTCCACCTTGCCCGCGCGGAGGTAGAAGTCCTTGATGGGCAGGCGGCGCACGCCGTTTTTGCCGGTCAGCTCCACGATGGCCTCCCATGCGTGCAGCGTGGAGGCGGAGTCGGCGGACGTCACGCCGTTGCAGGTGTTGCCGCCGATGGTGCCGATGTTGCGGATCTGCGGGCCGCCGACCATGTCGACCGCCTCGCCGAGCACGTTGATGTATTTCCGGATGATGGGGTCGCGCGTGATGTGGGAAAAGCTCGTCAGCGAGCCGATGCGGATGTTTTCGTCCTCGTCGATGCAGATGCCGCGCATGGCGTCGATGCCGTAGATGGAGATGAGCTCCGCCCCGGCACGCTTGCCCTCGCGCATCTGCACGAGCACGTCCGAGCCGCCTGCGATGATCTGCGCCTCCGGATGCTCCAGACGCAGGGCGACGGCCTCTTCCACGGAATGCGCCTCATAGAGCGCTTTCATATCATACATGGGCGGTTTCCTCCTTTTCGAACAGGCCCGCCTTCTCGAATGCGGCGAAGAGAACGTGCGGGGTGATGGGCGCGACGTCGATGCCGATGCCCGTGGCGTTCAGGATGGCGTTGCGGATGGCCGGCGCGCCGGAGCAGGCGGGCGGCTCGCCGAGGGCCTTCGTGCCGTAGGGGTTCGTCGGCTCGGCGTTCTCCACAAACTGGGCCTCGAGATGCGGGTGATCCATCATGGTCGAGAGCTTGTAGTCCAGCAGGTTGTTGTTGAGCGGGCGGCCGGTCTTCGGGTCGAACTTCAGCTCCTCGGACATGCCGTAGCCGATGGCCATGGACATGCCGCCGTGCACCTGCGCCTCAGCAAGCTGCGGGTTGATGAGCTTGCCGCAGTCGTGCACGTTGATGAGCTTCAGCAGCTTCACCTTGCACAGAGGGATGTCGACCTCGACCTCCGCGAACGAGCAGCCGAAGGAATAGGCGTTGTTCTTGATCTGGTAAGTAGATTCCGCCGTCAGATGCTCGGAGTGCGACAGGCTGTAGAGCGCCTCCGTGGCAAGCTCGCCGAGCGTCATGAGCACACGGCCGTCCGTCCTGCGGATGATCCTGCCGTCGACGATGTCGAGCAGGGCGGGCATCTGGCGCGTCAGCTCGCAGGCGTACTTCAGGATGCGCTCCTTGAGCAGCGCACCCGTCTGGGCGATGGCGAAGCCGCCGACGTAGGTCTGGCGCGAGGCGTAGGCGCCCGTGCCGAACGGCGTGACGTCCGTGTCTTGCGCCGTGACGACGTGCACGTCCGAAACGGGGATGCCCACGGCGTCCGCCGCCATCTGGGCGAAGGCGGTGTCGCAGCCCTGGCCGATCTCCGTCTCGCCGGTCTGCAGCTGGAGGGAGCCGTCCTGATTCAGGACCATGCGGCACGAGCAGCTTTCCAGGCTGATGGGCCAGACGGCCGTGTTGTACCAGAACAGGGCGCAGCCGACGCCGCGGCGCACGGGACCGGTCTGGTTTTCGTATTCGCGGTGCTTGCGGCTGTAGTCCATCCACGCCTCGCCCTTGTCCAGCACCTGATTGAGCGTGTCGGAATGGTTCTCGTTCTTCGAGAAGCCGTCGACGAAGCCGACGGGCATCATGTGCTTGCGGCGGTACTCCAGCGAGTCGACGCCAAGCACGCGGCAGACGTCCTCAATGTGGGATTCGCCCGCAAACATGGCCTGCGGGATGCCGTAGCCGCGCATCGCGCCCGCGGCGGGGCGGTTCGTGAACACAGTGTAGGCGTCGCCGTCGACGTTCGGGCAGGGATACAGCTGCGGGAACGCGCCCATGCCCTTGGCGACGATGCCGTGGCCGTGGGAGGCGTAAGCGCCCTGGTTCGAGAAGCACTCGATCTTGCGCGCGGCGAACGTGCCGTCCGGCCGCACCCACGAGATGATGTGCGTGCGGATGGCGTGGCGCACGCGGTTGCAGACGAACGTCTCCTCGCGCGTGCAGTCGAGCTTGACGAGGCGGCCGCCCACGACGGTGGAGAGGTAGGCGCACAGCGGCTCATACAGCGCGTCCTGCTTGTTGCCAAAGCCGCCGCCGATATACGGCTTGACGACGCGTACCTTGCCCCAGGGGATGCCGAGAGCCTGCCCGACGACGCGGCGGACGATGTGCGGGATCTGCGTGGAGGAGTAGATGACGATGCGCCCGGCCTCCATGGAGGCGAAGCACATGTGGTTTTCGATGTGGCAGTGCTGCACGGTCGGCGTGTCGTACCAGCCCTCGACCTTGATAAGGCCCGGCTCGCGGCTGGCCTCCTCATAGTTGCCATTGCGGATGGTCGTGTGGGCGAGGATGTTGTTCGGGAATTCCTCGTGCAGCAGCGGGGCATCGGGCTTCATGGCCTCCTGCACGTCCAGCACGAAGGGATATTCCTCATATTCCACGCGCAGCGCGCGCAGGGCCTGCGCGGCGGCGACCTCGTTCTCCGCGACGACGGCGGCGATGTCATCGCCGTAGAAGCGCACGCGGGACGTCAGCAGCAGGCGGTCGGCGACGTCCTGATGGTGCGGGTCCGTCGACCACGGATGGCCTGCCGTGGGGAATTTGATCTGCGGCACGTCAAAGCAGGTGACGATCTTCACGACGCCCTCGATCTGCTCGGCGGCGCTCGTGTCGATGGACTTGACCACGCCGTTTGCGATGGTCGAATGCAGCACGCGCGCGACGAGCGCACTGCGGTCACAGAGGTCATCGCAGTACTTTGCGCGCCCGGTTGCCTTGTCGAATGCGTCCACACGGCGGACGCTCTTGCCAACCTCCATGGGGAACCCTCCTTTTGGATCGCAGCAGAATACCGGCAATGTGCACAGATTCTGCGAAAAATTTCTTTGTAATTTGAAGTATAGCATAAATTCCGCAGCGTGGAAAGCGAAAACGTTATTCTATGTTATAGATAACGGATAATTCGGCAATGGCGAACGCTCCGACTGGAAAACCCCGCCGATTGCGGATATACTATAGTTAAAAACGGAAAATGCAGGGGAGCGGACAGCCTGGCCCGGCGCTGCACGAACGATTCGCACGGGCTATCGCTAAAACGGTGATGGCTCCCGGATTTGTCATTGCGAGGCCCCGAAGGGGCCGTGGCAATCTCGCAGTACCATGTCGGATATCAGGAAAGCCCAGGCGAAAACGTGATCGGTTGCGTGAGATTGCCACGTCGGCCGTTGGCCTCCTCGCAATGACAAACTTGGGGGCCATTGCCTTTTTAATATTAGCCCGCACTTCCCGCCGGTGCAGTGCCGGGTCCGGCTGTCCCCTCCCCTACAATACTGCATGCGGTCGGCGATGGCTTGTACGGGCTGCAACTGCCTTCCCGAGATTGCCACGTCGCTTTGCTCCTCGCAATGACACATCAAGGGGCGTGCGCAGGGAACGGTGCACGGCATCGATTTGGCTGTCCTTATGCCGCTTCGCGGACGGGCCTGGCTGTCCCCGCCCCTACAACGCACGACCGGTGCCCCTGCGAAATTTTCCATATTCCATTATCCCTTTTACTGGAGGTATCACCATGCTCGGTTGTGTCATCATGGCGGCGGGGAACGCCGTGCGCTTCGGCGCGAACAAGCTCGAGGCGGAGCTGAACGGCAAGCCGCTCATCCGCCGGGCATTCGAGGCCGTTCCGGCCGGAGTATTCGACCGCGTCGCCGTCGTCACGCAGTATCCCGCCGTTGCAGCCCTCGCGCGGGAATTCGGTTTCGAGCCGGTGCGCAACGACCGGCCCGGCGACGGGCTGAGCCGCACGGTCCGCCTCGGCACGCAGGCGCTGGCGCAGTGCGACGGCATCGCCTTCCTCGTGGCCGACCAGCCGCTGCTGTCGGCATCGGCCGTGCGCGCGGTCGTGCGGCAGTGGCGGGAGCATCCGTCGTGCATCGTGGGCGCGGCCTGCGGCACGCGGCGCGGCAATCCGAACATGTTCCCGCGGGAATTTTTCCCGGCCCTGTGCGCGCTCGAGGGTGACCGCGGCGGCAGCGCCGTCATCCGGCAGTATCCGGAGCGCTACCTTGCCGTCGACGTCCCGCCGGAGGCGCTGGCCGATGTCGATACTCCCGAGGCCCTGCGCGCTTTGCGAGAGGAAAAGTAGAGGAGGGGACAGCCGGGTCCGGCGCGGTACTCACGACTGGTATAGGCCATCGTTAAAATGGTAAACGCCCCCGAGTTGTCATTGCGAGGAGCGAAGCGACGTGGCAATCTCAGTAGGTACTTGCAGTTCGTACAAGTTGTCGATAAAAATGCACAGACGCAATCGGTGCATGCCTTTTTAACGTTGGCCCGTACCGATCGGCAGCATTGCGCCGGGCATGCCCCGCCCCCACAATTGATTTTTTATAAAACAACAAACGGCACGCAAAGCGTGCCGTTCCTGTTATTTCTCATTCCACGCGGAGGCGGGCGGGGAGGGCGGCATCCGGAGTGACAAGCACCGTGCGGTAGCGGTCATACACGACCATGCCGGGCTTGGCCCCGTTCGGCTTGCGCAGGCAGCGTACCGGCGTCACGTCAACGGGGACGTTCTGGCTCTCGCGCGCCTCGGAGTAGTAGGCCGCAAGCTCGGCTGCCTCCGTGATCGTCCCGTCCGGCGGCTGCACGCCCGCGCACGCGATGATAACGTGCGTGCCGTGAAATTTCTGCACATGCAGCCACAGGTCGTCGCGCCGCGCCGTCTTGAGCGACAGCTGGTCGTTCTGGCGGTTGTTGCGGCCGACAAAAATGTCGAAGCCGTCCGACGAGCGGAAGTGCATCGGCTTTGAGGGCTGCTGCTTGACCTGCTTGCGGCGGTCCGACGGGCGGACATAGCCACCGGCCTCCAATTCCGCTCGAATCTCGCTCAGATCGCGCTCATTTTCGGCGCGGGCCAGCTCCTCGAGCACGCCGCCCAGATAGGCCTCCTCGATCTCGCCCTGCGCGATCTGCTGCGTGAGCACCTGCTCGGCATGCTTGGCGCGGGCGTAGTCCTTGTAGAACCGCGCGGCGTTCTGCTGCGGGGAGAGGTTCGGCTTGAGCGGAATTTCAATTTCGCGCAGATCCTCGTCATAAAAATCCTCGGCGCGCAGCAGCGTCTGCCCGCGCGTGATGGCGTGCAGGTTCGCCGTGACGATGTCGCCCTGACGGCGCAGCTGCTCGCGGTCGTGCGTGGCCTCCAGCTCCTGCCGCTGCAGCTCCAGCTTGCGGCGCGTGCGCTCGTGCAGGTTCGAAATGGCCTTGCGCAGCGTCTGCGACCGCTGCCGCATGCGCTCGGCGTGGTCCGTCTCGGTGTAAAAGCGGTCGAGCAGGGCGGAAAAGCTCTCGCACGGCTCGGCGCGCAGATAGCCGCCGTATTGCCGGATGTCGCGATAGGTGAAATCCGTCGGTGCGCCGTCCTTCCACAGCAGCATGGGCTGCATCTGTACGGGCGGCAGGGCGGCGAACTCCGCCGTCAGAAATGCCGCCAGCCGCGCGGCGTCCAGCGTGGGGATGGGCGCGTCCGTCTCGCCCGCAAAGCGGAACGACAGCTCGCGCGCGATGAGCGGCGACAGGCCCGCAAAGTGGGCCAGCAGCCATTTGTCCAGCCGCATGGCCGCGTCCGGCCGGGCGAGCAGGGCAAGAAGCCCGGCCTCCGTCGTCTCCTGCGGGATGCGGCGGTCCTGCCGCGGCGGCTCGTGATAGAACAGGCCGGGCAGCAGCTGGCGCAGCTCGGACATTTCAAAGTCCACGCGCCGCAGGCAGTCGAGGATGCGGCCGTCCGGCCCCGTGAGGATCAGGTTGGAATTGCGCCCGACCAGCTCGAGGATCAGGTGCTTGCGGCAGGGCACACCCAGCTCGTCCGTGCAGTCGAACGTCAGGTCGAGCATGCGCTCGGCCGCGGGCTGGCGGATATCGGCAAGCCTGCCGCCCGCCAGATGCTTGCGCAGCAGCATACAGAACATCGGCGGCTGCGCGGGATTTTCCAGCTGCGCCTGCGTCAGGTGGACGCGCGGCCGGTTGCCGTTGGCGGACAGCAGCAGTCTTCCGCCGCCGTCGCGCCCGCGCAGCTGGAGCACGACGGTGTCGCGCGCGGGCTGCTGGACCTTGTCCACGCGGGCCCCGACGAGGGTGGGGCGAAGCTCTGCGGCGACGGCCGTGAGAAACATGGCGTCAAATGGCATGGTCTTCCTCCATCATGGCGGCAAACAGCGCCTCGATGCGCGCGGTCTGCCCGGAGAGATACAGTGCGCCAAACAGGGCCTCCAGCCCCGTTGCGCGGGCATATTCGCCCGGCGTGGCGTGCTTCGGAATGCCGTGAGGATGGGCGTTGCGGCCGCGGCGATAGACGGCGGCCTCCTCCGGCGTGAGCAGGGGCTGGATGCGCAGGGCAAAGCGCGCCTGCGCCGGGGCCTGCACGAGCGCGATCGTCGCCTGATGCAGGCGGCCGTTCGTTGTGCCGCCCTCGACGCACAGCTTTGTGCGCACGAGCAGCTCAAACACGGCATCGCCGATGTGCGCCAGCGCCAGAGACGACATGGCCAGCAGCTCCTGTTGGGTCATTTGCGGGTGAAAATAGTCCTGCATGGCGCAGTCGCCTCCAGAATGATCGAATTTTGGATGATTTTGAGTGATATTGCCGGGCTGCTTTTGCGTGCTGTAGGGGAGGGGCATGTAAAAACAAATGAATAATGAATACTGAAGACTTAAGAATGAATAATACGCCGATCTCCAGTCGTGCGTTGTAGGGGAGGGGCATGCCCCTCCCGGCGCAGCGCCGCCGACCCGTACAGGCTTTCGTTAAAATGAAACCGGCCTCCGATTTGTCATTGCGAGGAGGCCAACGGCCGACGTGGCAATCTCGGGGAGGCACTTCCGACTCGTACCGGCCGTCGATAAAACGGTATGCACCAATTGCGTCTGTAGCGGCGCTCACTGAGCGCCTTGTACAGAGACATTCAACGGCAGGAGGGCACTGGTGCACCACGGCACTCCCTGATGTGTCATTGCGAGGAGCGAAGCGACGTGGCAATCTCACAGTACAATGCCGGATAACAGGGAACTTCCGGCGAAAATGTGACCGGTCGCAGGAGATTGCACCCCAAGGGCACTTCCTTGCGCTTCGCGCTCAGGGCGCCGCGTCGGCTGTTGGCCTTCTCGCAATGACAAATCTGGGAGCGCGGCGCTGACAATGGTGCCCTGCACCGAATGGGCCGTCCTTATGCCGCTTCGCGGACGGGCGAGGCATGCCTCGCCCCTGCATTTGGCCTTTAATGCTTCCGCCACGTTGCGGGGCTGAGGAGCAGCAGCACGGGGAACAGCTCCAGCCGCCCGAGAAGCATGTCGAGCGTCAGCACGACCTTCGACAGGGCGGAGAAGCTCGCATAGCTGCCGAACGGGCCGACCTCGAGGCTCAGGCCCGGGCCGATGTTGTTCAGCGTGGCGAACACGGATGTCACGCTCGTCTCGGCCCCGAAGTTATCGAGCGAGACCAGCAGGATGGACACGACGGCAATGGCGGCATAGCAGATAAAGAACGCCATCGTGCCGCGGATGACCTCGCTGCTCACGCGTTTGCCGTCCATCGTCATGACCTCCACGGAGTGGGGGTGCAGCAGGTGGCGCGTCTCGGCGCGGGCCGTCTTGGCCAGAATGAGCACGCGGCTGACCTTCATGCCGCCGCCCGTCGACCCGGCGCACGCGCCGATGGCCATCAGGATGAGCAGCACGGTTTTGGAAAATTCCGGCCATTTCGCAAAATCCGCCGTGCCGAAGCCCGTCGTCGTGATGACGGAGCCGACGGAGAAGGCCACATGGTGGATCGTCTGGAACACGGTGGGGAAGAACCCGCCCGTGAGCAGCAGGTTGGCACTGATGAGGACGATGGCCCCGAAAATGATGATAAAGTACCAGCGCACTTCGCTGTTGTGCCACGCGAGCCTGAAGCGGCGGCGCAGCAGGAAGAAATACACCGAGAAATTCACGCCGAACAGGACCATGAACACCGTCGTCACGGCCTGCAGGTAGGCCGAGTAGTCCGCAAGGCCGCTGTTGCGCACGGAAAAGCCGCCCGTACCGGCCGTGCCGAAGGCAAGGCACAGACTGTCGAACCACGTTATCTCGCCCCAGCCGAACAGCACGCCCAGCCGGTAGAACAGGATCTGCAGCAGCGTCATAGCGCAGTAGATGGCATAGAGGATCGCGGCGGACGTGCGCATCTTCGGCACCATCTTGCTGACGGAAGGGCCGGGGGACTCGGCCCGCAGCAGATAGATGCTCTCGCCGGACAGCGGCACGATGGCCAGCATGAACACGAGCACGCCCATGCCGCCGAGCCAGTGGGTGAAGCTGCGCCAGAACAGCAGGCACTTCGGCAGGTCCTCCACGGCGCGGAGGATGCTTGCACCGGTCGTCGTAAAGCCGGACATCGTCTCAAACACGGCGTCGAGATACGACGGGATCGCCCCGGAGGCCGTGAAGGGGACCGCGCCGATGAGCGAGATGAGGATCCAGCTCAGCGCGACCATCACGAAGCCGTCACGCGCGTGCAGCTCGCGGCGGCGCTTCGGCCGCAGCAGGATAAAAAGCCCGCCGAGCAGGCCGCTGCCTGTGGCCGAGGCAAGCAGGACCCACAGCTCCGGCTCGCCGTAGATCACGGCGACGATGCACGGCAGCAGCAGGAAGGCCCCGATGACCAGCAGCACGTCGCCCAGCAGGGAGAGGATCATGCGGTAATTCATGCTTTCACTCTCCGCTTGTCCAGAATGTCGTCCAGATCGTTCAGGCCCGTTGCCGCCGTCACGACGACGACGGTGTCGCCCGGCTCGATGGTGTCGCGGCCGCCGGGGGTGATGATCCGGCCCTCGCGGTTGATGGCTCCGATAAGCAGGTTCGGCCGCGTGGGCAGCTCCATGAGCGGCCTGCCGCAGACGGCGGATTTCTCCGTGGCGCGGAACTCCAGTGCCTCGGCCTTGTTGCCGACGATCTTATAGAGCGTCTCGACGTTTGAGCCGAGCGAGTTCTGCATGGCGCGGACGTAGCGGACGATGTGGTCGGCCGCGATATAGCGGGGATGGAACACGCTTCCGAGGTCCATGCCCTTGATGATGTGGGAGAATGTCGTGCGGTTGATTTTCGTGACGATCTTCGCGCTCGAGACGCTGCGGGCATAGAGGCTCATCAGCACGTTTTCCTCATCGATGCCCGTCAGCGAGGCCACGGCATCCATCTTCGCAATGCCCTCCTCGGCGAGCAGCTGCTCGCTCGTGCCGTCTCCGTGGATGATCGTGGCCTCGGGCAGGCGCTCTGCCAGCGAGTCGCACACGGCGGCGCTGGACTCGATGATCTTCACGCTCGCGCCGAAATCCAGCATCTGCCGCGCGAGGTAGTAGGAGATGCGCCCGCCGCCGAGCAGCATCACGCGCTTGACGGGGTTTGTCTGCACACCGATCTTGTGGAAGAACTTTGCGGCGAGCTTCGGGCTTGCCACCACGCTGATGCGGTCTCCCGCCAGCAGGGTGAAGCTGCCGTCGGGGATGTACACCTCGTGCTGCCCGCGCTCCACAACGCACACAAGCGCGCCGGACTGCAGGCGGCCGAGGTCCGAGAGCTTCATGCCATCGAGTATGGAGCCGGGGTCGATGCGCATCTTGTGCAGCTCCACGCGGCCCTTCGAGAACGTGTCGATCTTGATGGAGGCCGGGGCGCGCAGGATGCGCGCGATCTCCGTGGCGCTGGCCAGCTCCGGGTTGAGCGCCATGCTCAGCCCGAGGTCGTCCTGAATGAGGTGCAGCCCGCTCGTATATTCCGGGTTGCGCACGCGGGCGATCGTGTTGCCCACGCCGAGGCGCTTGGCAATGAGACACGAGAGCAGGTTCTGTTCGTCCGTGGACATCACGGCGATGACAAGATCGGCAGAGGGCACGCCGGCCTCCATCTGCGTGTCCATGCTGATGCCGTTGCCCTCGACGGTCATGACGTCGAGCGTGTTGCCGATGGCGTCGAGCGCAGCCGTGCGCGTGTCGACGACGGTGATCTCGTGACCCTCGCGGAGCAGCTGCTCTGTCAGCGTCGCGCCGATCTTGCCGGCTCCGATGATAACAATGTTCATTCCCGAAAAGACTCCTGTATGGTGAATTCCAAAATGATCCAATTGATTTGATTACAACTTTGTAGCGGCGGTCACTGCGCAGCCGTTGGCGGCTTTGCCGCCTTACGGATGCGGCGTGCCCCTTGCGGGTAGTGACCGCCTTGGAGGCTGGCAATATTGCGGCACAAATTCAGTGGCGCAATGCCCCCAAATTTGTCATTGCGAGGGCGCTTTGCGCCCGTGGCAATCTCGGGAAGGCGCTACCAGTTCGTACAGGGTGTCGATCATAACGCACAAACCGATTGCGTCTGTAGCGGCGCTCATTGAGCGCCATGGAGGCTGGCAATATTTGCGGCATGAATTCTATGGTGCGAGGTTCCCAAGTTTGTCATTCCGAGGAGCGAAGCGACGTGGGAATCTCCTGCAGCCGGTTACGTTTTCGCCGAGGCCTACCTGCTATCCAACATGGTACTGCGAGATTGCCACGTCGGCCTACGGCCGCCTCGCAATGACAAGCCTGAAAGCCTGTACGTTCAACGGAGCGGCCGGAAATATGCAATTGCCCAAGGCGCTCACTGAGCGCCGCTACAGACGCAATCGGTGCATACCGTTTTATCGACGACCTGTACCAGTCGGCAGTACCGCGCCGGGCCCGGCTGTCCGCTCCCCTACAAACGCCATTGGTGCATATCGTTTTAACGGCAGTGTGTACCGATGCCGGCAAGGCCCGCTCATCGCTGCCTAAATTCCGCAAATTTTATCATAGCACGCCGCAGGACGGAATGCAAGCCTGAAATAGGGCAGGAGTTCTCCCTTACATGCCGCGATATCCGTCAGCGCAGGTAGCCGCTGTCGCGCAGCGACACAAAGTCGTCATCCGCGATCACCAGATGGTCCAGCAGCAGAATGTCCACGACGTCGAGTGCCTGCTGCAGGCGGCGTGTCAGCTCCACATCCTCGTGCGACGGCAGGGCAATGCCCGCCGGGTGGTTGTGCGCCAGCACCACGCCGCTGGCATTCGCGCTCAGCGCGGCGCGCATGAGCTTGCGCATCGGCACGTTGGCCGAGTTCACGCTGCCCTCGCTCAGGCAGGTGCAGGTCAGAAGCCGCCCGGCGGCGTCCAGCGCCAGCAGGTAGACGAGCTCCTCCCGCGCGCCGTAGAAAAACGGCAGCAGAAAATTGCCGAAATCCGTCGTGCCCGTCAGGCGCGCGCCGGAAAACGGCCGGGAGAGGTAGTAGCGCCGGTGCAGCTCCGTCACGAGCCGCAGCAGCAGCGCCCGCGATGCATCCATCCCCTCCACGCTGGCCAGCTCCTCCGGCGAGGCGGAGAGGGCCGCGCCGAGCGAGCCGAACTGGCCGATGAGCCGCGCGGCGAGCGTCCGGGGCTCCTCTGCGCCCGTGCCCGCGTGCAGCAGCAGGGTCAGCAGCTCCTCGTCCGTGAGGGCGTCCGGCGCGCGCTGCAAAAAGCGCCGCAGCAGATTGGCCGTGGATCCGTCCATGGGATCGCCTCCTGTGTGTTGATGGAATATGGTAGGGGAGCGACATGCCGCTCCCGGCGCTGCATTGACGATAGGAACAGGCTTCCGATAAAAACGTACCAACCGATTGCGTCTGTAGCGGCGCTCACTGCGCAGCCGTTGGCGGCTTTGCCGCCTTACGGATGCGGCGTGCCCCTTGCGGGTAGTGAGCGCCTTGGAGGCTGGCAATGATTGCGGCATGAATTCTACGGCGCGAGGCCCCCAGATTTGTCATTGCGAGGAGGCCAACGGCCGACGTGGCAATCTCGGGAAGGCAGGTGCGATTTCGCCGGAAGTGCCATGTTATCCAGCCGGGTCCTGCGAGATTCCCACGTCGCTTCGCTCCTCGCAATGACAAGTCGGAGGTGCGTGCCATTTTAGCGATGGCCTGAACCTATCGGCAGTGCCTCCAAGGCCCTCTCAGTCACCTTCGGTGACAGCTCTCCCAGAGGGAGAGCCAAGGTCGCTGCGCTCCTCGGAATGACACGTCAGGGTGGTGCGGCAGTGGGAACAGTGCATTGCATCGAATTCGCAATCCTTTTGCCGCTTCGCGGACGGGAGCGGCATGCCGCTCCCCTACGGGTGCAATCGGAGCATGCCGCCTTACAGCATCTTCTTCAGATACTGGCCCGTGAACGACGCCGGGCAGGCGGCAATGTCCTCCGGGGTGCCGGTGGCGACGATCGTGCCGCCTCCGTCTCCGCCCTCGGGGCCGAGGTCGATGATGTGGTCGGCGCATTTGATGACGTCGAGGTTGTGCTCGATGACGAGCACGGTGTTTCCGGCGTCCACGAGCTTCTGCAGCACGTCGAGCAGCTTCTGCACGTCGTACATGTGCAGGCCCGTCGTCGGCTCGTCGAGGATATACATCGTGCGGCCCGTGGCGCGGCGCGCCAGCTCCGTTGCGAGCTTCACACGCTGGGCCTCGCCGCCGGAGAGCGTCGTGGAGCTCTGGCCGAGCTTCACATAGCCGAGGCCGACCTCCACGAGCGTCGCGACCTTGTCGCGGATGCGCGGCAGGTTCTCAAAAAAGCTCAGCGCCTCGTCGGCCGTCATTTCCAGCACGTCCGCAATGGACTTGCCGCGGTAGCGCACCTCGAGCGTCTCGCGGTTGTAGCGCGCACCGCGGCACACGTCGCACGGGACGTAGACGTCCGGCAGGAAGTGCATTTCGATCTTCACAAGGCCGTCGCCGCTGCAGGCCTCGCAGCGGCCGCCCTTGACGTTGAAGGAGAAGCGGCCGGGGCCGTAGCCGCGGGCCTTTGCGTCCGCCGTGGCGGCGAACAGGTCGCGGATGTCGGCAAACAGGCCCGTGTAGGTCGCGGGGTTCGAGCGCGGCGTGCGGCCGATGGGGCTCTGGTCGATGACGATTGCCTTGTCGAGGTTCTCGATGCCCTCGAAGCGGTCGTGCCTGCCGGGGCGGACGCGCGCACGGTTCAGCACGGACGAGAGCTTTTTGCTGATGATCTCGTTGACGAGTGACGACTTGCCCGAGCCGGACACGCCCGTCACGCACGTCAGCGTGCCCAGCGGGATGCTGACGTCCACATTGCGCAGGTTGTTCTCGCGGCAGCCGAACACGCGCAGGAAATTCCCGTTCCCCGCGCGCCGCTGCGCCGGGACGGCGATGCGCCGCTTACCGGAGAGATACTGGCCCGTGATGCTGTCGGGCGCGTTCATGATGTCCTGCAGCGTGCCCTGCGCCATGATCTGCCCGCCGTGCACGCCCGCGCCGGGGCCGACGTCCACGATATAGTCTGCCGCGCGGATCGTGTCCTCATCGTGCTCGACGACGATGAGCGTGTTGCCGAGGTCGCGCAGGCGGCGCAGCGTGTCGAGCAGCTTGTCGTTGTCGCGCTGGTGCAGGCCGATGCTCGGCTCGTCGAGGATATAGAGCACGCCCATCAGCGACGAGCCGATCTGCGTGGCAAGGCGGATGCGCTGGGCCTCGCCGCCGGAGAGCGTCGCGGCCGCGCGGGACAGCGTCAGGTACCGCAGGCCCACGCTCTGCAGGAAGCCGAGGCGGGCGCGGATCTCGCGCAGGATCTGCTCGGCGATGACGGCCTGCGCGCCCTCGAGCCGCAGATCGTTCACGAATGCCAGCTCGCGGTCGACTGGCATGTCGCAGAATTCCGTGATGGACAGGCCGCCGACGGTCACGGCGCGGGAGATATCGGACAGGCGGCTGCCATGGCAGTGCGGGCAGGGGGAGGCTGACATCGTCTCCTCCAGCTCCTTGCGCATGGCCTCGGACTGCGTCTCGCGCACGCGGCGCTCGATGTTCGGAATGATGCCCTCAAACGCCTGCTCCAGCGTTCCGCGGCTGCTGCCGCGGTCGTAGTGCAGCGTGAGCTTTTCGCCGTGCGTGCCGTAGAGGATGACGTCCATGGCCTCCTTCGAGAGGCTGGAGATCGGCGCGTGCAGGTCGAAGTGATATTTCTGCGACAGGGCGTCGAAGTACATCCGCGCGATGGAGTCGCTGCGGATATTGCCCCAGCCGCTGGCCTGGATGCCGCCGTCGTAGATGGAGAGGGACGGGTCCGGGATGATGATGGCGGGGTCGACCTTCAAAAGGAAGCCGAGGCCGCTGCACTCCGGGCATGCACCCATGGGATTGTTGAACGAGAACATGCGCGGCGAAAGCTCCGGCATGGAGATGCCGCACTCGTCGCAGGCGTAGTTGCGGGAGAACAGCGTCTCCTCGCCGGTGTCCGGCCGCTGGATGACGACGAGCCCGCCGCCGTGCTCCAGCGCGGTCTCGACGGAGTCCGTCAGGCGGCGCGTCAGGTCGCCGCGCAGCACAAGGCGGTCGACCACCAGCTCGATGGTGTGCTTTTTGTTCTTCTCGAGCGTGATCTCCTCGCTCAGGTCATAGAGGATGCCGTCCACGCGCACGCGGGAGAAGCCGCTCTTCCGCGCGTCGGCCAGCAGCTTGACGTGCTCGCCCTTTTTGCCGCGCACGACCGGGGCCAGCACCTGAAAGCGCGTGCCCTCCGGCAGGGCCAGCACCTTGTCGACGATCTGGTCAACGGTCTGGCGGCGGATCTCGCGGCCGCAGCGCGGGCAGTGCGGCGTTCCGGCGCGCGCCCACAGCAGGCGCAGGTAGTCGTAAATCTCCGTCACCGTGCCCACGGTCGAGCGTGGGTTGCGGGACGTCGTCTTCTGGTCGATGGAAATGGCGGGGGACAGGCCTTCGATCACGTCCACGTCGGGCTTGTCCATCTGGCCCAGGAACTGCCGCGCATAGGCCGAAAGCGAGTCGACATAGCGCCGCCGCCCCTCGGCATAGATCGTGTCGAACGCAAGCGACGATTTGCCGGAGCCGGAAAGCCCCGTGAATACGCACAGCGCGTCGCGCGGGATCTCCACATCCACATTTTTCAGGTTGTTTTCGCGCGCACCGCGCACGAGGATGGAATTTCGCATAGCTGCCTCCTGCCGATGATTTCTCTGAAGTCTTATTATACCACGCTGTCCGGATCGCAGCAACGAAAATTTATAAACAAATGTACGATTTTTCGCCGACCGCACACGCCATTGTAGGGGAGGGGACAGCCGGGCCCGGCGCTGCACCAGCAGCCCGTACAAGCCACCGTTAAAATGGGGATGGCCCCCGATTTGTCATTGCGAGGAGGCGCAGCCGACGTGGCAATCTCGCAGAACCCGGCCGAATCGCGAGAAAGCGATCGGCGAAAACGCAACTGCCTCTCCGAGATTGCACCCCAAGGGCACTTCCTCGCGCTTCGTGCTCAGGGCGCCACGTCAGGGAAGCGCGAGTTGCATCAGCGCTCTCCCCTACAACATCCTGTCGAAAAAATCAAAAATCGCCATCAATCCGGATTTTTCCGGTCCAATTTCTCCTTTTCGGTTGCTTTCGCAGAAAAAATCCGTTATGATGGAAGGTAGAATCTGCAATTGCATTTTTCACGGCCGTTTCTGCCGCTGCCCGGCGTTTTTCCGGTGCATAACGCAGCCGCGTCCGGTTAAAACAAACGAAAAACACCGGTTAAAACAAACGAAAAACAAGGGACACGGGCTTTCGCCCGGCAGACTGTCAAAAAAACTGCCAAGCCAAAAGCTTCGGAGGGAAGAAAAGTGTGAAAGGAAACCGTCAGGGTGTCCTTTCGCGTCCAATCACCCGCCGCAGCGGCAGAATTGCAAAATAAGATACAACAAAATTCTATTTTGCAATTCTGAAAGCAGCTTGGCGAAAAGCCCGAAGGGATTTTTTGACAAGCTGACGGGCTTTCGCCCGGCCCCTACCGGCCTCTGCCTGCATGCCGGAGAGGAGGGCTTTTCTTGGAAGAAGATGATCTGTTATGGGTCCTGGGGGCCTTCCCCCAACCCGTTTTTCTGACGGACGGCGAGACCGTCCAATGGCGCAACGCCGCGGCGTCCGCCGTGCTCGATCCGGGCGCGTCCCTGCAGCCCATGCTGCATGGAACGGCGTTCGGCCTGTGGTCGCGCAGGGGCACGCTGCGCCTGAGCCTGCCGTTCGGCGGGGCGCTGTGCGATTTTTCCGTCCGCGTGATGCAGCGGGGCCTGCTGTTTCTGGCCGATGCCCCGCACGAGCCGTCTGCGGCGGCCGGGGCGGCGCTCAAGGCCTCGGCCATTCTCCGCCGTCCGCTGCAGAATGTCATGACGGCGGCGCGCGAGCTGTTCGACCGCGTGGAGGACCTCGAGGAACCGGCGGCCACGGCCGTCTCCTCCGAGCTGAACCGCGGGCTGTATCAGCTCCTGCGCCTGTGCGGCCAGCTCACCACGGGCGGCGAGCTGCTGGCCGGCACCTGCAAGCCGGAGCGGCACCGCGTGGACCTGACGGCCCTGCTGGACGGCATCGCGGACGATGTCGCCCCGCTGCTCGAGCGCGCCGGGCGGCGCTTTGTCTACCGCGGCCTGCCGGCCGCCGTCACCGCCGATGCGGATGCCCAGCTTGTGGAGCGCGCGGTGTATAACCTGCTGTCCAACGCGCTGGCCTTTACCCCGGCGGGCGGCGAGATCTGTCTGAGCCTCGAGCGGCGCGAGCAGTCGCTGCTCATCCGCGTGACGGATACGGGCGAGGGCTTCCCGGAGAGCGTGCTCGGCACGCTGTTCGACCGCTACAGCCTCATCCCCGTCGGCGACCCGCGCTGGGGCACCGGCTATGGCCTGCCCATGGTCCGCGAGATTGCCCGCCTGCACGGCGGCACGCTCATGGCGGCCAATGTCCCGACCGGCGGCGCGGACGTGATGTTCACGCTCTCGCTCGTGCGCCGGCCCGCAGCCGTCCGCACCGCGCAGCAGCGGTTCGATTACCTCAGCGGTTACCGCCATGCCCTCGTCGAGCTGTCCGACAGCCTCTCCGCGTCGCTGTACGACCCCGCAACGGTGTCCTGATCAGCAGACTGCCGATGGCGCATTGCAGGGGAGCGGCACGCCGCTCCCGGCGCAGAGCTGCCGATTCCATAATGGCAGAGGCCAAAAGTCAGCCTGCATGGCGGTCCGTGACCGCCATGCAGGCTGGCGATATCTGCGATACGCATTCTGTGGCGTGAAGCTCTCAAGTTTGTCATTCCGAGGAGCGAAGCGACGTGGGAATCTCGCAGGATCCGGTCCGATAACAGGGGAACCAGCGGCGAAAACGGAACTGCCTTCCCGAGATTGCACCCCAAGGGCACTTCCTCGCGCTTCGCGCTCAGGGCGCCACGTCGGCCTTTGGCCTCCTCGCAATGACAATTCGGGGTCGTTTGCCATTTTAACGGCAGCCTGTACTAGACGCAAGTGCGGCGCCGGGAGCGGCATGCCGCTCCCCTACAATGGCGTGTGCGGTCGACGAGAGTGCACGGAAATTTGCCGTTGCGCCACAAGACGTCGAGGACGCCGTCCTCTACAACGCACGGCCGGCAGCCTTGGCAGGTTCTCCGCTTTCCGCTTGCCCCGTGCCTTTCTATCCTGTCAGATACAAACCAGATACAAAAATCGGACCGGCTCATTTGGGTGAGCCGGTCCGGTTTTTATGGCAATACCGCATAATTCAACAAGAGCATTCGGCGAGAGATTTTTTGCCGATACAAGGTTTGAAAAGTGCAGGAATACTTTGTGTATTTCAAACTTTTCGAACCGCAGAATCGGCGAAAAATATCCGGCGAAGGCCGAAGAGGAATTATGCGGTGTTGCCTTATATCACGGCGCTTCTTCATCGCCGCCGGTGGACTCGGTCGGGGCGTCCGTGGGCGGTTCCGTCGGCTCCGGCTCCGTGGGCTTTTCCGTCGGGCTTTCCGTCGGGCTTTCCGTCGGGCTTTCCGTCGGCTCCGTCGGCGCCTCCGTGGGGGGCTCCGTCTCCTCGACGAGCTTGGCGACCAGACGGTTGCGCCAGTCGTAGCTCGAGTGGTTGACCTTCTCCGTGGACAGCAGCTTGCCGTTCTTGTCGTACTTCATGCGGTAGGTATCGACCTCATAGCCGTCGTAGCCGACCTGGATGCGCTCGCCGTCCTTATAGTCCTTGTACTTGTCGTAGTTCTTCATGCCCTTGGAGATCTCGACCTCCTCGGTCTTGCTCTTGTGGGTCATCGCGGCCTTGTAGTCCAGCTCCACGGTGTAATCCTTCGTCTCCGTGCCCATGAAGCGCACGCGGACATAGCCGCCGGAGGCCTCCGCCAGAATGCGGATGGGATAGGTCGTGTTGTTGCGGAACTTATAGTCGAGGCTGCCCCAGTAGATCGTGGCGTCCATGCCCCAGGGGATATAGTCCGGCACATACTGGTGCTCCTGCCGCGCGATGACCTCGAGGTCGGATTTCAGCGTGCAGTAGTACAGCACGGACGCGACCTGGCAGACGCCGCCGCCGAGCTGCTGGACGGTCTCGCCGCCGACATACACGCCGCCCTCCTTGTAGCCCTTGGCCGCCGTGCGCTCGCCGACGACACCGTTGAACGAGAACGTCTCGCCGGGCTTGAGCACATAGCCGTTGATGGCCAGGCAGGCCAGACGCAGGTTCTCACTTCGGCCGATGAGACCGGCGTTGTACGGGCTGTCGTAGCCGGCAAGCTCATCGTGGAACAGCTTCTTCTGCAGGGATTCCTTCGTGTACTGCGGCTTGATGACGTCGAGCGTCAGCGTGACCTCGCCGCCGGGGCCTGCCTTCTCCAGCTCGTCCATGGCCTTTTTGATGTCGAAGCCGTAGCCGTCCGAGCCGTCGGTCACTTCATAGGTGTCCTCGTTGCACACGGCGTTCACCGGCGCAACATAATACTTGTGGTACAGGGCGTCGAGGTCAAAGGCCTTCGGCAGGTCCTCCTCCACCACATACTGCATCTCGAAATTTGCGTCGGCATAGGCGGTGAGCACGGCCTTGTACAGCTCGTCCGTGTTGATCTCGCGGCCCGCGCTGCCGAGCTTGACCGTCAGGGTCTTGAGCTCGCGCTCCTCGCCCTCGTCGTCCGTCACGGTCGTCGTGCCCTCGGTGACGGAGGGCTCCGTCTTTTCGCTCACGGCGTCCTTGGCATATTCGTCCAGCATCGTGCGGACGTAGCTTTCATCGAGCGTGAGGAAATCGGCGACGTTCAGATCGGTGCGCTCCGTCAGCGCGTTCTTCTTCACGCGGGAGAACAGGCCGCCGCCGCGGCCGTAGGCATAGGCAGCCTCCACGGCCTTGTCGAGGTCGAGGCGGACCGCCGTGTCCGACGGCGTCAGGCACAGCTTTGTCAGCAGCGTCATCGGCTTGCCGTCCTCGTCGAGCGGGGTGTTCGGGTCCTCGGTCGGCTCCTCCGTCGGGGCCTCGGTCGGCGCTTCCGTCACCGGCTCCGTCTCCGAAGGCGCGGTCTCGGTCGGCTCCGTCGCCTCGGTCTGCGCGGAGGCATCGAGCGGCTTGCCGAAAATGTCGACGAGCGGGATCTGCGCCGGGTCATATGTCGAGGTGAACGTGTCATAGGGGCGCGTGTAAAGTGCGACGTTCATATTTTCCTTCCCATAGACGCTCACGCCCTTTTCGAGCGCGGCGCGCGCCTCCTCCTTCGTCATGCCGCTGAGATCGACACCCGCGACATAGAGGTTGTTGACGATCCTGCCGTCGTCGCGCAGGAACATATAGCCTACGCCGCAGCCGACGAGCACGACGGCTGCAGCCAGCAGCGCGACGATCAGGCCGAGGCGGGACTGCTTTTTCTGCTTTTTCTTTTTCGGCGCACGCTGCGGCTCGGCATAGGACTGAGCCTGCGTCGGGCGTTTGCCTTTTTCAAATTTACCCATTTGAATCTCCTTCTCCGGTGGTTCTACGGCAGAATGCCGCCTATTCTCCAGACGGCATTCGCCGCCGTTTGTTCCTATCCTATTATACCGGGAAGTCGCCAAAATGCAACAACGTTTTGCCAACAAAAGCGTTACAATTGTGAACTTTATGTAAACCGCCTGAGCAGGATCATGGCGGCTGCCCCCCGAAGTGCCGCTGCGAGGCCGCGGAAAGTGGTATCATAAACGGACACTGACTTTCGGCTAAGCAGGGCCTTGAGAGTCTAAACAGCCCCACAGAAACACTTCTGTGGGGCTGCTTTTGCACGTTGTTTTTTTGTCAAGCCCTGGGGCTTGCGCCGTGCTCACCGCGGGGCAATACGCCCCCGGTAAGCACGCCGTTTCGGATAGAAATCAGTGAATGCTCTGGCAGTATCTGGCGACCACTGCCGCAAGCTGGGCACGGGTGGCCGTAGCCATGGGCTCCAGCTTGCCCGTTTCTGTGCCGAGAATGAGGCCGTTGGCAACAGCCCACTGCATGGATTCCACAGCATAGGAGGAGACACGATCTCTGTCAGAGAAGCTGCTTAGGTCTTCGGACACCTTTTCATAGGCGCCGGTCACCTTGGCATACCGAGCGAGGAAGGAAACCAACTGCTCGCGCGTCACGCAGTCGTCAGGCGCAAAGGTATCCGCGCTGACACCGGTGGTGATGCCGTTCTGGTAAGCCCAACGCAGGGCGCTGCCGTACCAGCTCTCCAGATTCACGTCGGTGAAGGGCAGAGCCTTGGAATCATCCACAGCAGGTTCTCCCGCAATGCGATAGAGCAGCGTCACCACCTGGGCACGGGTCGCGGTCTCATCGGGGCGGAAGGTGCCGTCGCCGTAGCCCTGCATAATGCCATTAGACAACACATAGTCCACGGACTCATGATACCAAGCCGTTGTGCTGAGATCCCGGAATTCCTTCGACGGGCACGGATCATCCCGGTTGCTGCTTGCCGTCAGATGCTCCACCTCATCGATCCGCTGTTCATTGCGCTCTGTCTTTTGGACAGTGAACCGGGGATCGGCGTCCTTGCCAGGATTCGTCTTGGTGAACGTCAGCTCTGCGACTTGTTCTCCGGCAGGCATGCTGTCCACGGAAACATAACCAAGCGTTACCTTTCCGGCTTCAGCCTTGTAGGAGAAATACTGCGTGTTTCCAATGACATTCTTCAGCTCCCAGCCGGCAGCATCGTAGCTGACGCTCATAAGCCCGTTCGTGGTGGGGGCCGTTCCTCCCGACACCAGCTTCAGGGTGACCGTGTTCTGATCCTCCGAGGTGATGATCTCCGAGGATGCAGGCTGTTCGCCCGCGATGTCAGCCGCCGGTTTCGCCGATGCGGTTTTTTCTGCTGCTGTATTGAGCGCACCATAAGACGCGGCCGTTTCTTCAACCGCAGCAGATTTGAGCATGTCTGTCAAATCCTGAGACTGTACCGTGTGGGAGCCAAGCGGCAGATTGCTTACGATCTGCTCCAGCTCCGTCTGGTTGGCCTCATGATTGTCGATCTTCAGGATCGTTGCCGGATATACATTCTCGCCGAAGCTGGCCAGCTTTTCGCCGGTCCAGAAGTTCTTGGCGGAATCGTATGTCAGACGGTAGAGCTCATTGGCCTTGCCGGTAAAGTAGGACAAATACAATGCCAGCTGTCCATTGACCGTCGTGGGAACCATAGAGCACAGCGGCGTGCCGTTATTGTCGCCCATGAAGTACATTTTAAATGCACTGGTCAGGTTAGACCTTGCAACCTCATATTTGCCTGTCGCACTGCTGTAGTCGATCCCGTCATAAATCTGGAAGGTCCACACGTTGCCGCGGTTATCCAGCAGCAGCAGCACCTCCGCATCCGTTTCCGCAGTGCCGTCCTGATCCAGATCGAGCTTTGTCTTGCCGAGCGAGGTCATCGCCGTAAACTTATCGGCTCCGTTTCCGTAAAGGAAGAAATCCATGAACAGCATGAAGCCGTCCGTGCGAATGCTGCCCAGTTCCGCAGGCTTGTTGAGCATAAAGTTATAGATACTGTAGCAGGCCGGAATGTCGCCCTTGGTAAACAGCTTGCTGTATTCCAGATCAAACAGCGGCACATTGAAGTTACCACCCGCAACGGCATCATAGTCCGCCAGAACCTTGCCGCTCTCCATGTCGACCTGATGGAGCTTCCGTTCATTTCCGTCAACCACAATGACATTGTTGCGATCCGTGTCATATGCGGTAGAGGTAATGCCCTCGACCTCCATCACAGCCCCCGGCGTCCATGTAGTATCATTTTCCATATCCCACGTATAGAACTGGGAGGTGGAGGAGCCATCCATCAGCGCGCCGGTCAGCGTAACCTTCAAAACCTCAACGGTTACCGTGCAGGCTGCGCTCTTGGTGGGATCCTTTACAGAGGTTGCCGTGATCGTGGCAGTGCCATCGCCAATACCGGTAACCGTACCGTCTTCGTCCACGGTAGCCACATTCGTATTGTCGCTGGTCCAGGTCACCGTATCGGGATGGATGCCGAAAGGCGTAACTTCCGCCTCCAGCGTCGCCGTGCCGCCCTTGAAAAGCTTCAGCGTGCTGCGATTCAAGGAAACCTCAACAGGATCATTCAGCTCAGACTTGTTCAGATTGATCTTGTAGGTACTGCAGTTGTTTGCGTAGTCATATACCTGCAGCAGCAGATGTGCTGCATTTGCTGTTCCGTTTGCATCCAACGACATGGTAACAGCCTCGCCGCGGCTTGCTCCCTTCGGAGAACCGCCCGTCCTCGCAAGGATTTTCCCGGTCGAGTAATCGTACAGCACCGCTGCTGCAACATATCTGTTGTCGGAGGCCGTAACGGTCATGACCCGTCCGTCGTTGATCAGGTCCTCGGAAAGCGTAATGTCGGTCAGCGTAGGAGCAGTCTTGTCAACAAACATCGTATAGGTCTGACTTGCTCCCTCACCAAGCGCATCCCAATCCGTCGAAAGCGTCGAGCCGCTGTAATCCACATAATACTCCGGCGCCATGGTAAGCTTCACAGTCAGCTTTTCGCCTTCCGCAGCATCCGGCGCACAATCCACGGACAAGCCGCTCTGCACCTGCATCCACGTCTTCTGGTTCGAGAAATAGTAGGCGCCAATGATCGGAGCCTGAGTCTCCTTGTTGAGATATACCGTACCGTCCTCGCCGGTCACAGTGATCCGGCCATTGGCCGCATTTCGGATCAGGCAGAAATAAATATCAGAGATCTTTGCGGTATTCGGGTTGATGGAGTAACGATCTGCATCGTAGAATCCGTCGTCTACATACAGATTTCCGCCAAGGGAATAGGAGTCATCCACGCCTTTGTATTTTATGGTCAGCGACTGGAGCTGCGCTGCCTGCTGAATTGCAGCGAGCATGTAGGGAGGACGGGTCTCCATGCCGTAGTGATACTGAATAAAGCTGCCGACATCAAACATGGAGGCATCGGTCCAATTTCCGTAGTAGCCCAGCACCGGGATAGAATGGCTGGTCCCTTCGACACCCTCTTTACTGCTTACCTCGTTGGCAAATACATAACCCTCGACATAAGCGCCTGCACCGCCGTTCTTTTCGTCGTAGCTGTCCAGACCAAGGACCTTTGCACGAATCGTGACGTGAATTTTCCCGTTTGCAGGAACCGTCACGGCAGCACTGCTCAAGCGGGAGAAGAACAGGTAAGCATCATAGGTATCGATGTCTCCGTCCTTATCCAGATCCGCACAGCTCTTGCCGCTGATCTCGGTCCGCACGCCGGTCACATAGTCCAGCAGCGCCTGACCGTCGTCCGCGGTTACCTTGCCGCTTCCGTCAAAATCGCAGCCGTCCAGCTCCGCAGGCATTTCCGGCTTCAGCGTTTTTCCATCCACGTCCCAGACAACGTCTGCGGCTAATGCGGCAGTCTTTTTGTCCGAGAAATTCATGACTTGCCCGTTCCCGTTATTGAGCTCGCCCTGAAGTGCCGCCTGCGTAAAGAAATCAGCGCTTAAGGTAAACGTGCTGTCCGTATTCTCCAGATTGTACAGCGTAAAGCCAAAGGAATACTCACCGGTGCGCTGAGGATCGTCTCCCAGCTCGGCTTTGATCTTTCCGTCTGCATACGAATCTGTTGCATCCTGATCCATCATCAAATAGCTTCCGCTATTGACAGCCGCGCCGATATTTGCAAGGCCTGCACCCTGCTGCAGAACAGAGTAGTAACCCTCCAGTGTCTTCCCCTGCTCATCAACACCCTGCTTCTCAACGATCGGCTGAGCAGTTGACATCAGCAGGCTTTGGGCCAGCGTACGCACAGCCAGTCCCGTCTTTTCGGCCAGATCATTCTGCTTGATGTACTCAGCGACCAGCGCCGCCATTCCGGCTACCTGCGGAGAAGCCATAGAGGTACCGGACATATTCTGATACTCTCCGCCGTCCTTCAGGGAGTAGATCCGGCCGCCGGGCGCCGTGATCTCCGGCTTCATCGTCAGGGCGCCGGGAATGCCCCAGCTGGAGAAGCTGCTCATCGTATAGTAGTCTTCTCCCAGATCCCAGGACTCCCGCTCGGAGCTCACAAACATCTCGCCGCTATAATACAGAACACTGCCATCCTGGCCCGTCACCTTCGTGGAGCTTTCACGCAGGAACGCGCCATCCGTCTGAGAAATAGAGACGCAGGGCTCCGTTTTTTTATAATCGGTCAGATCCATATAATTGGAGCCCGGCTGATTATTGACGATAATGGTCGCAATTGCGCCATTGGCAACCGCGGCTTCTGCCTTCTCGTAAAATGCGGTATCGCCTCGATTGCAAATTGCAATTTTCCCTGCCAGAACATCCTTTACTGCTGCGAACTCTTCCGCGGTACCGATCTTGTCCAGATAAATATACTCATGGCTTCCGCCGATGGTATAGATCGGTTTGTTCTGATAGCTTTTTTCCGTGTAGGTCATGTTATGACCTTTCACCTTCAGATAATTGTCTGTAACGCCCGCGTTATCGACGGAGGCTACACACAGCGAGTTAACATAGGAGCCGGGGCTGCCGTTTGTAGCCCAGTTCACACTGCCCGCATAGGGAAGGCCAAACGCAGTTTGGTCAAACCAGCTGCCGGAATTGCCTGCAGAAATTGTGACAACCATGCCGCTGCCGACGATTTCATCAAGAATATGACGGTATTTCTCTTCCGTATACTCGGAGTAGCCCGGGAAGCTTCCGCCCAGGGAGAGGTTCGCTGCGTCCGCGCCCAGCACCATGGCGTCTTCAATCGCGACCATGTAGTCTGAATCATAGGCGCCGCCGCCCTTGCCGAAGACCTTCATCGTCAGGATCTGCGCATCGGGCGCCACGCCCTGCGTCATGACAGAGTCCAACGCTGCGACATAGTTTCCGGCTTCGTCCTTAACAAAACGGTTTCCCGCCGCGATGCCGGTCACGTGCGAGCCGTGATCGCCCTGCGTATCATTATCATGCGTGATATCCGTGTCCGCATCCACATAGTTAAAGCCAAACGGGATTTTCTCGTTGACATAAAAATCTGCTGCGGTCAGTCCGGCCTTGCGAGTATATGCATTTAGCTGATTCAGCACCTCATCGGTCAAGTCAGCCTCCGTCATGATCGTCGCATTACTCCCCTGCAAGGCATATTTCAGCGCATCCGGATCCAGAGAGGGATGATCCACATCGGCGCCTGTGTCGATAATTGCGATCCGGCTTCCTGCGCCGGTATAGCCTGCCGCCCACGCAGCGCTGGAGCCGATCATCTTATCGGAGGTAGCCATATTGGGATCCGCCGTCTCCTCCTGCTTCACCACGCAGGGCTCATACCGGTTCTCAAGAATGACCTCCTGCACACCGGCAACTTCCTTGATTTTCTCGATCTGCCCATATTGGACATTTGCAGAAATCATATTGGCTGCCAATGTCATATTCCAAACAACATCCAGCTTTGCACCATTCAGTGCCTGCTTGGAGATGGCGGCAGCCATGCTGTCCTGCTGCTTCTCCAGCTTCCGCCGATATTGCATGGCGCTGCGATCAGCAGCTGCAATCTCATCAGAGGTAAAGCCCTTTTCCAGGGTAGAGGCGTCCTTTAGAATAATGGAGACACGAACCATATCGGTGTCTTCGTGTTCTACCGTCTTTTCCACTACGCTGGTATTCGCCTGAATGGGGGACTCTACCTGAACAGAGCTGCTGTCTATTTCCTCCCAAGTCAGCCCGTTGCTGCCTGATTTCGAGACGCCTGTTTCCTCAATTGCCAGAGATGGCGCAGCCAAACTAACAGCTAACACCACGGCCAGCAATGCAGCCACAATGCGTTTTCTTAAGTGTGTGCTTTTCATAAACCTGCCTTCTTTCTTTATTTTGGTATGTCCACAAGCCGGGCATGCGGCCGCTTCTACACCAATGGCGTTCTGTATATATTATCACAAACATCCGCTATATGCAATTAAAAATACACATACAGAGGTGCCGTGCAGTTCTAAATCTCGGCCGAAAACATGTCTGATTTTTTTCCATTTTTTACAAATTCTGACAGGATTCCAGCGTTACTGCATAAACGCCGGCATCGGCCGGCAAAGGCTTGCCGTTATTTCGTAAATCCGAAAAGCTGCCGTTCCGGCGCCTCATATCATAAGAGCTTTTTGCTTCTCCCGGTGATGTTATTTGCCCTTGCCACGCCGGACAGACTGTTTTGTTCCATGCTTCGTTATCAGTCCGCGGCATTCGATGCGCCTTTTTTATTCGAGCTTGTTTGTTCCGACAAGAGAATACGGTCATTGTCCAGGGCCTTGCCAGCACCGCTTTTGAACTTAGCCAGCAGGTCCTCCACGGTCATGCCCGCCCGTTCCGCTCCGGCAACATCCAGAATGATATGGCCTCTGTCCATCATCAATGTGCGGTTGCCAAGCTCCAGGGCCTGGTGCATATTGTGGGTGACCATGAGGGTGGTGATACGGTTCTCCGAGACGGTCTGACGGGTGATTTCCAGCACCTTTTCTGCCGTGGCGGGGTCCAGAGCAGCGGTATGCTCATCGAGCAGCAGGAGCTTCGGCGGCTTGAAGGTGGCCATCACCAGCGTCAGCGCCTGACGCTGGCCGCCGGAAAGCAGCCCCACGGGCTGCTTCATCCGGTTCTCCAGGCCCATGTCCAGCTGAGCCAGCTTTTCCCGGAAGGCGGCTTTTTCCGCCCGGGTCACATGGCTGAGCCAGCCGCCGGAGGCCGCCGCCAGAGAGAGGTTTTCCTCAATGGTCATGTGGGGGGCGCTGCCGCGCATAGGATCCTGGAACAGACGGCCGATTTGGCGGGAGCGCTGATATTCCGGCAGGAAGGTGATATTTCTTCCGTCCAGATAAATGCTGCCGCTGTCTGGGAAAAAGCTGCCGCTGATGGCGTTAAGGAGGGTGGATTTGCCTGCGCCGTTGGAGCCGATGACGGTGACGAAATCCCCGGGGAGCAGGTGCAGGCTCAGGCCCTGCAGGGCAGCCTTTTCATGGATGGTGCCGGGGTTGAAGGTCTTGGATATTTTTTCAATCTTCAGCATGAAGGCGGGCCTCCTTTCGCGCAGCCATGCGGCGGCGCAGCATGGGCAGCTGCTTTTTGAAATAGGGGGTGGCGATGGCCAGCACCACGATCACCGAGGACACCAGCTTCAGCATGAAGGCGGGCATATCCAGCCGCAGGGCGATGGTATACACCATGCGGAAGGCAAAGGCGCCCACCACCATGCCGATGGCCCGCTTGAGAATGCTGCCCTTGCCCAGCAGCACCTGACCCATGAGCAGGGAGGCCAGGGCGATGGTCACCATGCCGGTGCCGATGTCGATGCTGACGGATTTTTGACTTTGGGCCAGCAGGCAGCCGGACAGACCTGTGAAGGCATTGGCCACGCACAGGCCTACGATGGTGGTAAAGGTGGGATTGATAGAGGAGGAGCGGACCATGTCGGGATTGTCGCCGGTGGCGCGGATGGCCAGACCCAGGCGGGTGTGCAGAAACAGGACCAAAAAAACGATCACGGCAATCACGGCGATGGCCGCCACAAGCAGCTTATACTGCTCAGCCAGGAAGGTGCCCTGCAGCAGAGCCCGGGCCTTGGTGAATACGGTCTCGGTTTTGTTCATATTCAGCAGGGAGGAGCCGCCCATGACGGCGATATTGATGGAGTAGAGCCCGGTGTTGACGATGATGCCCGCCAGGAGGCTGTCAATGCCCATTTTCGTTTGCAGCAGGGCGGTGATGAAGCCGGAGAGGACTCCGGCGCCCATGGCGGCCAGAATGGCCAGGTAGGGATGCCCGGCAATGGCTACCATAGCACCCACAGCGGCGCCCAGAGTGAAGCAGCCGTCGGTGGAAAGGTCGCATACATTGAGCATGGAGTAGCTCAAAAACAGTGCCAGCACGGTCAGCGAGCAGATGAGGCCCAGCTCCAGGGCGGTTTGGACCAGAGATAAAATGTTCATGAGAGGCTTCTCCTTTCATGCGCAATGGGTTTGTTTACTCATTGGGCGGTGCGAGGGTCATCAGCGGGGGCCCGCTGATGGATGCTTGATTTCTTATTCATTCAAATCGTCGAAGCTCTCGGCGGTGACGATGGACTGGACCTTGGTGCACAGAGGGGCGAAGGTCTTGGCCAGCTCGTCATAGTTCAGGCCCAGCTCCCTGCAGATGTCGGTGTTGATGGTGGCGGTGCCATTGTCGAAGGTCAGCACGGGGGTGGCGGAGGGCTTGCTGCCGTCCAGAAGAATGCCGGAGACCATGTTGGCGGTTTCCGCGCCCAGGTTGGCATAGTCTACGCCGTAGCCCAGGAATGCACCGTTCAGGGCGAAGGAGTCAGCGCCGGTGTAGTGGGGGATGCCGGCCTTGGCCAGAGCCTCGTAAATGGCCAGCTCTGCGGTCATCACGGTGTTGTCGGTGGGGGTGAACACGGCGTCGGCCTTGTCGGCCACGATGCTGCTGACGGCCAGGCTGATCTCGTCGGTGGTGGTGCCGTTATACTCCTTGTAGGACACGCCTCTCTTGTCCAGGTACGCCTTGGCATTCTTGATGGGAGCGGCAGAGGAGTCCTGCCCCAGGTCATACAGCAGGGCGATGCTCTTGGCGTCAGGATTGGCGGCGAAAATCAGGTCCAGGATGGCATCGGTGTCCAGATAGTCGGAGGTACCGGTGATGTTGGCGCCGGGGGCCTCCAGGCTCTCCACCAGACCCGCACCCACAGGGTCGGACACGGCGGCAAAGACCACGGGAATGTCAGTGCCCTCGGTGGCGGCCTGCATGGCCACGGCCACGGGAGTGGCTACGCCGATCATCAGGTCCACCTTGTCGGCCATGAAGTTGGCGATGATCTGATTCAGCACGGCGGAATCGGTGTTGCAGTTATCATAGCTGATCTCAAAGGTGACGCCCTTCTCCTGGCCGATGGCCTTGAGCCGGGACTCGATGTTGTCCACGATCTGGTTCAGGGATGCATCGTCCGCATAGCTGCAGATGCCGACCTGATAGGATGCGGCACCGGAGGAGCCGGTGGAATTGTCATCGCTTTTTTTGCCGCAGGCGAAGAGAGACAGGGCCAGCAGGGCGGCCAGGGCCAGAGTCAGCACACGGCTCAGCATGTTCTTTTTCATTTTTGTTTTCCTCCAAAATTTGATATGGGTATTTTGGGCGGCGGATGGAGGGACCGGTGCCGGCGGCCTGGATTTTAAAAACAAAAAAGGCTTCTGCCCCACATGGGACAAAAGCCTTTGCTTCTGCGATACCACCCAAATTGACATCTTGCGATGTCCACTCGCTTTTACGCACCATCATGCGTACCCCACGGATAACGGGAGGGTTCCCGTCGGACCCTACTTGGGAAAATTTCCCGTTCAAGCCGCCCTCGGAAGGCCATTCACACCGCTGCGCACCGCTCCGATCTCACCACCCGAAGCTCTCTTGGGATGCCCTGTGCTGTGCTACTCTTCTTCCTCACAGGTTTGTCGTTTGAAATTAGGTGCATTCAGACTGTCAAAAAAACTGCCAAGCCAAAAGTTTCGGAGGGAAGGATAGTGTGAAAGGAAACCGTCAGGGTGTCCTTTCGCGTTCCATAACCCGCCGCAGCGGCAGAATTGCAAAATAATGCTGCAAAATTCTATTTTGCAATTCTGGAAGCAGCTTGGCGAAAAAGTCCAAAGGGACTTTTTTGACAAGCTGATTATAATCATATTTTTTGCCTTTGTCAAGAGGGGAAGGCGAAGAATTTTTTGAGAAAATTTTCGGGGCGGTAAGCGAGAAAATGTCATATACAGTGCAGCGATATGGTGAGCATATCTGCAAAAACAATGTATACAGCATCCTGCATCGACGCGGCTGCATCTGCATTGCGGAGTCCCGGAGGTGCAGGGCGCTCACGCGGTCCGAGAAGGATGCCTGCAACGACATATGGCAGGCGGATCTCAAGGGCGGGTTCCGGATGGAGGACGGCAATTACGGCTCACCATTGCGGACGATCGAAGCACGTTATGATTCACCGAACGATCGCAAGACTGTGAATTGTGTACCGTGTCTGTACACCGCTGTATCCCGTGTTGCTCTTGCCGCATGTCTCGGTGCTGCAAAGCGTGCAGCTCCTACTCTCCCTGATAGGTCTTCACGAACCTCTCCGCGGCCTGCAGGGGATCCTCCTTCGCGGTCAGCTGGAGCGTGATGGCAGGCTCGTCGCTCTTCGGCTCGACGAACATGCGCTTCTGATACTGCCCGGCCACGCGGGAGACGACGGCAAAGTCGAACTGCGCCAGCCGGAAGCGGAGCGTGCGGCCCTTCTGGGCGATGTCGCGGATGCCGGCGGCGCTGGCGCGGGCGCGCAGCAGGGCGATGTCGATGAGGTTCATGACGCCCCTGGGCGGGTCGCCGTAGCGGTCGACGATCTCGTCGAGCAGCTCGTCGGCATCGCTCTGCGAGCGGATGCCCGCCATGCGGCGGTAGAGGTCCATGCGCTGCTCGCCCGAGGTCACATAGGCCTTGTCGATGTTCGCCGTGACGTCGAGGTCGGCCGTGCAGGCGCTCTCCTCCGGCGACGGCTCGCCGCGCTCCTCGAGCACGGCCTCCTCGAGCAGCTTGAGGTAGAGGTCATAGCCGACGGAGATCATGTGGCCGGACTGTGCCGCGCCGAGCAGGTTGCCCGCGCCGCGAATTTCGAGGTCGCGCATGGCGATCTTGAAGCCGGAGCCGAACTCCGCATAGTCGCGGATGGCGTTCAGGCGCTTTTCGGCGATCTCCGTGAGGACCTTGCCGCGGCGGAACGTCAGGTAGGCATAGGCATGGCGGCTGCTGCGGCCGACGCGCCCGCGGATCTGATGCAGCTGGGCAAGGCCGAGCTTATCGGCGTCCTCAATGATCAAGGTATTGACATTCGGAATGTCGATGCCCGTTTCGATGATGGTCGTGCAGACGAGGATCTGCACCTCGCCCTCGTCCATGCGCTGCATGACGTCGCTGAGCTCCTCCTCGCTCATCTTGCCGTGGGCAACGGCGATCTCGGCATCCGGCAGGGCGCGCTTGATGCGCGCGGCGCACTGCTCGATGCTCTCGACGCGGTTGTGCAGATAATACACCTGCCCGCCGCGCTCGATCTCGCGCCGCATGGCGTCGATCAGCACCGGCTCGGCATATTCCAGCACGAACGTCTGCACGGGGTAACGGTCATGCGGCGGCTCCTCAATGGTGGACATGTCGCGCAGGCCGGACAGGGCCATGTTGAGCGTGCGCGGGATGGGCGTGGCCGAGAGCGTGAGCACGTCGACGCCGCGGGCCAGCTCCTTGAGCTTTTCCTTGTGCGTCACGCCGAAGCGCTGCTCCTCGTCCACGATGAGAAGGCCGAGGTCGTGGAACTCCACGTCCTTCTGCAGCAGTTTGTGCGTGCCGACTACGAGGTCGAGCGTGCCCGTGCGCAGATCGGACAGGACCTTGCGCTGCTGCTGCGGGGTGGAAAAGCGCGAAAGCGCGCCGATGTTTACGGGGAAGCCGCGGAAGCGGTTGAGGGCCGTCGTGTAATGCTGCTGCGCCAGCACGGTCGTCGGCACGAGGATGGCGACCTGCTTTCCGTCGAGCACGGCCTTCATGGCCGCGCGCAGCGCGACCTCGGTCTTGCCGAAGCCGACGTCGCCGCACAGCAGACGGTCCATGGGCTGCGGCGACTCCATGTCCGCCTTGATCTCCTCGATGCAGCGCAGCTGATCGTCCGTCTCGGCGTAGGGGAAGTTGTCCTCGAACTCCGCCTGCCACGGCGTGTCGGCCGCGAAGGCGTAGCCCATGCGGCGCTTGCGCTCGGCATAGAGCTGGATGAGCCCGGCGGCAAGGTCCTTGGCCGCGGATTTCGCGCGGGCCTTTGTCTTCTGCCACTGGTCACCGCTGAGCTTGTTGAGCTTGACGACCGTGTCCTCGCCGCCGCCAATGTATTTGGAGATGAGATCAAGCTGCGTCGCCGGGACATACAGCGTGTCCGTGCCCTGATAGGCGATCTTGACATAGTCCTTGACGATGCCGTCGACGCGGATCTGCTCCATGCCGACATAGCGGCCGATGCCGTGGTACTCATGCACGATGAGGTCGCCAGGCGAAAGGTCCGTAAACGAGCTGAGTTTCTGCCGGTTGGTCGCTTTTTGATGCTTTTTGCGCGGTTTCTGAGCGGCCTGCGCCAACAGCTGGCCTTCCGTCAGAATGGCGAAGCGCAGGTCGGGGTATTCCATGCCGAACGGAAGCGCGCCGTCCGTCAGTAAAATCTGCCCCGGTGCGGGGAGCTTTGTCAGCGGAAAGGCGAGGAAGGCGGAAAGATGCTTCTCCCGCAGCTGCTGGGCGAGGATCTCGCCGCGGCGGCGGTTGCCGCACAGCACAAGGGAGGCATAGTCGTTTTTCTGGTAGAACGCGAGGTCCGAGGCCGCCGCGTCCAGATTGCCGCCGTAGGACGGCAGCTGCTTGGCCGTGACATTCACGAGCAGCGACGGCTGCAGGCTCTGCGGGTAGCTCGCGGCGAGGAACGAGTCGAAGAACGCCGCGCCGTGCCCGGCCACGCGGCCGCACAGCTGCTCCCAGTCTGCGGAAAAATCGCACAGCTCGCCGCACAGCAGGCCGGACTGCAGCAGGCTGTCGAGCATCATGCCCAGCTCCTCCTGCGCGCGCTGCGCGCTGCGGCGCAGATTCCCGTGGTCGCAGAAGAACACCAGCGCCTCGGCGGGCAGGTAGTCCGCGGCGCAGGCGAACTCCGGATAGATGAGGGCCTGATAGCGGTCGGCCGCCGAGAAGGTCAGTCCGTTCCGCAGCGCGTCGGCGTCTGCCTGCAGCGTGCGCATCAGAGCCTCGTTCGGCGTTTTGCGGCGGCGCTGGCGGGCCAGCAGGCCGTCCAGCTCCTGCGCCAGCCCCTCGATGCCGCCGGGGTGCAGGGCAGGCAGTGTTTCGGCCACGGGCAGGATGACGAGCTCATCGGCATTTTCGACGCGCCGCTGCGTGACGGGGTCAAAATAGCCCATGGTGTCGATCTCGTCGCCGAAGAATTCCAGACGCACCGGGCGCTCCTCCGCCAGGGAGAAGATGTCCACAATGCCGCCGCGCACGCTGAACTGGCCCGCGCCCTCCACGAGGGAGCAGCGGGAATAGCCCGCGTGCAGCAGGCGGGAGATCAGCTCGTCCAGTTCGAGCTGCGCGCCGGGCAGCAGGCGCATCGCGGCGGAGAACAGCTGCGCCTTCGGCATCGTCCGCAGGGAAAACGCCTCGAGCGTCGTCAGGAGCAGGGGCGTTTTGCCGCGCGCCAGATCGTAAAGGCAGCGCAGGCGCTGCTGCTCCCAGCCGCGCGAGATGGCGGAGGCGTCATAAAACATCAGGTCGCGCGTCGGCAGGATAGGGGCCTCCGCGCCGAGGAAGGCGGCAAGCTCACTCTGCGTGCGCCGTGCGGCCATTTCATCCTGGCAGACGACCACGGCGGGCCGGGCCGTGTCGCGGCAGAGGGCCGCGATGAGATGGGAACGGTTGATCTGCGCCGCGCCGGATACGCCGACAGCCTGCGCGCTCTCCAGCGCGGTCCGCAGGCGGGGATAATCGGGCAGCCGCCGCAGAAGATCGAGGATCAGTTCCATGATACACCTCCGGAAAAAGGAATTTCGAGCATGTCAAAATGCGGAAAGCAGGAATTTTCCCACTTTCCGTCAGAATTTCGGATATGATTTGTTTTGTAGGGGAGGGGACAGCCAGGCCCGGCGGTAAACCGCCGATTCGAACCGGCTATCGTAAAAACGGTAGGGGCCCCCGATTTGTCATTGCGAGGAGGCCAACGGCCGACGTGGCAATCTCGGGGAGGCACTCACAGTTCGTACCGGCTGCCGTGAAAACGCTGTGCACCGATTGCGTCTGTAGCGGCGCTCACTGCGCAGCCGTTGGCGGCTTTGCCGCCTTACGGATGCGGCGTCCCCTTTACGGGGAGTGAGCGCCTTGTACAGGATTATTCAACCGCGCAAGTGCTCTGGTGCACCGCCGTACCACCCTGACGTGTCATTGCGAGGAGGCCAACAGCCAACGTGGCAATCTCGGGGAGGCACTCACAGTTCGTACCGGCTGCCGTGAAAACGCTGTGCACCGATTGCGTCTGTAGCGGCGCTCACTGCGCAGCCGTTGGCGGCTTTGCCG
>ERZ1673742.403-NODE-403-length-58737-cov-7.156760_pt1 | contig 58737 bp, 59 predicted proteins | sample MGYA00580208_ERZ1673742 | MGnify/ENA primary metagenome ERZ1673742 (study PRJEB41218, sample SAMN15661774) | gut metagenome | host: Homo sapiens | place: Canada: London | collected 2015-08-20/2019-03-30 | study: EMG produced TPA metagenomics assembly of...
ATTGACAAACGCAAGTTAATTTCGTATAATGTCAATACGCAAGTAAGTTGCGTATTTATAATAACTTAACTTGCGTGTTTTGTCAAGGGCGTTAATCAAATCAAATAAATTTTTTATATACAAATGAATGGCGTTTATTTTTGGACAAAGGAGAGCAAATGGGACGAAAGGATACAATTACAGCAAGGAATATTCAAAAAATGTACGAGCAGTTATGTTTGGATCAGAACGATATACTGCACAGAACAAAACTGCTTTTGAGTGTTTACCGTGATGTGGTGTGGATAACACTGAATAAATCCGCTAACTTAACAGACGAATTGATTTATTACGGTGACGATTTGAATGGCGCTCTTATTTATTTGGAACAATTTTCTCCTGAAATCGAACGACAAGAATTTGAAAGGAGAATCAGTATGCTTTTTGAAAATAAGTGGATGGTTGACCTTATTGATATGGCTATGGGGAAAATTTATGATTACCCCAACAACGGAAACCTCTATCACGAAATACTATCAAAAAGCTACCTTACCGCTTTTCGTTATACCGAAAGAGAGCTGCTTGAATCCTCACCGGTCACGATGGTCGTCGAGGCTATATCAGTCACACAGCGGTATCTCCCGCCCATCAGCGGAAAGGTGTTGGCACACAACTGGTAGAAGCTGCTCTAAATGCTTTAAAGCAGCAAGGTATTAATAAAGTCGGTTTGGTTGCTTTTGCCCATAACGAAAAAGGCAACGCTTTTTGGGAAAGTAGGGGTTTTACTCAGCGTACTGATTTGATATATCGAAATCGCACCCTTGTAGACATAGTGCGCATTGATACTTAATATTTTTAAATGCGTGGGCAGTCCCTTATTGGGATTGTCCATTCTCAAATAGGTAGTATATCAATGAAAGTTTGGAGGAATGACGATGGAATATAGATGTAAAGTAACTGTACAGGATAAAAAGTTGTTTCCTGAGCTTCAGGAACAGTATTGTGCCGTCCCAGACAGCGGCAAATGTCCTTGCTATAATGTGGGTGACGAGTTTATTTTCTATCGTAATGACGAACGGAGGGAACATTAGTCAAGTCAGGAATACCGGACGAAGGCTGTTTGCAGTCTCCCGGAACAGCGCATTGCGGTAGTAAAGGAGTTCCATTTTGTTCAGAGGCGTGGGACGCAATCAGCAGATACATATATACGGCGCTTCAAAGCGGAAGCATTATGCACGGCTGGACAAATGATGACCGGGTGATGATTGCTTGCTGTAACGATGGGACAAGACCTGTTATTTTCAAAATCGAGAGACTGGATTGCGAGTAAGAGCTAAGTGACATTTGATTGAATTGCCATATTGCCCTTTGAGAGATCAAATTTTCTCCCAAAGGGCTTTTTCTTTTGCTCATTCGCAAACTACGAAAAAATCCTCTCCCCCAATATAATGTAATCACAGAGGAAGGAGGGGATTCGATATGAGTAATCTTTTATCAGAGGTACACCCGCAGCTTTAATGACTGCATGTGTCGGCTGGCTCGGTGCGGCCTTGTTGCTGAGGGTTGCGGAGAGACGGATGCGCAGGTGTTGCATCGGCTGCTGTCCGACCTGTATATCCTGCCGATTTCGGAGAATCCCTTTCTTCGTCTTTGTTCTTTCTTTCGGCTCTGCGTTTTTGGAGATGTTCCTTATTCCACAGCGAAAAAGATATTTCACAAGGACAAACGGACGGTGGACGAAAAGAAGGTAATCCGACTGGCGAAGCAAACCCTTCTTTCTACGGCGGAAATTGTCAAGTGCTTTGAACGGAACAAGCTGGACTTTTGCTGCGAAGAGGAGCCGCTGGATACTTTGTATTATGATGAATTTACTACCAGTGACAATATCGCCGATATGATATCCTGCCTGCTCGAATGCCGTCCCGTCATGCTCTCGGCGGCAAACCTTTATCTGCGTAAGCAAATCATCTTCGAAAGGATCTGAAAAATGGAGAACATCTTAAAAGCTCCGGCACCGCTGCGGCGCCAGCTGATACTCACGATACTGATGGGCTTTGTCTGCCTTTTAGTTGGGCTGGCTGTATTCCTGTTCGCCAAGGACAGGATTATGCTGCTGCTGAGCGCCGCGATCTGTATCCTCAGCTTTTGCAGGGCATATACGTTTTACCGAGGCATCAGCGAAAAGGAGTATGAAATGGTGGAGGGCACGTGCGTCGGCATCGTCCCTATGCTTTTGCGCAAATACCGAAAAATCCGGATTATGGACGATGACGGCAACGAATCCGCCCTTCTGCTTGGCAAGCACTTAAAAATCCAGATCGGCTTTCGCTACCGTTTCTATTTCAAAAAGACGCAGAGGCTGACACTGGGCAGCGAGTATTTCGATTCTGCCCTTTCCTCCGACTGCTTTCTTGGCTTTGAAGAGTTGAGAAAACTGGGAGACCATTCTGTAGCGCCGGAAAAGGCGGATTAAGTTCTCTTTCAAAATATTTGACGAACAGAAGTGAAGCAGAGCAGAACAAGTCGGAGCAAATAACAGGTTGTGCTTGACTATACGGTCTTGAGTATAGTATAATTTAAAGTGTCACTTTGGATTTGTATAATTTTTGCCATGACAGCATAGACTATATTCCGGAGAGAGGTGTACTTATGTTTTTTGAAAGAACGGTAAGAACCACTATTGAGAATATCAACGCAACTTTTCCGGTGCTGTTGGTAACCGGACCGCGTCAGGTTGGAAAATCGACGCTGCTTGAAAGCATGATGGAACCGGGGCGTAAAAAGGTATCGCTGGATAATCCCACAATCCGCGCGATGGCAATTTCTGATCCAGAGCTGTTTTTACAGCGTTATTCGCCGCCGGTACTGATCGATGAAGCACAGTATGCGCCTGAGCTTTTCCCGTATATTAAAATACTGGTGGATGAACGCAAGCGTCCAGGTGATTTCTGGCTGACCGGCTCCCAGATGTTCCGGATGATGAAAAATGTAACCGAGAGCTTGGCCGGCCGTGTAGGGATTGTCCCGATGCAGGGGTTAACCAACAGCGAGATCCGAGGACAGCATTTTCCGCCGTTTGAGGTCAATGTAGAAAGTCTTTTGAAACGGCTGGAAACAACGCAGCCGATGTCGGTGACAGATGTATTTGAGCGTATCTATAAAGGCTCCATGCCCCGCCTGTATGAAGTCGAAGGGGTTAATCTGGAAACCTTCTTTGAATCGTATTTAGAAACCTATTTGAGCAGAGACATCCGGGATTTGGGGCAGGTTGCCAATGAAACGGCTTTTTTTAATTTTATTAAAGTGGTGGCGGCCAGGACGGCCACCATTGTCAACTACGAGACCCTGGCACAGGAGGTGGGCGTATCTGCACCAACCGCGAAAAGCTGGCTTTCCATTTTGGTTTCTTCCGGGATTGTCGCCTTGATCCCCGCATATTCCAACAACGCTCTCAAGCGGGCAATCAAGACGCCGCGGATGTACTTTCTCGATACGGGCCTGTGCGCTCATCTGATGGGCTGGGGCAGCGCGGCGGTGCTGGAAAACAGTTCCATGAGCGGTCAGTTCTTTGAGACCTGGGTGGTAGCCGAAATTTATAAGAGCTATCTGAACGCCGGCAAACGACCGCCGTTGTATTTCTACCGGGACAACAACAAAAAAGAGATTGATCTGATTATCTATCAGGACGGTACGGTATACCCGATAGAAATCAAGAAAGGGAGCGCGCCGAAGGACGCAGTCAAGAATTTTTCGGTACTGTCTCCGATTGAAGCGGAACCGTCTGAAGAAGATAGTTTTTCAGGTGCAGCTCATCTAAAGACCAAAATCGGCACAGGCGCGGTGGTATGCCTTGCCTCCGATATCATCCCGATTGACAGGAAAAACTGGTATATCCCCGCATGGCTGATATGAGAAAGCATGAGCAGCTTGTCTGCTTCATGTAGAATTTCAACAATAAATATCTTATGTATAGTGAGGTTCCTTTCTGCGTTGAGTTTTTGTACAGTAACTTAAAGATAACACAAGAAACGGAATTTCGCTATTTTTTCAAGGTTTTACTGTAACACTTATATTGTAATCCTCCAGCAGCAAAAATCTATTTGTTGGAAACGCGGGTGATTTGTGCTAGGATAAAAGACAGCCGGCAAATGGGAATTTTTGCTGTAATATTCTCCGGCTCACGGCAATGCAGCATGATGCAGTGTTTTTCTCTAACAATAAGAAGCTGACGCTTATGAATACAGATGTACGGAGAATCGTGTCAATGATTAAGCTTTTAAGCGATCTGCAGCAATTTATACGTAAAAAGGACGCATTCCGATGTAAAGGGATGAATATGAATATTCTTCCAATAATTTCTCTTCCAACCTTAAAAAATTTTTATGAAAATTCCAACCTTTTTGGATTCGTGTGTCTATATGGGTGAAAGCTTTCAAGTGGGGTGCAGACAGGTGAACAGACAGGACGTAGAGAAAACCATAACCGAATATCTGAAGCCTATATTTGGATTTGCGCTGAAACACTGTAAAAGTATCCACGATGCGCACGATCTTTCGCAGGAAATCGCGATAAGAGCGTTCCGCGGTCTTCTTGCTAAGGAAGCGGTTGCGGACATGGGGAAGTTCATATGGACGGTTGCTCACAATACGCTCAGCAACTATTACCGCGATACTGCCAGAAGCATGGTCGGCGTTTCGATTGATGAGGTGGCAGAGATTCTTGCGGATCCCTCCTCTGAGATAGACGCCGATAATGATGCGGAAGCCATTTATCGTCTGCAGAGTGAGATCGCTTACCTTTCAAAGCAGCAGAGAAAAATTGTGATTGCGTATTATTTTGAAAATCGCAGGCAGACAGATATTGCGCGGGAGCTGGATATTCCTCTTGGCACTGTCAAGTGGCACCTGTTTGAAGCCAAAAAAGAATTGAAGAGAGGTATGAATACGATGAGAAAAACAAGCGAACTCAAATTTCGCCCTATTAAGTTCCACTCTTACGGCATCAGCGGTTCCGTTGGCACGAAATCCCCGGACGATTTTTTCCGTTCCGCACTGTCCCAGAATATCTGCTACTGTGTGCGGAATACGGCAAAGACTGTGAATGAAATTGCCGACGACCTGGGTGTTTCCCCTGTGTATGTAGAAAACGAAGTCGAATTCCTTGAGAAATACGGCTTCCTGCAGATGCGAAAGGATCGATACATTGCTAATTTTATCATCAGCGAGCCGACGGCAGAGCTGCTCATCCTGCGGGACAATATGTACAAGCGTGCTGCGGAGCTGTTTGCCAATGAACTGTATGACGAACTGGCCGCGTCCGGTATTCTGGACGATCCGGATATCTGGTGCGGTCAGACCGACCAGCCTATTTCCTTAACCGAGTCTCCCAAGGCGGACCGCAATTTCGTCCTGTGGTCGCTGATTCCTTATATCGCCGCTTGGTCCGGTGAGAAGCTGAAGAATGAGAGCATTTCTTTTGAAGAGGCGGCAACCATCCGTCCGGACGGTGCGCATAATATTTTCCATGCATCTGTCGTCCCAGATGAAATGGCGCTCCCTGAGGACTATGTGGATATGAAGAACTGGAGCGGTCCCATGTGGAACGAAAGCGGCGGGCGGATCCTTTGGCAGATCGACAGCGAGTGGTCCGACCGTGGAGAGCAGCCCGGATTCCGGTATTCGAAAGATGCCGGGCGCATACTTTCCCTCTATGAGAGAGAATTTCAGGGTCAGTGTCTTTCAAAGGACGAGTATGCATGGCTGGCAGAGCGCGGCTATGTGAAAACCAACGGAGATTATGATGGTTATTTTAAGGCTGTGTGGCAGATCGTTGTGCTGGCCGGCAAAGAGATTCAGGACAAACTTCTTGCCCTTGGCGAGCGCATCAAGGTAAAGTATCAGAGGGACTTTGAGGCGCTGAAGGCGCCCTACGCTGAGGCGGTGCTGGAATCCGTTCCTGCACATCTTAGAAAGGTAGAAGAGTACGGGCTGCAGTTTGTTTTCCATTCTGACGGGTGGTTCTTGCTGCACTGCATGAAAGCGCTCCTGAAAAACGGGAAGCTGAAGGCTCCTGCCGAAGGACAGAGAAAAGCGTTGACTACGCTGATTACCAACGCCTAAGCAATCGGACCGCCGGCAGGTTTTCCTGCGGCGGTCTTTTTTGTCTCAAATATACGCAGATTCGATTACCGAAAATGTTGCATAATGACCATATCGAATTCGATAATATATTGTTCTCGATTTGGAGGTATCGTTATGTTTATTGAAGAACGCCATCAAGAAATAGCCGATATTATTAAAGCAAATGGTAAGATCACCATTGCTGAAATTACAAGCAAATACGGTATATCCGATGAGTCTGCACGCAGAGATCTGCGACTGCTTGAACAGAAGGGCGTTTGCAAGAGAACCCATGGCGGTGCCATTTCGATAGGACAGGTCAGCGCAAGACCTCCGGTCAACAGAGACTTTGATATTATGCCCATTTTTGATAACTACCGAGAGATTTCACGAGCGGCCGCGAAAAATATCAAAGAGAATGACACAATCTATTTAACCGGCGGATCCTTTGGACATATTATAGTTTCCTTTTTGCCGCGAGAGATCCATTACATTGTAGTCGTAAATTCAGTTGATATCGGCAAGGAACTCAGACGTTTCGATAACATCGACGTATATATCGCCGGTGGTAAGATGCGGCTCGTTGGTCGATAGCCTGGCCAATGAATTTGTAAGCAGATTGCATTTTGATCTTTGCTTTATCACCGGAGCTGGTCTGACAGCGGAGTTCGGTCTCTCCAACGGCACAGATGAAACGGCAACATTCCAGCGCACAGTAATTAAAAACAGCCGCAGTAAATGCCTTGTCATACCGAGCTCAAAGATTGGCGTCGATTCCTTCATTAAAGTTTGCGATGTTGATGCTTTTGACTGTATTATCACAGACTGAGATTGCGCAGAAGATCAAATTACGGCCATCGAAGACAGAGGCGTCAAAGTTACGGTTGTTGAGGAGCCAAAATGAACCGTGGGCAAAAACTACGGACTCTGATTCTTGACAGATATACGAGCCTTCGCCAGTTCGCTATCGAGGCCGACATTCCGTATAGCACGCCGATGACCTTACTATCTCGTGATATCGGCGGGGCTTCCTTCGATATAGTCATCAGGATATGCCGAAAACTTGAGATAGATCCATTTGATTTTTATTCAAAAAATAATTCTTATAAATGAACCTTTCGATGCCGGCCCTCGTCTATAGAAGTGAAACCGGTTTTGATCACGATTAGACCAAAGGAGGTGACGATATGGATGAATTTGAAAAGCTGCTGGAAGCAGAGCGGGGATCTGTGGAGCGCTTTGTACGATTTCGGATAAGCGCCAAAGCGGACGCGGACGATATCCTTCAGGACGTGTTTCTTACCGCCTGCAGAAAGTTTTCCCAGTTAAAAAATAAAGCGTCCTTCAAGGCGTGGATGCTCAGTATTGCCAGAAACCGATGCAGCGACTATTTCCGAAAGAAAGCTGCCCGACTTGAGCTCTCAATTGACGTATTGACGGACAAAGAGCTTTCGGAGGGAAGATACGGAGTCTCTGAAGTTTGTACCGTGAATGGAATCCCTTATGTTCATTGGTATGACTGTATCACAGATTATATTCTCTGATAAAGCCGCAAGGCAGGGCGCAGTCCTGCCCTGCTTTCGATATTTACATGAAATTCAATGACCGTGCAGGACTGTTGTATGAGAAACGCCGGTTCCGCAATATTTTCATAAGACAAGGGCAGGATTGACAAACTGATATAAAAGATTATAATTTGCATGTAGGTTAGTTTTAACTAATTGAACACCGTGCCGCTGCTTCTTATATGCGGCTCGGCATAAGTAAATTCTGATGCGGAGGAATTGCATATGGTTAAGATTACACTTGACATAGAGGGAATGGCCTGCGGAATGTGCGAGGCGCATGTGAATGACGCGGTCAGAAGAGGATTTCCGGTGAAAAAGGTCACATCTTCACACAGCAAAGGAAAGACGGAAATCATTGCGGAAACGCCGATCGACGAAAACAGCCTGAAGAATGCAATCGAGGCAACCGGATACAAGGTGCTTGCCATACAGATTGAACCTTACGAAAAGAAAGGCTTCTCCTTCTTCAGAAAGTAACAGCAAACCGTATGGTTATCGCAGAATTTAAGAGTATCTCCGCGCTGATACGAGCGGCGTTAATTTATTTCGGCGCAATCATTTTTACCGTTTCCATAAGGGCGGCCCTTATCAGGGAAATATCGCGGAGCCGTCGTCGATCCTCTGCAGAATTTCCCGCCGGAGTATCGCACGCTGTTTTACTGCCTTCAGCAAGCGCTAGATTTGTTGAGGCAGTGTGGGGAACGGGACCATAAAAGACTTTCTCCGGTCTGCGATATGTCACATTGCTTATGCTTCGAGCTCCGGTTTTCCTTCCGGCCGCTGTGAAAGACAGCAAAAAGAAGCGAGCATATCTCCTAAAAATCAAAGTTTTATCTGATTATATCTTTATATATAACTTCTGCTGTTTTCTTTAAAAAAGCTATTTTATGCAAAAAAATTTGGAAAATTTCGCTTGCCGATTGAAATATTACTTATCTGCATGTTGTCAAAACTTTTTAACATGGTGAGCTGGAAATCGATTGTGCTAACATTTTTGCATGTCAGAATATTATCTATTTCTTTAAATTTAATATTATTCCGATGCGTTCCAAAAGGAGTTGATTTTTTGAAAAAGGATGGTACATTCCGACGCTGCAGAATTCTGATTTATATGTTGCTTTCTGTTTTCCTACTTTCTGCCATAATCTTGCAAACCGGATGCTCCTGGTTCTCTTCGAAGGATTTGATTTTGACTGTAATAGAGTCAAATGGCTCTGAGGAAGACCGGCAGCTGCAAAGGGACTGCATCGAGGAATATGTCCAGGCGTTTGAAAATACATATGAACAGACGGTAAAGGTTCAGTATGTAAAGGACATTCCGGCAGAACTGAGCGAGACGGATGTGATCCTTGTAGGATGCGACGGCGCTTTGGAATATATGGCGGGACAAACGGTAGACCTGTCTTCTTACTTTTCGGAGAACCAGATTGTAACCGACGATTATTTAAACACGGCGCTTTCTCTCGGAGATACGGGATTCGGGCAGTGCTTTATTCCTTTTCATTATGACCGCGCCGTGATCTATGCGGATAAGGAGATTTTTGACAAAGCGGGTGTTTCACTTCCGGACGGGGAATGGACCTATGACGAGTTTCTTGAGACGCTGCAGCAGCTGACGTATCGAGGAGAAGACGGAACGCGTTATACCGGAATTTATATGCCTTACTATATGCCTTATGTCTGGAAAACCTTTCTTACCGGGCTCAGCGGCGTAAAAACATGGGAGCGCACCTCCTCCGGCACGATGGCGCTGTCTGAAGCGGCTTACGAAGATGCGGTATATGAATGGAATCAGATTTATATGAAGGGATACGCACGTTCGTATGGCTACAACGTCAGAGGATCCGATACGGCTGTGTGCGCAATGTCGCTGACCTATGCTTGTTCACCGGATCAAAACGGACGTTACGTCGAATCCGTTGCGGATCTTGCTGCAAATCCGGGAACGAATACAGAGGCTTTGATGGCGGAAAATCGTCTTGTTATGCTGCCGATTCCTTCCTTTTCGGGACAAAGCGTCGGTGTGGCGAATACGGACTTTATCCATGGCTTTATGGTATCGAAAGAGAGCAGAAAAGCTGATGAGGCGGCGGCTCTGGCATTGTTCTCTCTATCCGACGAGGGACAGAGAATTCTTAATCAGTATTATGGAGGAATTCCCGTAAAAAAATCACTTTGGGAGCAGGATTTTTGGAAGAGGGGACTTTTGTCCGGCGCCTCTGCGGATACGGTTTTGATTGGCATTGAACAGGATATGCGCGACGATTACGCGGATCTTCTGATCGGTGATCCCGAGATTTACGATAAAAATATTCGTCTTCGTACTTTGTTTTCCGCTTTTCTGATTCGTGACTATGGAGATGCGACGAAAACGGCAAACGGCATCACAAGATATCTCGAGGATTTTGATGCTGCGGCAAACCAGACGATACAACAATAGGAGAGATTTATCTTTTGCGGAGGTTCCATATGATACGGAAGAGGTTATTTTGTTTACAGCTCACGCTCATATTGTTTACAAGCGCCTGTCTGTTTCCGCTTGCTGCAAATGCGCGCGATATATATAGTGACACCTGGGTTGCGGCGGACGGGCTGGACCGGATCCTGCCGACGGCCGAGGAAGCCGGAGCGGTGAAGGAAAACAAGTATGTGGGGATTTTCTACTTTTTGTTTATGAACTCTGACGATACCACGATTATAGACCATTCCAAAGCATACCTGAAAGGCGGCACCGAGGCGGTATGGGAGGTCCTGGTGCAGAGCGGGATGCATGTCTGGGGAGAGCCGTACTTCGGATATTATAAAAATACGGATGAATGGATTTACCGGAAGCATGCGCAGCTCCTTTCGGATGCCGGAATTGATTTTGTCTTTTTAGATATCACGAATGATAATATGTACCAGCACGCATGGATGACTTTGTTTGAGGTGTGGGCGCAGATCAGAGCGGAGGGTGGAACGACGCCCCAGATCGTGTTCCATTGCGGAAACGGTGCCGATCGTATGGTGAAGCACATGGAAATTTTATGGGAAGAAATTTACGGACCGGAAAAATACCGCGATCTGTGGTTTATGTGGGAAGGAAAGCCTCTTCTGCTCGGAAACAGCGACAGCCTGGGTCAAGAATACCGGAATTTCTTTACGATCCGCGCTTCGTGGGCATTTAACGATTGGACCGGGGACGGGATTGAGCGCTGGCCGTGGATTGCCGAATATCCTCAGGCGCCCGGCAGAAATGCCGCAGGGGAGATCGAGCAGGTTGCAGTAGCCGCAGGCTTCCATTCCAATTCATCCAGAGGACGGAGCTATGTCAACGGCCAGCAGACGCTGAACGGCAAGAAGGATTTCGGATTTTCACTGGACACAACAGATTTAGGAATTGCCTTTTCGGAGCAGTGGGAGTATGCCATCGAATTGGATCCGGATGTTATTATGGTTACCGGCTGGAACGAATTTACCATGGGCCGCTGGGAAAATGAGGGAATCGGTCAGCTGATGGCAAGCACATACGAAATTGTAAAAGACGATCCTCAGTTTGAAAATAACTATGTAGACTGCTTTAATACGGAATACAGCCGGGACATCGAGCCGATCAACGGCTTCTTTGGAGACAATTATTATTATCAGATGGCCTATTATATCCGTCTGTTCAAAGGAGTACGGGAAATCCCGGAGGGCACGGGCAGCACTGCCGTTGATCTTTCTGGAGATTTGGGAGAATTTGAAGAAATCGGACCTGTATTTTACGATACGCTCAACGATATCACGCATCGGAATCACAGCTCCGTTGGCGGTGTATATACTTATATCAATGAAACGGGCAGAAATGATATCGATAGTGCCAAAGTATCGAAAGCCGATGGATATACGTATTTTTATGTTCAATGTGCAAATGATATCCAGCTGGCGGACGGGGAAAACTGGATGAATCTGCTGATTGACAGCGATCAATCCCCGCTGACCGGATGGGAAGGATATGACTATATTCTGAACCGCTCCCGGGAGAACGGTACGGTAACGGTTGAACGCTTTGTTGAAAATGATTGGCTTTTTGAAGAGGTTGGAAAAGCCGAATATGTCGTATCGGGCAATCAGCTTGTCATTAAAGTGGAGGACGGCCTGATCGGCCTTGCCGAAAGAGATAATTTTGATTTTAAATGGGCGGACAATTCCACAGTCACAGGCGACGTTATGGAGTTTATGGATCTTGGAGATGCAGCACCGAACGGACGGTTCAATTACCGCTATATTAAGGAAGGAGGACGAATCGTAGACCCGGCACCGGCTGTCAGTGCCGCGAATGAGCAAACAAGCCAAAGTACGATCATCATAATCATCGTCGCGGCGGTTTGCGTTTGCATTGCTGGAATCGTTTGTGTTGTGCTGTATAGGCTAAGAACCATTAAGAATAAAAAAAGCTAAGAAATAAGGAGGAAAAGAAAATGTTTAAAAAATTATCGGTATTTCTCTCTCTTCTGATGATCATTTGCATGCTTTCGGTCGGCACGGCCGTCATGGCTGCTGTAGAAGAGGTAGAAATGAGCTTTGACGAGGACGGGACCGCGGATCTGAATATTGAAGCCTATGCGGGAATCTTTGATAACCCGGCATATTTTAAGATCCAATATCCGGAAAATGCGGTCGTCAGCGGGGATTCCGATCAGTATCTGGATATCAACGGGTATTTCTCCATGAGAAACGATCTTTATATCACAGATCCGTATGAATTTTCCATTGACGTCAATATGCTGGAAGGAAATTTCTATGAGGACAAAAACAATGCCAACAATATCGGCTTTTTTGTACGCGGTGTCGAGCCTTATGCCAAAGAGCGTCTTGACAAAGCTGGCGCGGTTATAACGCTGCATTATCATGAAGCCGATTACTATGCCTATGCAAAGGATGAGAACGGCGCGGCTATGCCGGATGCCCGGATGGGAATCGGCGGCTCCGGAATTGCCGTTTACTTTAAGGCCGACGGGATCCGCGTGGAAGTAAAGGTTTACCGTGAGGCGGGCACGACCGTTACCGGCGAATACTATGATTTCCCGCTGCCGGCGAACTTTGCCTATGGCGACATGTTCAATTTGAAATTTACGGATAATGGCACGGAGGTATGCATTTATATTAACGATGCGCTGCTGTGCGAGGTTGCGCTTTCCGAACCGAATACGGTTTATCCGCTCGACGAGGGTACGGATGTCGGCGAATTCTTTGGAAAAGCCGTCATCAGTGACGCAAACGGAAACGTCGTAAAGGAAATCGAGAATACGCGGGTTAATTCCGAAGGCTCCCAGGTTGCGATCGGCTGCCGTAATATGCATGTACAGGTTGACAACATCGTGATCACGGATTATACAGCGCCGGCCGATCCGTCAGATCCGTCCGATCCGTCTGAACCGACAACTCCGACTGATCCGGAAGATCCTGCGCCGAGCGATCCCACAACGCCGAATACAGGCAGCAGCAGTCTGCTTCCCATTCTGGCAGCCGCCGTGCTTCTGCTCTCGGCATTGTTTGTGACCAAAAAGAAGAGAGCAGGAATTTGAGTATCATTTTGCAGGAAAGGAGTTTATTCCTATGCATAAAAAAATAGCCCTGCCGCTTGCGGTGGTTCTGGTTCTCCTGATTACATTATCCGTCGGTATTCCCGTGTCAGCGGCTGAAAGAATCTATCAGTACGATTTTGAGGAAGATTCGACCAGCGACACTTTCGAGGATCTTTTGATGTACGACTTCTTTGACTACAAGCTCCCCGCGAATACGAATTCAACGGCGACGATCCAGGAAGAGGGAGATAACCAGTTTCTTGCCTTGGAAGGGTACGTTTCTATACGCAGCTGGGATGAGATGCAGGATTATCCCTACACGTTTTCACTGGATATTCGCCAATCCGTGTTTAATAATATCGGTTTCTTCGTTCGAGGGATTACTCCCGGTGAAATGACCGTGATAAATCCCAGAAACGCGAATAAGGAGCAGGATTTTGACTACTTTGAGGTCGACTGGTATACACAGAACGGCGGAAAGAACGGTACGACTACAATTGGCGGCTCCGGAATTTTCGTCTTCCCTCAGGAAAACGCATTCCGCGTCGGCGTTAAGGTTTACCGTGAGGATGGGCTGACCATCAGCAGTGAATATTATGATTTTCCGCTGCCGGAAGGTTTCTCTTACGATAATTTTTATAATTTGGAATTCACGGATAATGGCACCGAGGTTTCTATCTCGGTAAACGATCAGCTGCTTTCCAAGATTGTTCTGAGCGGTCCGGGGAAACAATACGATACGGACAATACTACTTCGTTCTCGTATTTTGAAACGGCGGAAATTCAGGATGCATCCGGAAACGCGGTACTGACTGTCCAAAATACCAGAGTGAATTCGGGCGCTTCTCAGCTGGCCATCGGCGTCAGGAACGTAGCGCTTCAGATCGACAACGTATCGGTAAGCTATGAGGTGCCGGATAATGCCACGCCGGCTCCGGAGGAACCGGACGAGACGGAGGCTCCGGAAGAAACGGACTCCGCGCCAACGCCGGACGCTTCCGAGGCAACGAGAACTCCTGCGGCTACCGCAACGCCGACAAGCGGCGCCGATTCCGATGAAAGCGATAGCTTTCCGCTGGGGCTGGTAATCGGAATTGCTGCGGCTGTTGTAGTGATCCTTTGCGTTATTATAATCATTGCTGTTAAAAAGAAGAAAAAGTAAATGATCGCTGATTTGCACAGGATCTGCCAAGACTGTCGAATACGATTTTCGGCAGTCTTTTTTTGTTATGCGGCAAGCATTTTCGGTCGGGCTCGGAACAACACCGTGTTCTTTTGTAGGATTTCTGCGCGCTCAAACGAGTTTATTATTTACTTTATATCATAAATCCATTATAATTCTATCGCGGTTATTCAGTAAAACAGAGGAGCTTTGCCCATGGATACAAACCTGCAGCATGACCAAATAATTCTTGCGGATGTTTTGTCCAGCCTTACAATACGTGTAAATTGTGTCGATCAAGCCGTTCATCCAAAGGAAAAAAAGGTTCGGCTGCTGACAAACGATTTTGACGTATGGCAGATCGTCCGCGGCCGGCAGCACGTATCGGTCGGCGAGAGCTTTTATCTTCTCAAGCCGGGTGATATATTCATGATACCGCCCATGTCTACGTTTGAGCTTGACATACTGGAAGACTCCTACTATATATACTGTCATTTCGATATGATGTTCAGACATGTTGACAGTAATTTTACCGACATGTTTACGTGCGCCGTACTGAACTGTGAGAATCCAGAGCTGGCAGCGGCATACAGCGAACGGGACAAGCCCTGCATGATGCTGAATATAAAGTCTGCTCTCTATAAAATCATCTATCAATATTTTATTGAAAATATCAATGTTTGGACGCCGAGCGTCAAAATCCATTACGATAAAAACGTCAGGATGCTTGCGGAATATATCGACCGCCATATCAGTGAACCGCTTACGAACCGGCTGCTTGCGGATTTGTGCGGTTATTCCGAAAAATATTTTATCAGCTGGTTTCGAAAACAGTTTGGTGCCACGCCGTATGCTTATATAAAAAGAAAACGAATGGAGATTGCGCATATGCTGCTTTCAAAATATAAATATCCCGTCAGCCTCGTTGCAAAGCAGGTCGGCTACAGCGATCCGTATACTTTTTCAAAAGCGTTCCGTTCCTTTTACGGAAGCAGCCCGAGCGTCTTGCTGTAGCGTAAGAAAAGAAAGGAAGTGAAGCTATGGAGCAATATGATGCAACCGTTTTTTTGCAGGAATTGCTGGATCGCGCCGGCAATACGGACGGACGCGCCGTAGTAGCGCCAGGGGATTACTATATTTCAAAGACACTTGTGATCCATAGCAATACTACGCTGTCGCTGATGCCTGGGGCAAGAATTCATCTTGCGGATCACGCGAATTGCGCTATGCTTGAGAATGACATGTTTTACGCCACCGAACACGAGTATAATCAAAATATTACGATTGAAGGCGGCGTATGGGATGGGAATAATGTGAATCAGGACAGACGCAGCAGGGAGTCGCGTTTTGCGCTCAAGGAATACGATCCGGCATATTATTTCGGCATTTGCCTGCGTATGCGGGGCGTACGGAATTTTACCTTTCGGAATGTGACGATCCGAAATCCGGAAAGCTATGGGCTCCAGATTTCCGATGCGGTATATTTTACCGTAGAAAACGTTTCCTTCGACTATAATTTGAAGCGGCCGAATATGGATGGGATTCATATCGACGGACCGGCGCGGTACGGCTGCGTGCGGAATCTTTTTGGATCCACCAATGACGATATGGTCGCGCTCAATTGCGACGACGGATATGCCTGCGAGGTTTCCAAGGGCGGGGAAATCCGCGATATTTTAATTGACGGCCTGTTTGCGGACAACGGATATACCGCCGTGCGGCTTCTTTCCTGCGGGCATATGCTGGAAAATGTGATCATTCGTAATATTTTCGGAAAATATCGCTTCAATGTCGTATCTTTTACACATCATAACGTCCATGCGGATCCCTTACGCGTATTTAAAAATGTGCTGATCGACGGCGTGTTTGCAGGGAAAGCGCCGCAGGGCAACAGCGATCCCTTATTTTGGTTTGCCGGAAGCATCTGCGCGGAGAATATTACCATACAAAACGTCGCAAGAACGGAAGAACAGGAAAATGCGGCGTACACCGTGCAGATCGACAAAGGCGCGCAAGTGCGGGCGCTTTGTACCGTCCGCGTGCATCAAAATATTCCCGACCGGGGAAGAGCGGTTGTGCTGAATCAGAATGAGACGGAGCGCCGGGAGTGAAGAAATGGCATTTGATTTTAAAAAGGAATACAAAGAATTTTATCTGCCGAAAAGCAAGCCGGGAATCGTTATGATTCCGCCGATGAACTATATCGCCGTTTGCGGCAGGGGCAATCCAAACGAGGAAAACGGGGAATATAAGAATACCATAGGACTTTTGTACACGATTGCGTTTACGATAAAAATGAGTAAGCTGGGCGATCACAAGATCGAGGGGTATTTCGAGTATGTCGTACCGCCTCTGGAAGGGCTCTGGTGGCAGGAGGGCGTCAGGGAAATCGATAATACCTGTAAGGATCGTTTCCATTTTATATCAATGATCCGCCTGCCGGACTTTGTCACGCCGGAGGATTTCGAATGGGCTGCGGCGGAAGCCGAACGCAAAAAGAAAACGTCCTTTTCTGACGTCAGGTTTTTTTCTTATGACGAGGGGGAATGCGTACAGTGCATGCATATTGGAGCTTACGACAGCGAACCGGAAACGCTTGAGGTCATGCACGAATACGCGAAGCAGAACGGGTATGAGCTTGATCTTACCGATACCCGCCGGCATCATGAAATATATCTTTCCGATCCGCGAAAATGCGATGCACACAGACTGAAAACGGTCCTCCGTCAGCCGATCCGCAGGAGCAAACCGGAATAAGCGAGCCGCAAACCCCTTGCTTTTTCGGACAACTTGAAAAACAGGCGCAAATGGAGTATACTGCTTCAAATAAAGCGGCCTCCTTCCAGAAGGAAAAGAAAGCGCCGCGCCCGGGAAATCGGGCTTGATCGGTACGGGAGGTGCCTGCCATTGGGCGAACAAAAAAATCCATATCAAATACTGGGCCTTCCGGAAAACGCGGATCGGGAACTCGTAGAGAAGAAATACGGGGCGCTTGTGCGCCAGTATAAGCAGCGTACGGATGAATACGGCACAACCAACGAGGACTTGGATTATTATAATGAAATTACAAAGGCTTATAACGAAATTATGGGGATCGACGGAGATTATACGGATACGGATCCGACCAACATCATTCCGTATTCCATTCGCAAAAAATGGCATAAAATCTCGTCCTTTTTCGATTCCTATAAATTACTGATCTGCGGCGGTCTCCTGATTGTCGTGATTGGAGTGCTTACGTATCTGCAGCTTAAGGACGCCTCTAAACAAGACCTGTATATTAAATTCGTGGGGGCTTTTAGCTCCGGTTACGCTGATTCAGAGGATGGATATATTGACCGGCAGATTGCCGCTAAGTCAACGGTTGTAGAAGAACCGCTCGTTTCGTATTTTACTGTAGTGGACGGAGAAACGTCGCTGCTGGATCAGTCTGCGAAAAACGGAGCCGTACAGTTTCGAAGTGAATTTACCGGCGGCGCGCTGGATATTATTATTATTGATAAAGAAAATTTGGATGTCTATGTCGATCAGCTGGTGTTTCTGCGTCTCGACGACTTTCTGGAAGAACATAAAGAGGATCCGGGCTTCTCAAATCTCGATTTGTATCGTTATGAGAACACGGGTGAGGAAGACGACCGCACGCAGTCCGGCGTTTATGCGGTTGAAATCAGCAGCATGGAGTTTTTTGAGGGCATGAATCTTGTAAAAAGGTATCCGGAAGAGCGTCAGACTATGTACCTTGCCATAGCGCGGACCAGTAAAAATCTCGAAAAGGCTAAAGCGTTTGCCGCTGAAGTCATCGCTACGAATAAGGAATAGCTTTTATTAAAAGACGGGCTGTAAATGTGAGGCCGTGTCATCCGTGTGAAGGAAGCCCTCGCCGGCTTCCTTCAGGAATTGAGTAATTTGAACAGTATAACACGGAGCATTGCTTCGGATGAATCGGAGGATACAAGTGCAGAGAGTATCTGGAGAATCAAGTGGAGCAAGATCATACAAGGACACGGCGAAAAGGATTAGAAGGCGTGATTTTTGAAATTCTCTGATTTCCTGCGGTTTTAACCTGGGCAAGTACCACATAAAGAAGCCAGGAGGACAAATTGCGGCATAGAAAAGGTTAAACGCAAACCCATTTTTCCTCTGAGGTATCAGAAGAAATACCGCAGTTTTATTTGTTACACGCAAAAAGAAAATTTTGAATTTGCCGTCTGTATTTTCTGAAAAAAAGACCACGGTTCGCCCTTTTGATGAACCGTGGTTCCTTTTAGTGCTGTTTTTTTACAGCTTTTTTTGCGGCTTTCTAATTACTCGATCCTGATTGCGTAAATGCTGCAGTTTCGCGTGCCGAGAACCAAAATGTCATTGTAAACTGCAGGGGTGGCCTCGATGTTTCCGTCCATTTCAAAGGTGTCCAGAATTTCCCCTGTAAGGCCGTCGATGAAGAACAGATTTCCTTCTGAATCTCCCTGTATCACATAACCGGCGCCCGTCTCCGCGTCATAAACCAGAGCGGGGGAGCTCCAGATGTAATTCTCAAGCTCCAAGGCCCACACCTGTTCGCCCGTTTTTTTATTAAGAGCAACCAGCAGGCCGTCCCAGCGGTCCGGCGTCCGGCCTAACGGAATATACACGATATCCTCCAGCGTTCCCTTTCCCGCGGCAAGAGAGCCCTGTGCGCCGCCGGAGTTTCCACTGACCGTATAGCAGCCGTAATCGGTGCGCCAGACGATTTCACCCGTTTCCGCGTCGATTTTCCAAACAAGGATTGGCGCCATGCCGTCTCCGTCCGCCCGCCAATCGGCATGGAAGGAGGTAGACATGTATATGTAGGGTTTTCCGTCTTCTACTTCGAGCACGCCCGTGCAGTTTGTATCGTCAAGCACGTCCTGAACCCATACAAGCTCCAGCGTGTTGATATCCAGGCACATCATATATCCGCCGTTATCGGGGAAGAAGAGATACCCCTGATATGCGATCGCGCTGCCTTCGATTCCGAGCCAGAATTTGTTGCCGACGGAGCTTCTGCTTCCGGAATACCGCCATTTTACAACGTCGGAAGGATTTATTGTGAGCGTTCCCGCCGCTTCGTCGTACTGTGTTCCCAAACGCACAAAATAGCAGACGCCGTTTTCGCCCGGATAGATCAGCGTGTCGGTCTCCGCATCTACCAGCGCAGAGCTGTCAAATGCGCACCAGCTTCTCATGGCAAAGGGATCGTCGTGACCGAATTCATATAAAATTTCGTTCGTGACAAGACTAATCACGAATACCCGTGGGGATGCGTAGGACGGATTTCGATCCCCGCCGCCGACATACATCAGAGGGATGCCTCTGGGATCAAGCGCGCCGGCGCCCTTAAAGGTAAAGCCGCAGTCGATCGGATCCCGCGTGGGTTTTCCCGTTTCCAGCTCGTAGAAATAAATCCTGCCGTCCTGCGTAGCGTAGATGACCTCCACGAGCGTTTCCTGCTCTTTCGCCCAGTCGTACATGGCCATGATCGCCCGCGTGGATTTCGGCCATTCTGTGATCAGAGGCTGGCCTGTCCAGCCGCAGCCGGACCAGTAGCCGTCTCCCGCCATCGTCTGCATGCTGCCTGTGGTCTGCTTCCAAAGCGGTTCTTCGGAGAACTTTTTCTGGACGATATTCAGCGTGCCGTACACGCCCGAGGTATCTCTGTAATTATTGCCGCGGAATGTAATGACGCCCTTGACGTCGGTGTATTTTTCGCCCTCTTCAAAGGTGATCTTATCCGTTCTGGAATACTCCGTGACGATTTCGCCGTTTACCATGATATCCGTTTTCATGCCGTACTTTTCAGGCTCTGTTTCCTCTACGGCGTGCGGACTGAAAACAGGAGTCGGCGTGGGCGTCGGAGCTTCTGTGGGCGTCGGCTCCGGCGTAGCGGTGGCCTCCTGCGGCGTCGGCGTTGTCGGTGTAACGGTGCTCGTAGGCGCTTCTGACGGATCCTCATCGCTTCCGCACGCGCTGACCGCAAAAAGCACCAGGGCGCAGAGCAGAAGGGCGATGAGATACCGCGTTGACTTTTTTAATTTCATTTCCGATCCTCCAAACCTGTGTGGATTTTCTGTTTATTTGACCAATATGTTACTGTATCGGCCTTACCTTCGTCAATATAGTTTTGATTTTTTTCCTGCAGAATTTTAAGCTTTTCCCCGTCGATGCCGCTGTCGGTCGCGATCAGGCTGTTTTTGCTGAACTGCCAGGACGAGGCAAGCTGAATTCCTGCGTCCGTAATCCAGTCCGCGACGTTTTTAAATACGGAGGCGGCGTTTTCGTCGTCCTCCATCCACAGCATATCGCCCATTTCGCCAAAATACAGAGCCTTATTTGCTTTCCTTGCCGCAGCTGCGTACAATTGCAGATATTCAAAGGTGGATTGCCTGCCGCCGAACCGGTCAAGCAGAAGCAGAAAGGAAGCGTTGCCGGCTTCATCCTGTTCTGCATGCTGCAGATGAAATGAGATCGTATCGATGGGATCTGGCGTAAAATACGCGCACATTTCGTAAAAGTCTTCAACGGTGTCCGGCTTCCAGTCTTCTCTCCAAAGATGCGTTTCTGTATTCATGCGTGCGGCGGCGCTGCGCAGCGATTTAGAAGCGCAGCGCAGATCTCCGTTTCCGCTGGAGATCATCCTTACGGGATCCTGCTCCCGGATCGCAGCTCCTACCGCCGTATAAAACCTCATAAGCTCTTCGGAGGTATAAAAATCGTATCCGCTGGGGGATTCCGGAGTACACGGTCCATCGGGAAGCCGCGAATGAAAATCGGGATCGCATAAATCCGCACAAAGATTATATTCGTTTCCGATTTCCCATGCCCAGACCGCAGGACTGTCTCTAAATTCGGATACGATTCTGGAGACATATTCCACGGCATATTTTACCGTTTTGCTGCTGCTGTTTCCCATGTCGGAACGGTGCTCGCCCACATGAGCGGGAATACTTGCATCGTACCATAGAAGGGAACAGATCAGACCGATTTTGTATTCCTCGGCGCATTGGACGACGTCCCGCATACGGCTGAGAACGCCCTCCGGATCGGCGTCAAATTTTTCATAATACTCGGGCCAATAGCCCCCGAAGTTTACCCTTATGTACGGAATGCCGTATTTTTTCAGGAGCTCGAACTGACTGCGATACAGGCTTTTCTCCGCGCCCTCTATATAGCGGATTACGAGTGAAAACGAATTGACGCCGAAGCCGTAATACGGTTTCCCCGCGAGCAGAATCGTACCGTTTTTGTCTACGGTGAGGCCGAGCGTTTCGGTGTCGGCGGCATCGTTCTGAGAATGCGCATGGCCGCAGCCTGTAAGCGCAAGCATTGGCAGACAGAGGGAGAGCGGAGTCCGCCGAATCAAGTTATGAAATGTAAATCTAGCCATTTTGCATTTCCTTTTCTGTTAAAATTCAAATTTGTTTTTTCTGTCGAACATGGAGGACAATACGCTGCGCGGTTCGGCACCTTCAAACAGCATCGTATAAATAGAGCGTGAAATCGGCAGCTCCACATCGTAATCTTCGGATAATTTTACCATGGCTTTAGAAGTATCGACGCCCTCCGCGAGCTTTGCAGATTGGACACCGCGTATAAAATTTTCGCCGTAGAGCCTGTTCTGACTGTATTCGGAAAACAGCGTTGCCTGATAATCGCCGAGGTGAGAAAGACCGTATGCAGTAAGCTCATTTCCGCCCATTGCCCGGATCAGCCGGGATACTTCTCTGGCCCCTCTTGCCATCAGAGCGCCCTTCAGGCCGGGGCAATCGATTCCGTCGAGCATTCCCGCCGCAATCCCCATGACGTTTTTGGCTGCCGCGCCGATCTCGCAGCCGATCAGATCCTGTCCGTAATAAAAACGGATCAGGCTGCTGTTCAGCTCGTTTACAAGGTGCTTTGTCAGATTGATTTGATGTGAAGCGATTACCATACAGCTTGGCCTCCCGGCGTAGAAATCCTGTACATGGCCGGGGCCTACCCATACGGCAACGCGCGTATTAATTCCCATTTCTTCATAAAATACCTGGGTAAGACGCTTTCCGGTATCGCATTCAATTCCTTTCATGCATAACAGAAAGGTTTTTTCAGACAAAAAGCCGCGTCGGCAGGCCGCCTTGCTTTCCTTTAATTCTTTTAGAAATCCGCGGAAGCGCTGGGCGGGAATCGAAACGACGATACAGTCTGAGGAGGTGACGGCATATTCCAGATCGTCTGTCAGTTCAATTGCTTCGGGAAGAACGAGATAATCGTTTTTGCGTTCCGTTTTGAATCTGATAAAATCCGGAGAACCGGGTTTTCCGTATAATTTTACCTTATGCTGCTTGATGGCACTGCAGTACCACGCGATACAGCTTCCCCAACGCCCCATTCCGACGACGGAAATATTCAATGGGATACACCTCTGTAAAAATCATTTTAGAGATTATAAAAACTTCGAAAATTTCTATAAACTCATAAAATGAAATATACCATAAACCGGTAAGAAAAACAAATCATAAATCGCCCCGGATCGTTGCGATTTGTATGAAAATGATATATAAATTTATATACAATACAGAAAAATGGGAACCAAAATCACATTGTATATCAGACAGGCCGCAATATAGGCGACGCGGACCGCACGCCGCCGATCGTCCGGAACGAGCTTCTTCAGCGCGGAGGAAATCGGGAGGCAGCATAAAAAGGCAAGAATGGAAAAAATATGATAAACTGTTTTCAGAGCTTCTCCGCCGCTCAGGGAAACGCCAGCGAAACGCGAGGCGAAAGGAATTGTTCCCAAATTTCGAAAAAGAGCAGACAGAACCGGAAGAAGGAGAAACGGCACGGAAAGAAGAATGAATTTCGGCAGAACCGGTTTCTTGTCAGATTTCATAAAATCCTCCGGAATTAAAGAAAATAGAATATAATGCTAACATCCACATGCTATCATAAAGCGGAAGGGGAGTCAATCGGCTTGTAAGAATTGCGGAAAATATAGTATAATAAATAGGATATCCGTATGAATACTGAAATTCTATCTGGTTAAAGGAGACGCTGCTATGAGAAAAACCAAAATCGTTTGCACCATCGGACCTGCATGCGACAGCGAGGAGCTGCTGACGGAAATGTGCAAGGCCGGCATGAATGTAGCCAGGCTGAACTTTTCCCACGGGACGCATCAGGAGCATCTTGAACGGATTCAGCGTATCAAAACGGTCCGGGAAAAACTCGGCCTGCCGATCGCTATTATGCTGGATACGAAGGGCCCGGAATACAGAATTAAAACATTTCGAAACGGAAGCGTCTTGCTGCAGGCCGGAGACCTGTTTTCTTTTACGACACAGGAGGTAGAGGGAGATGCCACGCGTGTTTCGGTGAGCTATGAGGGGCTGGTCTCAGAGCTGGAGGTCGGAGACCGTATTTTGCTGAATGACGGACTGATGGAATTTAAGGTCAAGGAGCTGACAGACACGGATATTCTCTGCGAGGTGCTGACGGGCGGCGAGCTCTCCAACCGAAAGAGCATGAGCTTTCCGGGAAAGGTGCTTCATCAGGCTTATCTGAGTGAGCAGGATAAGGATGACATCCTGTTCGGCATTGAAAACGACGTGGATTTCATCGCCTGTTCTTTCGTTTCCGTAAAACAGGATCTGCTCGACGTCCGCGAATTTATGCGCGAATGCTGCGGTGAAAATGCCGCGAGCGTCGATATCATTGCGAAAATCGAAAACCGCTCGGGAATCGAGAATATCGAGGAAATTTGCGAGGTCTGCGACGGAATCATGATCGGAAGAGGCGACATGGGCGTAGAAATTCCGCTTGAGGAGCTGCCCGCGATTCAGAAGTATCTGATAACAAAATGCCGCCTTCTCGGGAAACGTGTCATAACAGCGACCGAAATGCTGGAATCCATGATTTATAATGCGCGTCCGACGCGAGCAGAGACCTCGGACGTTGCCAATGCCGTTTATGACGGAACCTCTGCGGTAATGCTTTCGGGAGAAACGGCGGCAGGCAAATATCCGGTGCTTACTGTTTCCACCATGGCGAAGATCGCGGAGCATACGGAGAAGGATATCCGCTATGACAAGCGGTTTTTAATGTACGAATTTAAAATCAGGAATACGCTCGATGCGATTTCTCATGCAACCTGCGGTATGGCGATTGACATTGGCGCGAAAGCAATCGTGGTCTGTACGCTATCCGGAATCACTGCGCGCATGGTTTCCCGGTTCCGTTCTCCGGTGGATATCGTCGGGATCACCACAAATAAAAAAACATGGCGTAAGCTGGCGCTTTCCTGGGGAGTGACGCCCGTTATGTGCCGCGAATTTCAGTCGACGGAGGTATTGTTCTATTCAGCAAAAATGATTGCAAAAGAACGGATGCATCTGGAAAGCGGAGATAAAATTGTGATTACGGGCGGCGTCACTAACGGAAAGTCGGGCAATACGAATCTGATCAAGGTCGAAACGGCAGACTGAGGATGGGGATTCCGGCTCCGTAAAAAAATTAGTTGACGGATGGCGGCGATAGTGATACAATCCTATCGTTTTCGGGATGTGGCTCAGTTTGGTAGAGCGCTGCGTTCGGGACGCAGAGGCCGCAGGTTCAAATCCTGTCATCCCGACCATGGAAAAGCCTTTCGGTCAAGAAAAGCCGAAAGGCTTTTCCGATTTTTTTGATACATAAGATTGAAGCGGCATCCTGTTCGGGAATAAAAGAAGATCGGGAAAGGCGTCCCTGATTCTTGGCGTGCTGTTATTTTATTTGAACCGGCCACACTATTTTTTGCTGCAAACGCGTACCTTCACGAGAGCCATTAACGGAGAAAAACTGAGAGGCTTTATAGGAATGGAGCTGTATTCTGAGGAGGATTCAATGAAAACGCTATATTTGATCGGCGGAACAATGGGGGCCGGCAAAACTGCGGTATGCCAGAGGCTCAAAAAGGATTTGCCTAACAGCGTTTTCCTTGATGGCGACTGGTGCTGGGATGCGAGCCCCTTTCAAGTAACCGAAGAAACAAAAACAATGGTCATAGATAATATCTGCTATCTGCTTAATAATTTTATTCATTGCTCTTCGTATGAAAAGATTCTGTTTGCTTGGGTTATGGATCAGCAGTCTATTATTGATTCGATTCTGGCAAAGCTGGATACCGAAAATTGTACGGTCAAGTGTATTTCTCTTATCGCAGATGAAAGCAGCCTTCGTGTCAGACTGTCGGAGGATATATCAAGAGGAATCCGTGCGGCCGATGTTATTGAAAGAAGCCTTGCGAGAATTCCAATGTATCAAGTTCTCGATACGATAAAAATCGATACGAGCGGGAAAACCGTTTCTGAGATCGCAAACGAAATCAAAGCGCTGTAACAAGGATCTCGTTTTGGCTTTTATCGCAGAGCGGCTACAGCCTGAAGGCCGGTGCCGCGGGCAAAGAAACGGCATGCAGCGCAAAATCGCTCCAAATAGAAATCAAAACGATATAATAAAAACAATCAATGGGAGATACTCTCGCTCTGAACAGCGGAAATTGCGTCGATCACGTTTTGGATGTCGCTCCCGCAGTTTAACGGGTAAAGGATGCCGTACGGAAGCGTATAATTCCACTTGACCGGAATTGTTACAAGCGACGGATGCACATCTTTCCAGCATTCGAGCGTGACGAGCACGGACTGATTCTGTTCGCAACGGTTGAACACCTCCATGTCGTAAAAACGCGGCGTATCCTCAATTTTGATCGCGTGGAATTGTTCGAGCTCGGCACGGATGCGGTCGACCGTACCGGAGTCGCCCTTTTTCACCATCATCACGGTCTCTCCGAAAAGGTCCTCCACGGAAAGGGATTTTCTTCTTGCGAGCGGGTGAGTGCGGGAAACGGCGACACATTGCTTATAGCTGCCCAGCTTTAAGAAATTACAGCGGCTGAGCCATTCTTTGGAATCGCAGGCGGCGACGAGAAAATCGAACTTTTCGCCAAGCGCTTCTATTTCGGATAAGATACCGTCGTGGTCATCCTCAAACGGGACGATATGCAGCTTGTATCCGGGAAACCTGTCGCTGACCCGATACCAGACGTCCATAAAGGGTTTGCAGGGATTCAGAATGGATGTGCCGACACAGAAGGTAGTGCCGGACACGTTCATGGCCTCTCTTGCTTCGGCGACTGCGCGGGCCGAGTATTCAATGATGGCTTTGGCGTGCCGGTACAGGACGGAACCGGCCGGAGTCAGCGTAACGCCGTGATTGGTGCGGCGGAAAAGCTGCAGGTTCAGATGCTGCTCCAGCGCATTGATCTGCTTGATTACTGCCGTTGAAGAAATAAACAGCCTTTCGGCCGCTTTGTTGAAGCTGCCGTTGTCCGCCGTGCAGATAAAAGTATTCAGCTGAGAATGATACATATCCATAACCTCTGGTTAAAACTTTAAGTTATAACTATTATATCAAATCCGTCCTTCCGCATCAAGAAGCTCCGGGATATAATAAATACAAAAATAAGCCGACAGGAGAGGAGGACGGCATGATGGCAGAGCTCATCGCGTATTTTTCAAGAAGCGGACAGAATTATGTGAACGGCACGATCAAGCCCTTAAAGATCGGCAATACGGAAGTTGTTGCGAAAATGATTCAGCGCCGGACGGGCGCGGAGCTTTTCAAGCTGATTCCGCAGGTAAGCTATTCGGACGATTACAATGAATGTATTGAACAGGCGAAGGACGATCAGAAGCGTGGCGCCAGACCGGAGCTGGCTTCTTATCCCGATTGCTTTGCGCAGTATGATACCATTTATCTTGGCTACCCCAATTATTGGGGAACGATGCCGATGTGCGTGTTTACCTTTTTGGAGCATTTTGATTTTAGCGGAAAGACGATCCGCCCGTTCTGCACACATGAGGGGAGCGGATTGGGAAACAGCATCAGAGATATTAAAAACACATGCCCGGGCGCAAAGGTCGAGGCGGGACTTGCCATTTTCGGAGCGAAAGCGGACCGGGCGGAAACAGAAGTCGCCAGATGGCTGAGATAGGAGGAAACCAGAATGTCTTATCAATTTTATGCACCTACGCGCGTCCTTTTCGGCGCGGGAAGTCTGGGGAAGCTCCATGAGCAGAAGCTTCCGGGAAAAAAAGCGCTGCTCGTCGTGTCAAACGGGAAATCCGCCGCCGCAAACGGCTCCCTTGCCAAAACGCAGGAGGAATTGTCGAAGGCAGGCTGCGAATTTGTGCTGTTCAATAAAATCAACGCGAATCCCGTGAAGTCCGTCGTGGAGGAGGGCGCCAGAGCCGCGCGCGAGAACGGCTGCGACTTTGTCGTGGCATTGGGCGGAGGCAGCGTCATGGACGCAGCGAAAAACATTGCGATGCTGGCGGCGCAGCCGTCCGATGATCTTTGGGACTATGCCTGGGGCGAAACGGGAAAAGGCCTGCCCCTGGTGAATACGCCGCTGCCGTGGATTGCAATTACCACCTCTGCCGGAACCGGTTCCGAGGTCGATCAGGCGGGTGTTATCACAAATCCGGATACCAATGAGAAGATTGGCGTCGGCGGCTATGATTCCATGTTTGCAGTGCTTGCGATTGCAGATCCTGAGCTGACTCGCAGCGTGCCGCCGAAATTCACCGCATATCAGGGCTTTGACGCGCTGTTCCATTCTTTGGAGGGATACATTTCAAATGCGCATAATCTGATGAGTGACATGGTGGAACGTACTGCCATCGAAAAGATCGGAAAATACCTTGCCCGCGCCGTACGCGACGGAAACGATATGGAGGCAAGGGAGGCTGTGCTGTTTGCAAATACCATGTCGGGTTATTCGATGGTAGTCGGAGCCTGCACCAGCGAGCATTCCATGGAACACGCCATGAGCGCTTATCATCCCGAGCTGCCGCACGGAGCGGGACTGATTATGATTTCCCGCGAGTATTTCAAGTTCTGGATCGACAGGCATGTCTGTGACGAACGGTTCGTGGACATGGCGCGGTTCCTTGGAAAAACGGACGCCGAGAAACCGGAGGACTTTCTTACGGCGCTGACCGAGCTGCAGAACGCGTGCGGTGTGGCGGATCTGAAGATGTCCGACTACGGGATCCGGAAAGACGAATTTCTGACAATGGCCAAGAACGCCAGAGCCACGATGGGCGCGCTTTTCGCATGCGATCCGGGAGAAACGACCGATGAAGAGATTGCAGGAATCTATGAAAGATCTTACAGATAAAAAGAATACGGAGGGAATGACATGGAATTTACGACATTAAACAACGGCGTAAAAATGCCGAGCCTGGGATATGGGGTTTATCAGGTCGATCCGGCGGAATGCGAACGCTGCGTGCTGGATGCAATCAGCGTAGGATACCGCTCTATCGACACTGCCCAGGCCTATTATAACGAGGAGGGCGTCGGAGCGGCAATCCAAAAAAGCGGCGTGAAGCGGGAAGAGCTTTTCCTTACCTCCAAGATCTGGATTTCAAACGGAGGCTATGAAAAAGCAAAGGCTTCCATTGACGAATCGCTGAAAAAGCTGAAAACGGACTATATTGATCTGATGCTGATTCATCAGCCGTTCAACGATTATTATGGCTCTTACCGGGCGATGGAGGAAGCATACAGAGCCGGTAAGCTTCGCGCAATCGGCGTTTCCAACTTTTATCCCGACCGCCTGATCGACCTCTGCCGGTTTACGGAGATTCCTCCGGCCGTCAATCAGGTAGAAACCCATGTGTTTCAGCAGCAGAAAAAGGCCCATGAAATTATGGAAAAATACGGCGTAAAGCATGAATCCTGGGGGCCGTTTGCCGAAGGGAGAAAGGATTATTTTACCAATCCCGTTTTGGTGGAGATCGGCGGAAAATACGGCAAGACCTCTGCGCAGACGGCGCTTCGCTTCCTGCTCCAGAGCGACGTCATCGTGATACCGAAATCCACCCACAAGGAAAGAATGATCGAAAATTTGAATGTTTTTGATTTTACGCTGACTGATGAGGATATGGAAGCAATCCGCGCTCTGGACGAGGAATCCAGCGCATTCTTCAGTCATTATGATCCGGCTACCGTAGAGTTCCTCACGGGGCTGGGAAAATAAAAGCGCAGAATGGAAGGAGTGAACGAGTATGGCAAAGAAGCAGACGGCGGGCAGAGATCATCTGGGGAAGCTTGCGCCCCAATTTGCCCAATTGAATGACGACGTACTTTTCGGAGAGGTCTGGTCGAGAGAGGAACGGCTTTCTGCTAGAGACAGAAGCCTGATTACAATTGCCGCGCTTTTCTCCGCGGGACAGTATCCGCAGCTGAAATCTCATCTGATCCTCGGAAAAGAACACGGCATTACAAAGCAAGAAGCTGTGGAGACGATCACGCAGCTTGCATTTTACTGCGGGTGGCCGAAAGCATGGAGCGCTTTCCCGCTGATTCAGGAAGTGTACGGCGAGGAAGAAAGCCCGACGGACGGTGTGCCGTCCAATCTGTCCGTATTTCCCGTGGGACAGCCGAACACCGCCTATGCACAGTATTTTATTGGACAGAGCTATCTCGCTCCGGTTTCCACGGAGCAGGTTCCGGTATTTAATGTGACATTTGAACCGGGCTGCAGGAATAACTGGCATATCCATCATGCCAAAAGCGGCGGAGGACAGATGCTGATCTGTGTCAGCGGACGCGGCTGGTATCAGGAGTGGGGCAGGGAAGCACGCGAGCTGCATCCGGGGGATGTTGTGAATATTCCGGCCGGCGTGAAGCATTGGCACGGCGCGGCGAGCGATTCCTGGTTCCAGCATCTGGCGGTTGAAGTGCCCGGAGAAGGCGCCAGAGCGGAATGGTGCGAGCCCGTAACAGAGGAAGAGTATGTAAAACTGAATTGAACGATGAAGCGGCTTGGCGGGAAAAACACGATTTTTTCATAGGCCGCTGTGCGGCGGCCACGATGCGGTTTTCAAATTTCATGCGAAAATTATGAAATCTGAAAGCCGCTGCCGTCCTGCTGTGAAGAAAAAACGGGCCGTGCCGCTTTATTTTTCACATTCCACACAAAAACCGTGTCCTACTGCAATCAGTGCGGGCGAAATTTCCAAAAGCTCGCCCTGCAGCTTTTTCAATTTTTCATCATTTGCGATACGTGTAATATCGATCGCTTCTATTTCTTGCTTCCATGCCTTTTTATTGTTTTCCCACTTCCGTTTCCAAAGCGGAGCATGAGATCCGCGCTGTAAAAGATACCGCTGTTTTTCTCATAGCAGAGCAGACCGCTCTGTAAATGTACCTCGGAGGGATAATCAAAAAATTGCATATGAATGGCTTTGTCCGAATAAAAGGTCCCGGGCGAGCCTACAAGGATCTTTCCCTGATAACCAAAGCCCGGCAATTCTCTGGCGCACAGGGCAGAGCAAATGACGGTCATATCCGGATACTCTTTAAAAAATACGGACAGGCCGCCGCATTCGTCAGATTCCATATGCGAGACGAAGATATATTTGAGTGCTTTTTCTTTCAGAATTGTTTTGATTTGCGGTAAAATCTGCTCTGCCTGCCGAATCGTACCGGTGGCAAACAGAACGGCCGGATCCACGGCAAGCAAATATTGATGAATGGTAAAATCCATTGGCGGGATATAAATCGAAAACTGATATAAGTCCTTGTAAAGCTCCTTCATAAATTTTCCTCCTTGAGATAGGATTGTTCCTCTGAAGGCAAGCACGGTATGCTTCTGCGCAGAGGAACAGCCGTTCAAAAAAATTTCAGCGATTCTTCCGGTATTCTTTTGGAAGCATATGAAAACAGCTCTTGAATGCGGCCGAGAATTTGCTTTGGCTGTCATATCCGACTGCCAGTGCAATTTCTGCAATGCTTCTGTCGGTTTCTGTCAGAAGCCTCGCGGCCTCTTCCATACGATGCTCTTTCATGTGCGCGGCAATGGAATTGCCGTAAACAGACTTAAAGACTGCCTTCAATGTCGTTGGATTCATCAGATACTGCTTTGATAACGCTTCGATTGTCACGCGCTGATCGAGGCTCTGCGCCAGCTGCTCGTGGATTTTATGCACGATTTCCACCTGCTCGGACTGGTATTCCGTCAGGCGCCGTTCCGTAATATGATCCGGCCTGCAAAGGTAAAGCAGCAGCTCCAGTATTTTTATTTTCTGGTAGGACAGCTGGAGCGCCGGCGGCTGGTTATAAAAAAAACTGAAAATGGTCTCTGTCTCTCTGTTCCCCGCAAAGGAAGGGAAGGAGGCGCTCCGGCAGAATTTTTCATAGAGGAGCGTCCCGATGACCTCGGCGTCCTCCAGCGGCTCGGGGGGATGATTGGCTAACTCCTGCAAGTTGATGCGGAGCGTCATGCCGTCGTAAAAGCCGTTTGGCAGCGTCCTGCGGGAATCGGCGTACGCCTGCATCGTATGAAGCGAAAAATCCTTTGGCCCAAGATATACGCTGCTTCCGTTTTTTCTGATCCAGCCGATGCGTCCGGCCCGGCAGTAATTGATTTCCAGAATTTGTTCCGAATGGCCGTCATCAATCGGAAAGGATTCCGTTTCAGCCGTAAGTGAATAAAACGATATGTGTATTCCCGGATAGAGCCGAACCGTTTCGGCCCGGTTTCTGCCGTCCGTTTCGTGATTCATTTGCAGGACTCCTAAATTTTTTATTTAATTTGGACAGGCGATTTCCATAACCTGTTCAATCATATTGTGCAGAAGACGGCTTACCTCCGTATCTGCGGCACGATAATAAACCTCTTTTCCTTCTCTGCGGCTGACGATCAGACCGCTGTCGCGAAGCGGCCGCAGATGATGAGAGACTGCCGGGCTGGACATCTCCAGCATGGCGGAAAGATTAATGACGCACTCTTCACAGTGACAGAGCAGCCAGAAAATGCGGATTCTTGTCGTGTCGCCGAGATGCTTGAATATTTCTGCAATCGTTTGAAAATTGCCGACGTTGCTTACGTACTTTTTTATGCCGGAAACCATATTTTCTTCATTGTGGTGGTGCGGCAGCGAAAAACCTGTCATAATCATCCTCCTTTTTCGCCCAATCGGAAATGCTTTTCTCCCTTTTGGAAGGGAGTGCCGGCTGGCCGTTGACTTCTGTATCGGAGTATATTATACTGCAAACGTAATGATTAAACAATTACTTAATTATAAAATAATTGAATAAGCGGAAAGGAGCTTGATTCCATGAAAAAAACTTATAAAATCGAAGTAGACTGTGCAAACTGCGCAAACCTGATGGAAGCTGCCGCCAATAAAACGGACGGAGTGGAGTGCGCTACGGTAAATTTTATGACGCAGAAAATGATCGTTGCATTTCAGGACGGTAGAGAACCGGCGGCAGTTATGAAGGAAGTATTGAAGGCCTGCAGGAGGGTAGAGCCGGATTGTGAAATTGAGCTTTGAAGCGAAGGACGCTTCCTGCGCCCCGGATGTGAGCGGCAGACGGGGCGCATATTTTCAAATAAAGATTAAACAATTGCTTAATTATAAAAACAGGAGGGATAGGAGAAATGAATCGGAAGCAGAAAAAAATGCTGATACGAATTCTTGCCGCCGCGGCAATGCTGATTGCACTGCATTTTATCCCGGCAGACGGAATCCTGCGTCTGGCTTTCTATCTTGCGGTCTATCTGATCATCGGGTACGATATTCTGAAAAAGGCCGGAAAAGGGATTCTGAACAGGCAGGTGTTTGATGAAAATTTCCTGATGGCCATTGCTACTGTCGGCGCGTTTGCGCTGGCTATTTATGAAAGAAGCGGCGACTATAATGAAGCCATCGCCGTAATGCTGTTTTATCAGATCGGAGAATGGTTCCAGAGCTATGCCGTCGGAAAAAGCCGGAGGAATATCAGCGCGCTGATGGATATCCGTCCGGACTACGCGAATATAGAACGCGGCGGAGCGCTAGAGCGGGTTGATCCGGACGAGGTGGCAATTGGAAGCATTATCGTCGTACAGCCCGGTGAGAGGATCCCGCTAGACGGCGTAATCCTCAGCGGCGCTTCCAGTCTGAATACGAGCGCCCTGACCGGAGAAAGCCTGCCGCGCGACGTAAAAGAAGGCGACGCCGTAATCAGCGGCTGCATTAATATGACGGGCGTTTTGAAAATCAAAACAACGAAGGGCTTTGGGGAATCTACCGTCTCGAAAATTTTGGAACTGGTCGAAAACTCCAGCTCCCGCAAGTCCCGATCGGAGAATTTTATTTCCAGATTTGCAAGAATTTATACGCCGGCGGTTTGTCTCGGCGCCCTGGCTCTGGCAATTCTGCCGCCTGTAATCCGGATGCTGTTTCTGCAGAGCGGACCGGAATGGGGCGAATGGATTTACAGGGCGCTTACATTTCTTGTAATCAGCTGTCCCTGCGCTCTGGTGATTAGTATTCCTCTCAGCTTTTTTGCGGGAATCGGCGGCGCGAGCAAAGAAGGAATTCTGATTAAGGGCTCTAATTATCTGGAAACGCTTTCCTCCGCGAAATATGTGGTATTTGATAAAACGGGAACGCTGACGCAAGGTATTTTTGAAGTAAACGCGGTTCATCACAGCAATCTTGATGAGGCAAAGCTTCTGGAATATGCTGCGCTGGCAGAGAGCTCGTCCTCCCATCCGATCAGCAAGAGCCTGCGGAAGGCTTACGGAGGGCCGATCGACAGAAGCCGCGTAACGGACCTTCAGGAAATCAGCGGCCATGGGATTGTCGCGAAAATAGACGGCGTTTCCGTTGCCGCCGGCAATGCCAGGCTGATGGAAATGCTGAAGATCCCCTATAAAGAATGCCACAGCGCCGGAACGATCGTCCACATGGCGATCAACGGGGCGTACGCCGGCCACATTGTGATTTCGGATGTCCTGAAGCCGCATGCAAAAGAAGCCATTGCCGCATTAAAGCATGCCGGCATAGAGAAGGTGGTCATGCTGACCGGAGATACCCAAAAGGCCGCCGCCCAGGCAGCTTCCGCACTGGAAATCGACGAGGTTTACAGCGAGCTGCTTCCTGCCGGCAAGGTGGAAAAGCTGGAGGAGCTGCTTGCCGTCAAGCCCAGGAACGCTAAGCTGGCGTTTGTCGGAGACGGGATCAATGACGCCCCCGTGCTGACCAGAGCCGATATCGGGATCGCCATGGGCGCAATGGGCTCCGACGCCGCAATTGAAGCAGCCGACGTTGTGCTGATGGATGACGATCCCATGAAAATTGCAAAAGCGATCAGGATCTCAAGAAAGTGTATCCGAATCGTATACCAGAATATCGTATTTGCCCTTGCCGTCAAGTTTGTCTGCCTCGGGCTCGGCGCCGCCGGCATCGCCAATATGTGGCTCGCAATTTTCGCTGATGTGGGAGTTATGATTCTCGCTATTCTGAATGCGGTCCGCGCGCTCCGCGTGCATCAGCTGTAAAGAGCTCACACGGCAATTGCCTGCTATGCAAAAACGCTTTTTTATACTATAATATGCAGACAATTCACCGAAGACAGGAGACAAGAGCATGAAGCCGAAAGCAAAAGTCCCTTTAAACTGCTTGTTTCAGGGCTGCTATAATCCCGAGCTGGAAGCGGAAATCCGAAAATGCAAGGATCAATGCTACCGATATAACCAGCTGAATCCTAACGACCTGGAGGCGCAGAGAAAAATCCTTTCCGGACTGCTGGGCAGAATGGGGGAAAACGTAATTTTTACGCCGCCGTTTTGGTGCGATTACGGATACAATATTTCGGTCGGCGATTTTTTCTATTCAAACCATAATTTGATCATTACGGACGGAGCGGAGGTGACGTTCGGAAACAACGTTTTCATTGCGCCGAACTGCTGCTTTACAACCGCCGAGCACGCCATCGATCCGCAGCAGCGCCGGGACGGGCTGGAAATTGCCAAACCGATTACGGTCGGGAATAACGTTTGGATCGGCGCGGGCGCAACCGTGCTCGCAGGCGTAACAATTGGGGACAATTCCGTGATCGGCGCGGGAAGCGTGGTGACGAAATCCATTCCAGGCGGCGTCGTCGCTGTCGGCGTGCCCTGCAAGGTAATGAGAAAAATCACGGAGGAAGATAAGCACCGCTATCCCGTTTTCGGGCAGAATTGAAAATCTGCAGACGCCCGGGCCGGCGGTCCGTTTTTCACTGTTTTATGAAAGTTCCAGAGAAAATCAAAAAAATAATCGGGACGCGCACATATACCGAAAATACGGTCGGAAAATCCGGCGCGCGGGTTCTCTGCTTTGACGATATGGTTTTAAAAATCGGAGCGGGGGAAGAGGAGGCCGTCATGATGGAATGGCTTTCCGGCAGGCTTCCCGTTCCGGAAATCCTGGCCTGCGAACGCGAGGAGGGCGCTTCATATCTTCTGATGAGCAAAGTAAAGGGCGACATGCTATGTGCCGAAACGTACCTGCGCCGGCCTGCGCTGCTGACGGAGCTGCTGGCCGAAGGCCTGAAATTGCTTTGGTCGGTAGATCCGTCCGGCTGCCCCTGCGCCCATGCGACAAATCAAAAGCTGAAGCTTGCCGAGTCGCGCGTTGAAAATGGACTCTGCGACCGCGAAGGCGTCCGGGCGCCCGACCGCCTTCTGGCCTGGCTGAAGACGCATCAGCCTGCAGAGCGGCCTGTCTTTACTCACGGTGACTGCTGTCTGCCGAATCTGTTTACCGACGGAAAGAAAATTACGGGCTTTCTCGATCTGGGCGCCTGTGGCATTGCCGATCCGTATCAGGATCTTGCGCTCGCATACAGAAGCCTGCGCGATAATCTGCGCGGGAAATACGGCGGGATTCCGCAGCCGGGGGCTGATCCGGAGCGGCTTTTCAAAAAATTGGACATCGTACCGGATCGGAAGCGGCTTCGCTACTATATGCTGCTGGATGAGCTGCTTTGAATTCATATTGCTGCAAAGAAAAAAGGAGCGTGTGAAAATTGAACCTACTGATCAGCGACAGACCGCTGCCCGGCGGCTTGCCGGCACGAGAGGAAAACAGATATATCGATTTGACGCAGCTGAAGATCGCAGACTGTACCGGCTGCTTCGGCTGTTGGATCAAGACGCCAGGGAAATGTGTAATACGCGATGATGCTGTTTCCATATATCCGCTCCTTGCGCAAAGCGAAAGGCTGCTCTGCGTCAGCAGAATCCTGTACGGAGGCTACGGCGTGCAGATGAAGGCCGTGCTGGAACGCGCGATTCCCATACAGCAGCCCTTTATCCGTCTGTATCAGGGAGAAACGCATCACTTCCAGAGAAATACGACGGAAAAGGAGGCTGTTATCATTGCCTGCGGAAGAGAGGGAGCGCTTTCAGAGGAGGAACGCGCGCTTTTTCTCCGGCTGACCGCCAGAAACGCCAAGAACCTGCAGTGGAAAACCTGGCGCGTTCTCTTTCCGGCAGAGGAAGATACGGAAGCAGTCATTCGGAGGGAGGTAGACGCATGGCCGGTCTCATGATCATAAACGGCAGCCCCAGAGCGCCGCGCTCTAACTCAAAACGTCTGATTGCATTGTTTGCCGGCTTTTGGGGCTCCGACTTTCTGAAATACAGCGCGGCAGAACAAAAAGCGCAGGCACTTTTCCCGGAAATGGAGAATTGCTCTGATGTGCTTCTGGTATTTCCGCTATACGTCGACGGCATCCCAGCGCCGCTGCTGCGGCTGCTGGAAGCAATGGAACGATATGCCTTCCGGAAAAAGCCGACGGTACATGTAGTCCTTAACTGCGGCTTTCTGGAGGCGGAACAAAATCAAATTGCATCCGATCAGATTCGGCTGTTCTGCAGGCAGAACGCTTTTCCGTTTGGATCAGTGCTGTGGATCGGCGCGGGAGAAGCGATTCTCGATACCCCGTTCTCATTTTTGGTAAAACAAAAGCTGAAGAGGCTGGCGTGCGCCGTCCGGCTGCGGGAACCCGTTTGCCTGAAAGTGACGATGCCCATTCCTAAAAGATTGTTTCTGAAAGCGTCCTCCTCGTATTGGCTCGCCCGCGGCAGAAAAAACGGACTCGACCGGGAGCAGATGGCATCTGCACAGATCGAGTCCGACCGATAACCGGTGATTTCGGTAAAATACGCTTTAAGCTCTGCGCTGCAGCAGCACGCCGACGAGCTCGTCAATTATATTATTGCCCCAGAACATGCCGGAGGCAGTCAGTGTAACCATTCCGCTCTTTCTTTCAAGCAGCCCCTCCGATTCCAGCCTTTGCAGGGTAAATGACAATACTGCCTCCAGATTGCTTCCAAGCCGGGAGGAATAGGCGGAAAGATCGGCGCGGCATTTTTGAAGATCATTGATCAATTCATCGATTACACGGTACTCGGGGCAGACGATGCGCCCCGCGGAACTGATCCGGAGCTCGTCGGAAATCAGCGGGATTTCAGAGGAATTTCGATAGAAATAATTTTCCAGATTTCCTCCCGCGCCGTGGCCGATTGCGATGCAGCTTCCGCCTGTGTGCCGGATGCTCATATAATCATACCGGTCGAGCTCATCCCGCACGAGCTTGGTCAGCTCCAGAGGGCGGAAGCCGGCGGAGCCCAGATCGTCGAGTATTTCAGAGAAAAACCGATACTCCTGCCGGATGTCGAGCATTCCTTGCTTCTCCTCGCTGCTCAGCATTTGGAACAGCGGCGTTTTTTCGTGAAGCATCAGGGAGTAGAACGACAGGCCGGCAACGCCGAGCTCTTTGATTACGGAAAGATCCTCTTTCAAGGCCTCAAGGGACTGGCCGGGATAATTGTAGATTAAATCGATGCTTGTGTTCTTTATGCCGGAACGGATCGCATTGGCAACGCGCTCTGCCGCCTGGCCGCCGCTTCCGCGCCTGCCCAGGAGCTTTCTTGCCTTGTCCTGAAAGGTCTGGATTCCGATCGAAAGGCGGTTGACGCCGCCTTCCAGGAGCGCGCCGAGCATTTCGTCGGTTAATTCGGTCGCCGAGGACTCTACGCTGATTTCCGCATTCTCGCGGATGGAAAAGCTTTGTCTCAGTTCCGCTAAAATGATCCGCATCTGCTCGGGGAGGAGAGACGTAGGCGTCCCTCCTCCGAAATTGATGGCGTCGATCGGCGCATCCATATAGGGATACTCTCGGATCCTGCGAATTTCCTCCGTCAGATATTTGTGATATTCTCTGCGCTTCAGACGATCCGGACGATGAAACGGGCAAAAGCTGCAAACCTTGCTGCAGAAGGGCACATGGATGTAAATCGCTCTGCGGCTTTTCGCCTGCCCGTTCAGAATGCTCCGGAGATACGCGTCCTTCGGCTGATCAAGAGTATAAAGTTCTTTTAATTTTCGCGCCGCGTCGTGGTGCGACTTATATCTTGTCGTATACATTTCCGGAAATCCGCCTGCTTCAGGACGAGAGGGCAAGCTCGGGATAAAGAATTTCAGCGAGCTTCTGATAGGCCTCGGCGAAACGGCTGTTCGGCTTGTTGTGGAACAGTGATTTTTCCAGATAATATACTTTCCCGTCCTGAACGGCTTTCAGAGACTGCCAGACGGGATTGCTTCCGTAGGTCGATTCGACAAGAGCCTTTGCGTCGTCTTCTCCTGCATGGCACTGTACGATGATGATATCGGGATTTGCGCTGAACACTGTTTCCAGATTGATTTCCAGGCGCTCTGCAGAGGATGCGTTTTCCCATGTGTCAACGATGTTTACGGCGTTCATTGCGCTGATCATGCCGCCGACCACCGTGTTAGAGGTATTGGCCTGGAGGCTGTCTGCATTGACAAACATGCTGAATACGGAAGGGGTGTTTTCTGTCGGGCAGGAGGCGAGAATTTCGGTCACCTGGTCGAGCGCCTTCAGCGCCACGCTGTCCCAAAGCTCGCTTTTTCCGTTAATATTGCAGAAAACTTTAAACCATTTCAGATAATCGGAGAAATCGTTGTAGCTTACGGCGATGACGGGGATATCGGCCGCCGCCGCGGGAGCCTGTATGGTGGAATACCCGCTCATTGCCGTGGAACATATGATCAGATCCGGCTGCAGATTAATGATGGTTTCCACGTCCCACTTCTTTCCGGAGGAGGACGTTGCAACAACGCTTACGCCGTCGTCCGCGGTAATGTCCCTTCCGATGTATTCCTGATAGAGGTCGACGGAGGTGTCGCCGCCGATGCAGCCGGTTACCGTTCCGCCGGCCTCATACCAAAGCGTAGTAAAGCTGGCATAGAGATTTACCGTTTTCTGCGGGTTCTTTGAGATTGTAACGCTGCTCCCGTCCGCAGAAGACGCATCCGTAAAGGTTACCGCGTCGTCGGTTATGACGACCTTATCCGCCTCGGACAAAAATTCTGCTTTTAATTTTTCGCGAAGCGCTTCTTTTTCGCTTTCGGAAACGGCCGGCGTTCCTTCCGAGGCCTGCGGACTGCCCGATGTCCCTCCGGCGGGCTCGTCCGAGGCGCCGCAGCCGGAAAACGCCGCGATTCCCAAAAGCATACAAATGCACATCAAAAGCGATACAAATTTTTTCATTTTCTTCCTCCTGTTGTTAAATCGTTTTAATCGGTATAAAATATGGACAACGGTTTATCGTATCTTCAAATACGGTTGCTTTGATTTCAAAAATTTCTTCCAGATTCTTTTCCGTCAGTACATGCGAGGATTCTCCTCCGGCATATACCGCGCCGTTCCTGATTGCAAACAGAAGATCCGAATACCGCGCCGCCAGATTCAGGTCGTGCAGCACCATGATGATGGTAATGCCAAGCTCCCGATTCAGCTTCCGGATCAGCTCCAGAACCTCCACCTGATAACTGATATCCAGATAGGTCGTCGGTTCGTCCAGAATCAGAATTTCCGGTTCCTGGCAGATTGTCATGGCGATCCAGGCACGCTGGCGTTCGCCGCCGGAAAGCGTGGCGAGAATTTGATTCTGAAGTCCGGACAGGCCGGTCCGCTCCAAAGCGTTGTCGATAATAACGGTGTCTTTTTCCGTCAGGCCGCGTCCGAATTTCGAATAAGGATATCTTCCGTAGGAAACGAGCGTACGTACGTCGATGTCGGGGGGAGAGGTATGAACCTGCGCCAGATAGGCGATTTTCTGCGCTAAAAATTTCGGAGAATACCGATCCAGCCTTTTGCCCTCATAGATCACTTCTCCCTGCCTGGGAAGCACGGCCTTTGATACGGTTTTCAGCAGACTGGATTTTCCGCATCCGTTTTTTCCGATGATTGTCGTGATCTTTCCCTTTGGAAACTCCACGGAGAGATTTTCCAGTATTTTTTTCTTGCCATACTGTATCGTGATATCTTTGAATCCGAAATACACGCTGTTATTCACCTCCCCTCACTGTGCCGCCTGCGGAGCAGGTATAAAAAGAACGGCGCGCCGATAAATGAGAGAATGATGCTGACGGGGATTTCACCAGGCGGCATGATCACGCGTCCGATGGTATCGCAGACGGTTACCAGGGTGAAACCGAGCAGAATGGAAGCGGGGAAGAGATATTTATAATCAGATCCTACGAGCAGCCTGGCAATATGCGGCACGACCAGGCCGACAAAGCTGATCAAACCCGCTACGGAAATGGCGGCTCCCGCAAGCAGAGAGGATACCGCGATCAGAAAGAAGCGGAAGCGTTCCGTTCTCAATCCGAGAGAATTTGCCGTTTCGTCGCCCAGCATAAGAATATTCATTTTCGCGGGAAGAAACAGGCATATGAAAATCCCTGTCAGGGCGTACGGCAGAATCATTTGAAAGCTGCCCCAGCCGCTTCCGTTCAGGCCGCCCACCAGAAACCCGGACGCATTTCCCAGAGCATCTGCAAAAAAGGTCTTGATCATATCGTTGAACGCACCGAAGAGCGCGGAGACTGCCATGCCGGACAAGATCATTTTGACAGGGCTGACGCCCCGCTGATAGGCCAGCGCATAGATGAGCATCGTCGTGACAAACGCCCCGATGATCGAGCCTATGGGCAGCAGGTGGGAATAGGATGGAAATACGACGAGCGTAAGATAGCCGACAAAGCTTGCGCCGCCGGTAACGCCGATTGTGGAGGGCGAGGCCATGGTATTGCGCATGACGCCTTGCAGAATACAGCCGGATAATGCCAGACAAATGCCGACAAAGCCTCCGACGAGAATCCTGGGAAAGCGCAGATTCCAGACGATCAGCCGCGCTGCGCTGCCGTCGTTAATAAATAAAGCCTTCCAAACCTCTCCAATGGAAAAGCGCACGGTGCCGATGCCGGTGCAGATCAGCAGCGAAAGAATACTGAGAACGGCAAAAACCGCGATGACAAGCAGCTTTTTTATGTACGGACGATTCCGGTATTTTGCTTTTCCTGCCGCAATCATAATTTTTGCAGAAAAGAGCGGACCGCATTTTTTGCATCGTTCAGATCCGTTTCATTTGGATGGCCAAGCGACAGCTTTTGCCGTTCAAACCGTTCCTGCGGCAAGTGGCCCTTTTCTCCCTCCGGAATTTTCAGGCGCTGTGCTGTTCTGCGCAGGTCGATGCTTCCCTGGCAGAGAAAATGGCCGAGCAGCCTGTTGTTTTCCGAGGCGAGCGCCTCTACGCGCGCAGCGACCTCCTGTGCATGCTTGCTGTCTCTGGCTGCCCCGAGCGTACCGATTACAATGAGATTTTTACCGTTCATCTTACGGATCAGCGCGATCGTATCGTCGTCGGCTGTGCCGTGATTGCACCAATAGGATAAAAGAAACGTGTCAAATCTCCGGATCACTTCCTCGTTGATATATCGGATATTGTAGGGCCCTACATGGTCGGGCACCGCTTCGGAAGCGGCCTCAGCCAGCTTGAAGGCGTTCCCTGTAATGGTGGAAAAAATAATCGGTATCGTTTCCATATTCAAATCCTTTCTCTTTTTGTTAGTCATACCTAACATTGAAACGGAACAGATGTTAGTTGAGACTAACTGAATATAGCCGATTTTATTTTTCTTGTCAATAGCGGCAGACAGAAAAATTTTTACTGCAGGTCCGCTCTCGTAGTAAAAAGATGAAACCCGCGCGGCCTTTGCGACTGCGCGGGTTTTGCGGCAAATTGATGCTTCCGTTACTGACCGCTGAATTTCTGTCTCGCGGCATTGATTTTCTGCTGCTCGACCTGCTGCATCGGATACCAGCCTTTCTGAGACATTTTTTTATAGATTTCATTCTGCATGCAGAGCGTGTCGTTAAAGGCCTGCGTGAAGGCGCAATGAACGTCCGGGGTAGAGGACTCGATTGCTCCGTGCATCATCAGATCGCACGCGCCCTTCGTCGTAGATAAAATATTATCCATAATTACCTTATCATCCATTTTTCAGTACTCCTTTCAGTTCCCATTCAGTAAGCTGTAAAAGCGGTTAAAGCTTTGCTGGTGCTTTTTGCAGAGTTCCTGCACAAAGCCTTTCAGCTCCGCGTCCTGCAGCTGATTTGCAAAATCGGTGCAGGATTTTTTCATCTGCTGTTCATGGCCGAGCGCATCCTCGATATAAAGAAGTTCCTTCGGTGACATGTTTCATTCCTCCTTAATATTCTTGTGTATTGTCACGAAGCTAGTATCGTCCAAAAAGCTCGGAACTATACCAAATTTTCAATCGGTACGAAGCGCTGCCAGAGAAGTCCCTTGCTACGGCAATGCGGGCATGATATAATCCCGACGTATCATCGGCCACGGGAGGGCTTTATGAAATTTATCATCGAACATCTGTCAAAGCGTTTTGAAAAAAGGGAAGTCCTGCGGGATATCAGTTTTACTTTTGAAAGCGGAAAAATCTACGGTCTGCTCGGCAGAAACGGCGCGGGGAAGACGACGCTTTTCAACTGCGTAAACCGCGACCTGAAAGCCGACAGCGGAGCGTTTTTTCTGGAGGAGGGCGGAACGCGCAGGCAGCTTGCGGCCGAAGATATCGGCTACGTTCTTTCTACGCCGACCGTACCTGAGTTTCTGACGGGAAGAGAATTCCTGAAATTTTACATTGAGATCAATGAAGAAAGCATTGGAACGCCGAAAACTGCCGACGAATATTTCGATCTGATCAATATTGCGCCGGAGGACCGCGACAAGCTGCTCAAGGATTATTCACACGGCATGAAAAATAAAATGCAGATGCTGGTGAACATGATTTCGCGGCCTAACGTCCTGCTGCTGGACGAGCCGCTGACATCGCTTGACGTCGTCGTGGCGGAGGAAATGAAGCAGCTGCTTCGAGCGCTGAAAACCGACCGAGTGATTCTTTTTTCCACACACATTCTCGAACTGGCGCTCGACCTCTGTGACGAAATCGTGATCCTCAACCACGGCGAGCTGGAAGCCGTGGATAAAGAGAACCTGGACAATCAGGAGTTTAAGGATAAAATTCTTCAGGCTCTGCGCGAGGAAAGCCATGATTAAGTCGTTTCGCATTTCGTTTTCCTTGAGAAACACATGCCGTGTCAACGGGATCCTTTACGCGCTGAAGCAAATCCCGCTTCTGGGAAGATTGCTTCCCGGCACGCTTTACGGCAGCGGCGGCTTGAAAATTTTTGCGGCGGTGCTCGCCGTAATCTGGGAAATTCTTTCCGCATTTTTGGGAAAGCTGATCTATCTTGCGGCGATTTTTGTTTTGTGCGGCTTCTACGGAGAGGAAAGAAATCCGCTTCTTTTTCTCCATGTCTTTTTCTTTCTGACGATCATCGGGGCCTATCTGAACACGTATCTTTTCAACCCGACGAACGAAAAATATTATGCGGTGATCCTGATGCGGATGGACGCGGGCTTATATACGCTTTCCAATTACTGCTATTCTATGCTTCGCACGATCATCGGCTTCTTTCCGGCGGTTCTCCTGTTCGGATCGCTTTACGGCGTTCCCGTTTGGCTCTGTATTCTGCTGCCGTTTTTCGTTGCAGGCGCCAAGCTGACCGCGGCATCCGCTTTGCTGCTGCGCTATGAAAAGACGGGAAAAAGCGTCAATGAAAACATGCCGCCGAAACTGTCCTGGACGCTGACCGCCCTGCTGCTGGCCGCAGCGTTTGGCCTTCCGTGTCTGAACGCGCTTCTGCCGCTTCCTGCCGTCCTGATTTTGGTGCTTTTGGGAATCGCCGCCGGCCTCCCGGGAGCCGTCCGCATCGCGCGGTTCCCATCGTATCGCGAGATCTGCCAACTCCTCCTGGCAGAAAAGAAATACGGAACAGATTACACGCAGGCGGTCAAGAAAGCCAACGCAGAGCGGCAGCAGAAAATGATCAGTCCGGAGACGGGAATTACAAGCAGCAAAAAAGGCTTTGAATATTTTAATGAATTGTTTATCAAACGTCACCGCAAAATATTATGGCGATCCGCGGAGCGGATTGCGCTGATTCTGCTGGCGGTGACGCTGGGCGTCCTCCTTCTGCTCCGCATCAATCCGGAGCTGCGTGAGCAGGTGAACCGGTCGATGTCCGTCCTGCTGCCGTATTTTGCATTCGTCATGTACCTGATCAACCGCGGTACGATTTTTACAGCAGCGCTGTTCATGAATTGCGATCACAGCATGCTGACATATTCGTTTTATAAAAAGCCGGGCTTTATCCTGAAGCTGTTCCGGATCCGTCTGAGGGAGATTATCAAAATCAATCTTCTGCCGGCCGCGGTGACCGGCGCGGGGCTCACCGCGGTGCTGTATTTCTCCGGCGGGACGGAAAACCTGCTGAATTACGTGATTTTTCCGCTTACCGTTATCGTGATGAGCATTTTCTTCTCTGTTCACTATCTGACGCTGTACTACCTGCTGCAGCCCTACAACATTCATACGCAGGTAAAAAGCGGCGCATATACGGCGGTGATCTGGATCACGTACATGGTCTGCTGGCTGTTTCTGCAGCTGCGTCTGGACACGCTGGCGTTCGGTCTTGCCGCGACGGCGTTTTGCATCGTCTATTGCATCGCGGCCTGCATCCTGGTATATAAACTGGCATATAAAACATTCCGTCTGCGGAGCTGAAAGGGCGGAGGAGGCGCGCTTTGTATAAAATCCTGATTGTTGAAGACGATATGGCGATCGCCGGAACGGTGAAAAAACAGATCGAAGCCTGGGGCCTCGAGGCCAGATGCGCCGAGGATTTCCGCGAAATCCTTTCGCTGTTCCGGGAGTTCCAGCCGCACCTTGTGCTTCTCGACATAACGCTGCCATTTTACAACGGCTATTACTGGTGTGGAGAAATCCGAAAAATTTCGCGCGTGCCCATCGTGTTTCTTTCTTCCGCTTCCGACAACATGAATATCGTCATGGCGATGAATCTGGGCGGAGACGATTTTATCGCCAAGCCATTCGACCTCAATGTGCTGACTGCCAAACTACAGGCTGTCCTGCGGCGCGCATATGATTTTACCCCTGAAATCCCGGCGCTGGAGCATCGCGGCGCTCTGCTGCTTCCTGCGGAGGCCGTATTGACGTACCGCGGCGAGCGAATCAGTCTTACGAAAAACGAGCTCCGCATTTTACAGACGCTCCTAGAGCAGAAGGGCTGCGTCGTAGGGCGGGACGCATTGATGCAGCGGCTCTGGGAAACGGACAGCTTTATTGACGACAACACGCTGACCGTGAATATTGCGCGTCTGCGCCGAAAGCTGGACGCCGCGGGACTTTCGGATTTTATCGTTACAAAGGTAGGGATGGGATACGTTGTCGGATAAGAAGAGGGGCGGAGAACCGTTTCTGTTTCTCCGCTATTTAAAATCGCATTTAAAAACAATTGTGCTTCTTTGTATTTTCACCGTTATTTTTGCCGGCTCCTTTCTGCTGTACCAGCTGCCTGCAGCCGCGGTCTGGTATGCCGCTGCAATTTGCTTTTTTATCGGGGGCGCAGCATTGATTTTCGATTATTTGGCTTTTCGGAGAAAGCATCAGAGCCTTAAGACGCTGCTCCGGGAAGCTGCGGTGACACTGGAGCAGCTGCCGGAGCCGCGCGGCCCGCTGGAAGCCGATTATCAGGCAGTTATCCGGGCGCTGCACACGGAGCGGACAGAGCTGGAAAACCGGATGCGCAGGCAGTACGGGGATCTTACCGAATATTATACGATCTGGGTGCATCAGATCAAAACGCCGATCGCAGCGATGCGCCTGCTGCTGCAAAGCGGGGAAGGCGCCCAGTACCGGGAGCTTTCCGAGGAGCTGCAGAGGATCGAGCAGTATGTGGAAATGGTGCTGTGCTATCTTCGGCTGGATTCTGATTCCACAGATTATGTCCTCAAAGAGTATGCGCTTGACGAGCTGATCCGTCAGGCCGTCCGCAAATACGCCGCTTCGTTTATCAGAAAAAAGCTCAGGCTGGAATATGAGCCTGTGAATTGCCGCGTGCTGACGGACGAAAAATGGATGCTGTTTGTTCTGGAGCAGGTTCTTTCAAACGCTCTGAAATATACGAAAGCGGGCAGCATTTCCATTTCGCAGGAATCTCCGGGAATCCTGTGCATCCGGGACACGGGGATTGGGATCGCACCCGAGGACCTGCCGCGTATTTTTGAAAAAGGTTATACGGGCTATAACGGGCGCAGCGATAAAAAAGCGAGCGGAATCGGCCTTTATCTCTGTAAAAGGATCTGCCGGAATCTGGGGCACAGGATCGCGGCGGAATCAGCGGTCGGAACCGGTACGGTGATCCGGATCGATTTCAGGCGCGCCGAGCTGGAGGTTGAATAAAAAGAACGGCTTACATTTTTGTAAGGCGGAGCGGAAAAAATGTAAGCGGATTCGATGGCGGCGCTTCCCTGCGCTTTGCTACAATTGACTTGAAAATCGTTAAGGAGGATGCAAAATGCCGATTTTAGAAGTCAATCATCTGAAAAAAACGTATACTACGCGGTTCGGCGGAAATCAGGTACAGGCTCTGACAGACGTTTCGTTCAGCGTGGAGAAGGGTGAATACGTAGCAATTATGGGGGAGTCGGGCTCCGGAAAAACGACGCTGCTGAATATTCTGGCGGCGCTGGATAAACCGACGGGAGGCAGCGTGCTGCTGGACGGCCATGACCTCAGCAAAATCAAAGAATCGGAGATCGCGGCGTTTCGGCGCGACCATCTGGGCTTTGTATTTCAGGAGTTTAATCTTCTGGATACGTTCACCCTGGAAGATAATATTTTTCTGCCGCTTGTGCTTGCCGGCAGGCAATACCGGGAAATGAAAAAAAGACTGGCGCCCATTGCGGAGAAGCTGGGCATTGCGGGGCTTCTGGCCAAATATCCGTACGAGGTTTCGGGCGGACAAAAGCAAAGGGCGGCCGTGGCGCGGGCGCTGATTCCAAATCCGCGTCTGATCCTGGCCGACGAGCCGACCGGAGCGCTGGATTCCAAATCAACGGACGAACTGCTCCGCCTGTTTTCCGAGATCAACAGGGACGGTCAGACGATTCTGATGGTGACGCATTCCGTAAAGGCCGCAAGCCATGCCGGCCGCGTTTTGTTTATCAAAGACGGCGCGGTATTCCATCAGCTGTACCGCGGGAGCAATACCGGCGCCGAACAGTATCAGAAGATATCCGATACGCTTACGGCTCTGGCGGCGGGCGGTGAAGAGCAATGAAGCGCGGCTTTTACCCGAAGCTGGCGATGACCGGCATCGCCAGGAATCGGAAGACATATATTCCTTATATTTTAACGTGTACCGGTATGATTATGATGTTTTATATCGTTTCCTTCCTGTCCCGCAGCGATACGGTCGCCGCAATGCTGGGCGGCGATACGATGCAGGGGATTCTTTCGCTGGGGAGCGGCGTGATTTTCATATTTGCGCTGATCTTTTTATTCTACACAAATTCTTTTCTGATCCGCAGGCGCAAAAAGGAATTCGGTCTGTATAATATCCTGGGGATGGGCAAACGGAACCTGGCCGGAATTCTGGTCTGGGAAAGCGTGATCATTGCCGCGCTTTCCTATTTGGGAGGCCTGTTCTGCGGCATTTTGTTTTCAAAGCTTGCAGAGCTTGTTATGACGCGGCTTCTGCACGGCAGCGTATCGTTTGGCTTTTCCGTAGATTGGAGCGCCATTCTGCGGACGCTGGGGCTGTTTGCGATCATTCACTGTCTGATTCTGCTCAATGCGCTCCGGCAGATTCATGTTTCGAACCCGGTTGAGCTGCTGCGCAGCGAAGCGGTAGGGGAGAAGCCTCCGAAATCAAACTGGCTTCTGGCTCTCCTGGGCGTGCTGATTCTGGGAGGCGCTTATTATCTTGCACTGACGATCGAAGATCCAGTCGCCGCGCTGGTCACGTTCTTTCTCGCCGTCGTAATGGTCATCGTAGCGACGTACCTGCTGTTTATCGCCGGCTCCGTCGTGCTTTGCAGGCTGCTGCAGAAAAGCAAACGGTATTATTATAAGACAAATCATTTTGTGTCGGTCTCCTCCATGGTTTACCGGATGAAACGAAACGGCGCGGGACTGGCGTCTATCTGTATTCTTTCCACCATGGTGCTGGTAATGATCTCCTCGACCATGTGCCTGTACATCGGCACAGAGGATACGCTGCGCACGCGATATCCCAGAAATATCATCGTGAAGACGGATTCGCTGGATACGGCTTATATCGACACGGTACACGGAGCCGTCGAAGAGGTCCTGGAAAAGAGCGGTCAGAAAGCGGAAAATCTGCTGCATTACCGTTATCTGGACGCGGCGGTCTACCTCGCGGAGGACCGGATCCTGTTTGAAGAGCCGGCCTCGGAGGACTTTCAGCTTTCTCTCTATGAAAATGTCTGGCAGCTGTTTGTCCTGCCGCTGGAGGATTATAACCGGCTGATGGGGCAAAAGGAAACGCTTCAGGAGGACGAGGTGCTTCTGTATACTACAAAATCGACATTTTCCTGGGATACGATTACGATTGGTACGCTTCCTCCGAGACGGGTAGAAAAAATTTCGGAGTTTATAGACAGCGGAATGGGCGTCACGCCGTCGGTTCCGGCGCTGTATCTGATTGTTTCCGACTTTGATGCGCTTGGCGCCATGTGGGAAGAGCTTGTGAAGCCGGAAAACGGTTTGGCCGTTCGGCATGACTATTATGGATTTGATTTAGACTGCGATGCGCAGACGCAGATCGAAATCGGAGATACGATTTATGAATCGCTCCTGCTCCTGCAGCAGACGGACGATGCCTTCCCGCAGGTGTCGGCGGAATGCGCGGAAAAGGACCGGGCAAACCTGTATGCGCTGTACGGAAGCCTGTTTTTCCTGGGGGCGCTGCTCGGAGCCGTATTCCTTTGCGCCGCGGTGCTTATTATGTATTACAAACAGATCACAGAGGGGTACGAGGACCAGTCGCGCTTTGAAATTATGCAGAAGGTCGGAATGAGTAAGCCGGAAATCAGGAAAAGCATCAATTCTCAGGTGCTTACCGTATTTTTCCTCCCGCTGGCCGCGGCCGGGATTCACCTGCTGTTTGCATTCCCAATGATCTCAAAGATGCTGTCGCTGTTCAGTCTGACGAACACGGCGCTCTTTACGGCGGTCATAATCGGCTGCTATCTTGTCTTCGCACTGTTTTACATCGGCGTATACTTTCTGACGTCGAGGGAATATTTCAGCATCGTCAGCGGTGGGAAAAGGAATCACTGAAGGACTGGAAAAACGGGGGGCACTTTCCTATCGGATCCGTCTGCCGTTTCAGATTATATGGAACACCCCAATGTGCGGCGCCGGGGAATTCTGTAAAATTGTATATATTTTTAAATAAAAATACAATTTTTCGAAACAATTGAAAGCTATAATAAAGCCTCGTTGTATTAGATTGCGGAGGCGTAGCTCAGTTGGTTAGAGTATCTGCTTGACATGCAGGGGGTCGGTGGTTCGAGCCCACTCGTCTCCACCATATGAACACCGGTTGTAATTTGAACAAAACTGTTCGAAACACAACCGGTATTTTTTATATAAAGGCTTTGTTTACGGGCTTTAAAAGCAATAATCAATGCAAATCGAATCGAACAGTACTCTTACAAAAACGCTGAAATCCTGTGACAAAAAATAAAATGTTCTGCGATTTGTTCGATAAGATTTTAGCCTTTTTCATTATGATAAAAGGTGTCTTCGGCAGCATTCGGAGTTTTGTAGTGTATAGAGCTGTGTGGTCTCTTTTCATTGTAGAAAGCAATGTATTGTTCTATTCCTTTTAAAAATTCTGATTCTGAGCTGTATCGGTAACGGTACAGCTCTTCTTTCTTTAGGCAAGAGAAAAAAGACTCCATGACAGCATTGTCATGTGGTTTTCCTGAGCGTGAAAAAGACTGGACCACTTGTTTTTCCTGTAACAGTTTTTCAAATGAAAAAGAAGTGTATTGTGAGCCTCTGTCGCTATGAAAAATAAGCCCAGGCTCCGGAACGCGATCTGAATAAGCTTGGCGAAAGGTAAATGTAACAAGTTGCATGCTGTTTTTCTTTGATACAAGATAGGCAATTACTTTTCGGGCAAATAGATCAAGGATAGCACAAATGTAATAGTAACAGTCACGGAACTTAAAAACTGTGATATCGCTTACCCAAACACTATTTGGCGTATCCGGGTGAAATTGCTGCTGAAGAATGTTTTTATTCTCACATTTCTGCCATTTTTGATAATTTTTCTTGGAGTAGGAACTAACACTTTGCAAGCCCAGTTCCTACATGAGCTCAGCAACCAGCTTTCTTGCTGTAATATAACCGCGGTCTCTGAGAATCGCCACAATTTTACCGGAGCCGGGAATCTGCTGATATTCATGAAAGATGTCATTGACCAGTTCTCTAAGCTGTTCACACCGTTTGGCGTTTATTGTTTCTCCATGCTTGCCTCGAAGAATATGATTGTAGAATGTACCTCTTGGAACATCAAGTGCTTCACTATGTACCTCATATTGACCATAAAATGATTCTAATGCTCATAATTTATCTTTTGCGGGAGAGAATACCATACAATCAACAGATTGAAGAATCTTAATCATATTTTTATATTTCTGCACCTTTCTTCGCAGTTCATTGATTTCTCTTATGGTTACTTTCTCACCATTAGGGGAGACAGGCACTTGGACCGCCTGTAACCATTTATAAAGCGTACTGCGTGCCACACCGGATTCAGCACAAATACTGGATATCTTTTCTTCGTTAGAGTACTGTTTTATGAGAGCTTTTTTGTAAGCTTGTGAGTATTGTTTTGACATTTCATCATCCTGCCTTTTTACTTTTATTATACCTGTATAAAAGCAGGAATTGAAATTTGATTGCAAAACATCAAAGTAACCGTTTAATTTGAGAGAAAAATATGGTAAAATAAAAAATAAGAAAATATAACGACAGGATATTTGCGTTATTAGAGAATTCGACGCAGAGAATCGTCCGTGATTCACAAAAGAAAATTCAGAACTGCAAGATATATTAGCGTGTTACCAAACATCTTTAAGGAAATTATAAATTAGTTATGACAAAATTGCCGAATGAATTTAATGGATATATAAATGTTGATGAGGATACATTTACATATAGTGTATCAAACTACATTGTTTCTTTGCTTCCAGCTGAAAGTAATCCAGTAAAAATAGAGGAAATTCTTAATCGTATCCGTTCACGCAACATCGAGTTGCCAGAATATCTATTTGGTAATAGTGGTGGTTATTTAATTGCAATGATGCGCAATGATAAGTTTTATCATAGTACTTTTGGACTGGATAAGTGTATCCGATTTGTAACTCCTATAATAGTGCAGTCTGCAGGAAATCTTGGGGGGTTTTTTAAACAAATAACAAATCGATGGGACGAATTTCATGCAATTACATTTTACGGTGGCAATATAAATTCTATATTCATACCACAAATGGCTATTGATTCAGCTAATACACAAAATATTCTAAACCTTGAAGGTGTAAGAGAAATAAAAACTCGTCCATGGAAAGATTATACGTATTCAATCGATTTGATAATAGACAATGAAAAAATAAATCTAACGATTTCTGTGGGACAAGTTGGGTATAAAGACAATGATGATTATCTTAAATCTTATAGTTTAGGTGAACTTAATTCTTTTATGCGTTTTTCTTTTGAAAATGCACAAGGATTCAAAAAAATAGGGAAATACTATAGAATTGCTAAATTATTGATTGCTATTTTGACAAAACAAAAAAATATTTTCTTTGAAACATATCTAAGCCAAAGAGGTTCAGATAATAAATTCTTTACAACAGCATATTGTAAATTCGCTGATCCTTATGATAATTATTCTTCCCAAAAGTATGGAAATGTAATTCCCGTGCTCCATATATTTGATTACATTCCTAAATTAGTGGATAGTATCGTGAATAATGAATGCGAACCATTGCTGACTCTCTTACCCGAAGATAATAGAAAAATTAATCAAATATCAATTGCAAATATTCAAGATTTATGTACAGCATTAGAAGTTTCATATAAGTGGGATAGGCAACATCGAGAAAAAGACAGCTTAATAGTAGAATTAAAAGAAAAAATAAAAGATGCTATAAAAGAATTTACAGAATTACATCCCGAACTTGATCCTTCTAAGCAAACCACTATAAGCAGTGCTTTTCAGTATTTGGATTACACATTAAAGCAAAAAATCATTACACTGTACAATGAAAATATAGATGTTATTGATGCGGTAATTTCAAAATGGTCATTACCAAAAATAACCGATACAAATATTTCGTCTTTTGTAAAGCTTCGTAATAGCAAAACACATTCGGGCACTATTGAATGGGGAGAAAATGCGGAAATATACCCAGCTCTTCTTGCTTTAGTATATGCATGTTTCTTTAAACACCTTGGAATTCCCAATGAAAAAATAAAACTTCTTATTCAACAAATTTTTTAAGAACGAAATGAAAACACCATTGAAATCTGAACCTATAGGGTTTGGCCAACAATGGTGTTTATAAAACCCAGTATTTATGCAGGCTCGTGAGCTGTCCGTTTTCAAATTTAAACTGGACAAGAAAATTAAAAAAGTTAAAATAGAAAACGAAAACGGAAAAACGGTGCAATCTGAACCCCTTCGTTTAATTTCAGATATTCTCTAAAGTGCTGTTTACTGGTGTTGTCTGTCTTGTCCTTTGCAGTTGTCTTGTCTCGTGCGAGGGTTCAACTCCAACAGCCAAAATCGAAAAAATATCTTTTTTATAGTCCTTAGACACGTCGGAGCAAAGTTCGCTTTGCTCCTCCTCTTTCGCAAAAAGTCACGCTCGGCTTGCCTATTCGGGTGTAAACGCCCTCACGACAGCTCGCTGTCGCTATCAACTTTTTGCGACTTCGAGAGAGTTCCGCTCCAACCTCCGAAAACCGAAAAATCTTTTTCATGCGGCTCTTACAAGCACAGAAAAAACCGCATAAACAAGCGTTTTTTTATTTCTGTACACGTTTATTTAGTCTAAAACGCTTACTGCTCGTTCTTCTTAAGGATATAAATGCGCAGCTGTATTCTGTCGCCCCAAAAATATAAGAAGGGCGGGAATCGTGAATGCGAGTATGCTCGCGGTCGACCTTTTCTGAAACCTGTTCTATGGCGTAATAGCGGAAGCTCAGCGATTTCAAATTATAGTATAATGTTTTCTGAAATGAATATAATATCATATCATGGCAAGAAAACTTTACGTGTCAGTAATTGCAGAATTTAATACCGAAGGCAAAATCACACCGCGCGCCGTTCTCTGGCACGACGGCAGGATTTTTGAAATCGACAGGGTATTCAGCAGAAATTCCCATGCGGCCTTTCAAAGCGGCGGGTACGGAACACGCTATAGAATCCGAATCTCCGGAAAGGTTACTTTTCTGAACTATCAGGAGGGACGCTGGTTTGTGGAAATCGGCACGTGACCGCAAAGCGGAGCCGATACATACTTTACCATAAATAAGAGGCGTTGCTTTTCCCGGAAGAACAGGTATAATCAGAATGAAATAAAAAACATATCGGGAGAATGCCTATGAACAAAGTAAAAATTACAGTGCTGAAGACAACCCTGGATCGCGAGCTTGCCGCGGAATACGGAGCGGAAGGATTAACCGCCTGTCCCATGCTGAAGGAGGGACAAATTTTCTATGCCGATTACGCCAAGCCGGAGGGCTTCTGCGACGAGGCGTGGAAAGCCATATATCAATATGTTTTCGCACTTGCGCACGGTGCGGGAACGGGCGTTTTTTATTACGGAGACTGGATCCGCACTCCGGGCGTCGCAATCTGCAGCTGCAACGACGGGCTGCGTCCTGTTATTTTCAAGCTGGAGGCTACAGACCAAAAATCGGAGCTGGACTATGTGCCGGTCCGGTAAACGTCTCACAGAAAAGAAGCCCCGCAATTTTCGGTTTGTACTTTTATAAAGCGTATGCTATAATCACCCGCAGCAAGTAAATTCTAATTAAAAACGGGAGGCTGATCAGAATGCCGAATTACAGAAAAGCCAGCTATACGGGGGACTCTGTCACCCTTAAAAACGGACTTATGGAAGTCGTATTGTATAAAAGACTCAGCGGCTGGGGCTTTGCAGAGCTTTTTGACGCGCGGGGGAGGCTGCTGGGAGTGCTGGAGCACCTCGGAGAACTGCTTGTGCGCGATCAGGAGCTGCCGATGCGTCTGGAAGCGCAGGACTATCTCCTTCGGACCGAAGAAAACGGCGATCAGACGCTGCTCTTTTCCGTTTCGTCGATGAATGTGCAGAAAAAGCTGGACGGAACGTCGTTTTCAAACTGGATGCATTATCCTTTTACCGAGGAATGCCTGACGGGAACCGTAACGCTTACGCTTTGCAAAGATCGTCCGATTCTCCAGCTCAGGCATGAACTGGAAGCCAAGCAAAACATGTACGTAAAATATTTGCGCGGTCCCTGGCTCAAGATCGGGGAGGGCGCGTTCGGCGGGACGAAGGACGATGCGATTCTGCCGGGGGTGGAATGGCTTTCCGGCGCGGAGTGGTCCAGCGGAAGCGATTGGTTCCGTGAGCCGTGGTATCATAAATATGCGCCGGTTCCGAACAAGGTTGCCATTCCCTGCATGACGCTTTCAAAGGACGGAACGGCGATCGGACTGGCCTGGAATCCTGTAAAATGGGCGACGCGCTGGTTCAATTACCGAAAGCATTTCGCACAGCCGGTCTTTGCGGTGCCGAATTTCGTAGACAGAACGGATAACAGCCTGTTCGGTCTTATGGTGCCTTCCGCGCAGGACGAACGCGACGAAAATCAAATTTACGCGGATCCGCCGCTCGAAATGCATCTTGGCCAGATGGTGCGTTTTGAAAGCGAAATCTTCCTCTGTCAGGGAAATGCGCAGGATGCCCTGTGCGACTGGGTAATCCGTCACGGGCTGCCGGCCTTGCCGCAGGAGGACGACACGCGGGAAGGCTATCTTACGGCGCTGGATAAAATTGCAATGCATTACGCCACAAATCTTTGGAAGGATGGCGCCGGCTTCGGCAATCCGCAGCAGGGCTATTCAAAAGGCGTTCCCGTTTTTTTGCGGAGATATGTAAGCGAGCGGGGCGGCGCTGCGGCCGAGGCGCTGAAGGCGAAAATCGAGTGGTGCGACAAAGCGGCTCCGGCTTCGCCTGCCGCTCCCGAACTGGAGGCGCGCATTCTCAGAGGCCGGGAAATTCTGTCCTGGCAGCAGGAGGACGGCGCGTTCCCGTTTGAACCGGACGGAAGACATAAAGGAAAAGACGATTTTGTCGTAGCGCGCGAGTTCGCAGAGCCCATGGGGCAGGGAGGCGACACGGCGCTGAGCATGTGCGTCACCGCGGCGCTGGAGCTGCTTGACATCGTAAAAGGTCTGCCTGAGGGGGCCGAGCGCGCTTCTTTTACAGAGGCGGCGCGCAGAGCTCTGGATTATTGCATGGGAATGATGCGGCCGGAGGGCGGCGATTATTGGGAGACGCCGCTGCACGCCCCCAACCTGCTGGCCGCCGGTCAGGCTGCCGTCGCTTATTACGAGGGTTACCGCGTGCTTGGCAGCGAGGCGTATCGCAGAAAAGCGGTATACTGGATCCGCAGCCTGCTTCCGTTTACGCATCTGTGGCAGCCGGAGAAGATCCCGATGCTGTATAATACAAAGCCGTGCCTTTGCTCGAGCGACTGGTATTTTGCAAACTGGGTGCGCGACCACGTCCAGTGGGAGGTGCTGCAGGTTTTTAATATGTCGTGCGACCGGGGAATCGACTGGGCGGAAGAGGATCCCGCGATTGACTGGCATCTTTTCCACCGCGGCATTACTTCCGCGGGAATTCGCTGGCTCGTAGATCACACGGAGGAAAGCTGGATGCCGCATAATAAGCCGGAAACGTATGCGCCGTACGCCGAGGGCCTGTTTGACGGCTGCTTCCCCGATACGTTCAACTGCGTAACCGGAAATTACGGCGGAATGGTGATCCCGCCCGATACGATCGCAAGAAACATCTACGCCATATTAGACAGCGGCTTCGGAAAATAAACGAAATTTTCGAAGAGAAAGGAAAGACGGATGGAAAAAATCCTCGTAGATAACGGACAAGAATTTGATTTTGGGAAGACCTCTCGGGAATATGCGGCATACCGCGATATTTACCCGAAGGAGCTTTACGAGCGTCTGTATTCCCTGGGAGTCGGAACGAAAGGCTCCCGCTGGCTCGACCTGGGCACGGGAACCGGTGTGATTCCCAGGGGACTTGCGTGCTACGGGGCGGAAATTGTCGCGGCAGATGTTTCAGAAAACCAGATTGCTGAGGCGAAACGTCTGTCAAAGGAACTTGCGAATATTCAATATGAAGTCTGTCCGGCGGAGGAAATCGATTTTCCAGAAAATTCATTTGATACGGTGACGGCCTGTCAATGCTTCTGGTATTTCGATCCGAAAAGGATTGTGCCTAAAATCAAACAGATTCTCCGCCCGGGCGGACTGTTCCTGAAGCTTTATATGAGCTATCTGCCGGAGGATCCCGTCGCGGGACGTTCTCATGCGCTGGTGGAACAATATAATCCCGCCTGGGACGGCGGTTCTTCGGCAATCCGCGATTTAAAGATCCATTATTTCGACGATCCGCATATGGAAAATTTTTTGGTCGATCTTCCTTTCACACGCGAAAGCTGGCACGGAAGAATCAAGGCCTGCCGCGGCGTATTGGCTTCCATGGACGAGAAAACCTTTGCGGAATTTGAAAGCAGTCACCTGCGCCTGCTTTCGTCTCTTCCCGAACAGTTTACGGTAAGACACGAGGTTTTTCTCATCTATTATTATATTAACAAATAATATTTCGTACCGAGGCGCCGGATATGATATGGATACAATATCCACAGGAACGATGCGATGCAGAGCTTGTGAGAAAAATGATTGCCCTGGAAAATACGGCATGGCCCGGAAGCGGCGCGGAGGAGGAGTATCCCTCGGCCCCCGATACTTTTGTAACCGCCTTTGTTTTGGCAGAGCAGGATGCGGTAATCTGCCATGTGGGAGTAAGAAAAAGTATACTTCTGCACAAAGGACGGACGTATCTGGCATATGGATTGAGTGAGGTTGTAACACATCCCCGCTGGCAAAACCGGGGGCTTGCATCTGAAACAATAAAAAAGGCCGCGCAATTTATAATCGCTCAGCACGCAGATATTAGTATTTTTACGTGCGAGAAAAACAGAGTTCCTTTATATACCAGAGGCGGCTGGGAGGAAGTGAAAGGCGCATGCCTTGTAGGCGGAACAAGGGAAAAGCCGTTTCGCAGCGACAGCTTAAATTTAGTCACAATGATGAGGTTTCTTTCTTCCGATGCGAAGCGTCATAAAGCCGATTTTGAAAATACGGATATCATTTTGGAATTAGGAGAGAATCAGCTGTGGTAGGCTTCCGCCGGCGACGTATCTGTATAATCGGTATAGCTGATTGAAGATCCTAAATAAAACGCGGAACTCCTGAATCCCGTATTCAGCTGGAAACCCTTCTTGCGGATATGAAGGGCTCCGCGCCTTAGAAAGATTAAAGCCGCAAAAGAAAATTCCCTCCTCCCGGCGGGAAAGCGCCGAGGACTGGCGCCCAAGAAAGGATTGCTCCATGTATGAAAGCAATCTTGAATGAGCCTCTCAAAAAGCTTGAAAGGGATCTGAAAACGATGGCTTTCCTGGTCAGCGGCACGGTAAAATAAATTTCTCATTTTCCTATTGACAAGCGGAGCCGTTTCCTGTATTCTCTGTAAAGAGCGTTTCCTTTACATGGAAACGCTCTAAAGCGCTTGCATTCGGAGAGGAAAACGATGGCGGAAGATATTTACGAGATCGGCATGCTGCTTGATTTTTATGGGCAGCTGCTTACGGAAAGTCAATATAAGTGCATGGATATGCACTACAACCAGGATCTGAGCCTGTCCGAAATCGCGGAAGAGCTGGGAATCAGCCGGCAGGGCGCGCATGATTTTATCAAAAGAGGCCGCAAGGCTTTGGCGGAATACGAGGAAAAACTGAAGCTGCTGGAACGCTTTTGCGAGATCAGGCAGAACCTGAAGACGATTCAGG